>ERZ779877.35-NODE-35-length-147597-cov-4.207114_pt1 | contig 147597 bp, 149 predicted proteins | sample MGYA00511556_ERZ779877 | MGnify/ENA primary metagenome ERZ779877 (study PRJEB29588, sample SAMEA2159338) | human gut metagenome | biome: human gut; feature: human-associated habitat; material: faeces | place: Denmark | collected 2008/2010 ... | reverse complement strand
GGCGGCGATCAGCGACTTGACGGCGGGCCTGACGATGTAGTTGTCGAAGTCCCTCTGAGTGTAGCTGCAGTACACGGGCTCCCCCGTCGTCCCACCGCTCTTCATCAGCACCCTGGTGCCTTCATCGGGGACCGGGGGGTAGTCCGATTTCCCCTGTATGCGTCCCGCGACCTTGCCCTGCGGCCGCTCGACCATCTGCGAAATCGAGATGATCCCGTGCATCGGCATGTCCGTCCTCAGCGAGACCCTCCTCATGAACCTCGGCAGGGCGTATCCGCCGTCATGGGGCTCCCCCGAGTAGCTGGCGCTCATCGAGTCAAGCGGGGTTACCCTGTCGACACCCGCGGAATAAAGCATGTCCGAGAGCTCAGCCAGGTCGTCCATGCCGCATCCCAGTCCGGCCGTCTGCAGATATCCCCTCATTCCGCGCAGCGTGCGGACCAGATCGCTCCTCCTCAGCGGGGACATCCACACCGTGCGGAAGAGCGGCGACGGCATGAACTTGGTGCTGTCGCAGACCAGAATCCTGAACGGATCGCCGGGTCCGCCTATGGTCTCCCCTCCGATGAAGTAGGTGTCGCACATGTGGACGCGGACGACTGTGGCGATCTCCGCCGCCTGGGCGTCGTCCGGCATGGTGCGCGGGAACCTCGGACCGACCCTCTCCAGCGCCTCGGCCAGCATCCCTGCGGCTCTGCGCACCTCCCCGGGATCGTCCGTGTCCACCAGGACGCACTGGGGGCTTGAGCAGGACTGCTGCTCGTTCCTGCATACGCTGGCTGCCAGCCGGTCCATGGTCTCGGGGCTGATGCTGTCCGGGACCAGGTACGCGAAGCTGATCCTGTGCCCCCAGGATACGAACCTCGTGCCCTGGGGCGTCATCTCCCTCACCGCCTTGGTGGCCTCCTCGCCGCCCCATACGCTGACGCAGTCGGCCAGCTCGAGCATCGACCTCATCATCCCGGTGTCCTTGGACGACACCCTCAGGAGATACACGTAATCCGCCAGCGGGGTCCCTTCGCACAGGTCCCCCAGCAGCTCCGAGGCGAACGCGCCCATGTTGCTGGCGCATTTCACTATGTTGATGTTGCCGGTCAGAAGGCCCTCCACCGTCGCCATGGGAGCGACTATCGGGGAGTTCCCCGCCGTTATGTGCACTATCACGCCCACGGGCCTCCATGCCTCGTAGCACTGCTCAGTGAGGACGGGCCTCGACAGGTCCATCGGATCCTCGGTTCCCAGCTCTGCAACCAGCTTCCTTGTCAGCGCCCTGCGCGACAGGTTCGTGGCCAGCGCGCTCAGTGTCGGCCGGGGGTCGAGGCACCCGTCCTCCCTCAGGGCGGATTCGTAGCGGCCCGTGTCTCCCGACAGTATCTTCTCGCTGACGCGCTCGCACGCATCCAGGACGTCCGACGTCCTGAGCCTCCTGCCCAGAGCCGATCCTATCTCCTCTTCGATGGAGTCCCACAGACCCTCGATGGAATCGACCTGCGACCCCTTCCACAGCTGTCTCATGTCACCGCCTCCTCAGGAGCTCGGCAGCCGCGATGGCGCAGCTCCTGTTCGCCTTCACACCTGCACGCCCGACGATCTCTATCCACGGCGCCGGGTTCCCGCACCTGCAGCTGCCCGGGGGATGCATCACCGCGAAGTCCCCCATCATGAGACTAGTGACAGGGACTGCGGTGTTCATCGGAGACACGAAGTTCAGTATGCCCTTCCTGCCGTACCCCACCGGCTCCAGCGTCTCGGGGTCGCGGATTATCACCCTGTCGTAGACCGGGACGTGGAAGTGGTGCTCGTCGCAGTCCACATAGGCCACGCCGTGCTCCACGGCGCCGTACGTCTCATGGAAGCACCTGTCAGGGAGACCCAGCCTATCGGACGCGTAGCGGCGGAACTCCTCCGCCGAGACCTGCCGGTCCGCGAACCCCTTCCATCCCCCTCCCATGGAGACGAACGAGGACGGGTTCAGCCTGAGCTTCGAAAGGCCCATGGCCTCCATCTTCTCCAGCGTGAAGTACAGGAAGGCCGGGAACCCGAGGATGTAGACGGGAAGACCCTGCTCCTCGAACCTCCGCAGCGCCTCGATGCATCCGAACATGTCGAACTCATGACCGGAACCGGTCCATCTGAGGGCGTAGACGAGCTCGTTCTCCCTCCCGTACCTGCGCATCATCTGACGCGTCCTGAGGGTGCCGACGTTGACGCCCTCCGCGGGCTCGTAGGAGTACATGAGGAAGTTCACGGGCCCGTCCGTGATGCGCCCGTAGTACCCCATCTGGACGTCGGCCGACTTGTCGGATGCGAATATGGACCATTCGTCGAAGAACATCTGGCTCTTCTGCCCTGATGTGCCCGACGACGTCAGGGTGAGAACGATGTCCTCGTCCGGGGAGGTCTTCACCACATGCGTCTTGTAGAAGTCCGCCGGGATCGGCGGTATGCGGGCGATGTCCTCCATCGTCCGGATGTCCTCCGGGGAGATCCCGTTGCGTGAGAGCCAGTCGGCGTAGAACGGGCACGACTCGTGGTGCCTGAGGTTCTCCCTCACGGCCTCGAGGAAGGTCTCCTCGGTGCCCTCCAGATCGTATGGGTCCTCCGAGGCCCACAGCCTTCCGGTCGCGGGCATGCCCTCCGGAACGACGTCCTGGTCGTGGAGGCCCCTGATGTGCATGTCGGTCACAGGCATCCCTCCGGATCATGGGCGCGGACGAGATCCAGCAGCTCCGCGAAGGGTCCCTCCGCTGTGAAGCTGCCGTAGTCGATCCCGCCGATGAACGTGTTGTGCATGATGAGCCAGTCGTTGCGGGATGTCCCAGGGAACATCCCGACGACGAAATAACCGAGAGATATGGCGGAATCATACGCGGCGGACGCGCCCGGATCCTGCAGATTGATGTAGATGAACGCCACCTCGCTTCTGGACTCCTTCACCGACCTGTTGGCGCGGCGCAGAGCGGGATCCACATCGCCGCCCACCCTGCGCACGAACACGGTCGCCGAAGCTGTTGACTCATGGATCTCCACATCGATCGATGTCAGGCTCCCTTCCATCGGTTCTACGGGATCTGCGAAGACCCTGTCGAGACCGCATCCGCTGATGACGAAGTCCACGACGTCCCTTGAATCCGGCGGGCAGTGCACGGTCCTGCGGACGTCGGACAGCATCTTCACCGCCATGAACACATGCTGCCTGCGGCGGTCCGTGTAGTATGACATGGCCATGTCCGACCCGGCGTAGTTGATGTTCACCGCGCATGGCATCATGCCGTCGGAGACGCAGATCCTCTGGGTGTAGGGATGGAACCCGACCGGCTGGGCGTAGACCGAGGTCAGCCCGTCGTCACCGGCGGCCCCCATGACCGCCTCCGTGAGGCGCGTCATCAGGGAGCCTTTCCTGTACCTCTTGCGGACGACGCCCATGGCCAGCTCCGCGGTCCCCGGGAGAAGCGACGTCTTGATCAGAGTCAGATGTCCGGCCACCTCCCCCGAAGGGGCGACGGCGGTGTAGGACAGCATGCGCTTCGACGCGACCTCCTCGGCGAACCTGTCGGGATAGTACACGATGTCATTGATGTACGTGTATCCGAACTCGTCGTACAGGCACTGGGCCACCTGGATGCCCTCCTCCGGCCTCATCGGATGGATCGTTATGGAGTCGAAGTCGACCGGCGGCAGGCCCCCAGGGGAGCAGGGACCTTCGCTCGTCACCTCGGGGAGACGGAACCACACGATCTGCTCCCGCCCATCCTTGCCCAGATTCATCATCAGGGGGCCGTGACGCATGTGCGTGAGGATGTTGGCGCTGTCGGCCGACCTTGACTTCAGCAGCGTCTTGTAGTCGTACGGGAGGCCCTTGTCCCTGACGGACACCCTGATCACCCCGTCTCCGACGGCTATGACCACATCCGCGGAATGGATGCGGTCGTTCCCGTACCCGTAGGAGAACACGCTGGTGAGGATCTCCTCCATCGCCAGCCTTAGGTGCGGGGAATCCTCCTGCGAGAGGCCGTAGCTGGATGCCATGTCCCCTATGAAGTCCAGTATCTCCGGGATGCGCTCCGGGTCCGCCACGACCTTAAGGTCGGCGACCTCCACCATGGACGCCCTGTCTGGGACCTCCTCCTCGGATCCGCCCGACCAGGGATCCTCCGGCTGCAGGATGCCCGTGGTCTCGAGGACGTCCCTGACGATCCCCGTTGCCCCCTCTAGATGGAGGGTTCCAGCCTCCAGCATCCTTTCCAGACGCAGCAGAGACCTGACCCCGGCGCTCGATATGTATTCCAGACCGCTCAGGTCCACGACCACGGCGTCGCCCTTCCAGGCTGGACACCCCTGTGATACCCTGTCGTCGAACTCCCCCGCGGTGGATGAATCGAGGTCGCCCTGCAGGACGACCGTCCTGTGACCGTGACCTCCATCCACCAAATCGATAACCAAATACCTGCCGTTCATCGTATCCCTCGGCGAACCGGTCGATGACCTGATGCACGATGTATGAACGGTCTAGAAAAGTTATAACGTTGTGGGGGCGGGAGCCCCCGTCGAAACAGGGTTTCAGGAACGGCAGAACGGACAGCCCGGGTCTGCGGGGAGCTCGGTCCTCTCCACGGCCATCGTGCCGAGGTCGATCGTCGTCAGGACCCCCTCGCTGGCCGCGCCCATCCCCGTGATGAGCCTGAGTGCCTCCAGGGCCTCCATCCCCGCCAGGGCCGAGACCGCAGCGCCGACCGACGGCACGGGGCCTTCCGGATCCTTTGCGGTGCCGAGAACGCATCTGAGACACGGGGTCCTCCCCGGAACGGAAACGTAGAGCTGGCCGTTGAACCCGGATATCCCCGCGTGAACGAGGGGGATCCCCAGCTCCTGCGAATGGTCGTTGAGGGCCATCCTCGATTCGAACGAGTCAAGGCAGTCCACGATGACGTCGCATCCGGCGAACATGTCCTTGTTGTCTGGGGAGACGGGCTCACTGATGGCCTCCACCTCGGCCGCCGGGTTAAGGGCCAGGACCCACTCCGCCGATATTACTGATTTGGGGCGCATGTCCCCTGCGTAGTAGATGAACTGGCGGTTCAGGTTCGTCACGTCCGGGATGTCCGGATCGCAGAGCACGAACCTGCAGACGCCTGCAGCGGCCAGCTGCGTGATCACATTCACACCGAGGCCTCCGCAGCCGGCGATGCCGACCTTGGAACCCATGATCCTCATCTGACCGTCCTCCCCGAATATCGGGATCTGCCTCTCGAACCTGCTCATAGTATGCCCTCGATGAAATCCTTCAGGAGGCCGCAAGCCTCCTTGACCGTGCTCTCCCTGACCTGCTGGCGACCGCCCTCGAACACATTCCTGGTCACGACCGTCCTCGAGCCATCGGATACTGCGATATATACGAGGCCCACGGGCTTGGTCTCCGTGGCCCCTCCGGGCCCAGCGATCCCGGTGACGGCCACCGAGTAGTCGGCGCCGAACACGCGCGCCGCCCCCAGAGCCATCTCCCTGGCGGTCTCCTCGCTGACCGCGCCGTGGGCGATCAGGGTGTCTTCCTCGACCCCCAGGATCCTCATCTTCGCCTCGTTGCTGTATGTCACCGCACTGCCCAGGAAGTACTCCGAGGAGCCGGCCATATCGGTCATGGCTGCGCCGATGAGACCTCCGGTGCACGACTCGGCGCAGCACATAGTCTTGTGCCTGAGTCCGAGCTGGAACGCCAGCAGCTCCGCGTCATAGGGGTGCACCGTCGGCACCTCCGGTGATGTCCTTGATCCTTCCCACGCCGTCTATGGAGTCGATGACCCCCGACACAGCGGTCGGCACCAGAGACCTCCACTCCTCGTCGGCGGCGATCCTCCTGCGGACCTCGGTCCCGGAGTAGACCGCCCTGTTGTACATCGGCGAGCGCCTGACCTCGTAGCCGGCCTCCTGGAAGAGACGGCGGGTCATGGGATTGTTGGTGTACACCCTCTTGAAGGGCGGGACCATCGAGACCACGTGGGCCACCCACACGGAGTATCTGTTGAGGTCCTCGATTGGCACGATGCTGAAGTCGGTGATGCCTATGTCCTTCAGCGACTCGGAGATCATCATGTACCTCTCACCCGCAGTGAACGGGTTGTCGGGGTCGTGGGATATCTGGGCGCTGCCGATGCCGACGATGAGATGGTCGGACTCCTCGGCGCATTTGCGGAGGACCTCCATGTGTCCGTTGTGAAGTGGCTGGAACCTCCCGATAACCAGGGAGTATCCGGAGTAGTCGTTCCGGGTCATCACCGGATGATTAGATTCGGAGTATAAAAGAGGAAAGAGGACGGGCGCTGGGCCCGTCCGGGTTTCACTGGGGAGCGGGCACGGAGCTGGGATGCTCCACGTGCTCGGGCTCCCCCACGGGTTGGGGCTCCGGGACCGCCTCGGCCACAGGGGGCTGGGGAGGCGTCTCGGGAGGCTCCTCGCGGATCGTGTAGTGGTACTCCACCGGAGGCTCGATCTTCTTCGCGGAGGAAACCCCGTCCTTGTTGAGGGGCAGGAGCTTGTCCAGGTACATCTGCTTCATGGGGCAGTCCACGAAGGCGTACTCGAACACGTCGCGAAGGGTCTCCACGGTGTAGATCTCCATGGTCTTGTAGTACCTGTTCTCGATCATGACGTCCTTGGCGTTGTCCGCGGGGATGAGGGCCATCTTGATGCCGGACGCAGCTGCCGCCTCCAGCTTCGCGGTGACTCCGCCGACGGGCAGGACCTTTCCCCTGACGCTCAGGGACCCGGTCATCGCCAGGTCCTGGCGGATCGGGATGTTCTCCAGCGCGGAGATGATGACGGTCGCCATGGTGATGGACGCCGAGTCGCCCTCGACACCGTCGTAGGTCCCGATGTACTGGAGGTGGATGTCGCTGTCGGACAGGTTCGTCATGGTGTACTTCTTGATGACGGCGGAGATGTTCTCGACCGCCTCCTTGGCGATGGTTCCCAGCTGTCCTGTGGCGACGATGTGCCCGGCCCTCTTGACCTGGGACGGGGACACCTCCGCCACGATGGGCAGGACGATTCCGGAGTACTCGGCCATGTTGGAGCTGGCGTTCAGGGCGGCCAGTCCGTTGACCATTCCAACGGCCTCGCCCGAGGTGCGGAACATCTTGTAGGCCTCGTTGGCCTCGATGTACCTGTCGGCGACCTGCTGCTCGAGGCTGCGGGCGGTCCCCCTGGCCATGATGACGTCGTCGGCCGTGACGACCTTGGCGCCCCTCTGGACTGCCATGTCGCCGGAGACCCTGATGAGTCCTCCGAGCTCCCTCATCCTGAGGGTGAGCTCCCCCTTCCTGCCGGAACGGCGCTGGGCCTCGCGGAGGATCTCGGCGACGGCGAACCTGTCGAAGTGGGGGATCTTGCCGTCCTTCCTGACCTCCTGGGCAACGAACCTTGTGATGTTGTCGCGGTTCTCGTCGGTGTCCGGCATGGAGCTGCGCATGTACACCTCGTAACCGTATCCCCTGATCCTCGACCTGAGGGCGGGGTGCATCCCCTGGATGGCATCCATGTTACCGGCGCAGACCAGGATGAAGTCGCAGGGCACCGGCTCGGACTTGACGAGGGCTCCGGAGGAGCGCTCGGACTGGCCGGTGATGGACATCTTCTTCTCCTGCATGGCGGTCAGCAGGGCCTGCTGGGACTCCATCCTCAGGAGGTTGATCTCGTCGATGTAGAGGACACCCTTGTTGGCCTTGTGGATGGCACCGGCCTCGAGCCTGTCGTGGGACGGGGTCTCGAGTCCTCCGGACTGGAATGGGTCGTGCCTGACGTCTCCGAGGAGGGCCCCGGCGTGCGTCCCGGTGGCATCCACGAACGGGGGCATCTCGCCCGCGTCATGGCCCACCAGCACCTTCGGCACGATCGCGGTCTCGTTCCTGGGAGCGCCGGGCGTCCTGAACATGAAGAAGATCAGCATCGCACCGAGTATGGCGAACAGCGTGATCGTGAAGTTGTTGAGCAGCATCCCCGCCAGGAGACCCAGTATGATCAGGCCCAGACAGGCGTAGACATACATCGTGTTCTTCTGGTTCTTCTGCTGGGCGGCGATGGACTTCTGCTCGGCGACGACCGCCTTCCCCTTGCCTGCGGGGAAGACCCTGATCCTGGGCTCGTTGAAGTCCTCAGGGTTGTGATACGCGACTATGTCCTGGAGGTCCTCCTTCGGGAGGTACTCGACCATGGAGTTCGCCAGCATCGACTTTCCCGTACCGGGTTCGCCGATCAGCATGACGTGCCTCTTCTGAGAGGCGGCCTTGCGCATCACCTCCACGGCGTCCTCCTGACCGATGACCCTGTCTGCCATCAGGTCGGGAATGTGGATCTGCTCGGTGGTTGTGAAGGTCTGTTTGTCCGCCCACTCCTCCACGGAGAGCTCGGACCTCTTCACTTCTGATCTCTTTGTCATTTTTCCCCCATTTTGAAATTTAGTTTGTTCCTGTATATAAGGCTTGATTGTCATAAGTTCGGAGGGTCTGGATACTCAGAGGTCCCCCTTCTTCAGAGCGTAGATTATCACACCGACTATGATGGCCGTGATTATGACGGCCATCACATGGGTCCCGTACTTCTCGAAGAACGTCCTGTCATCGGGCCAGTCGTATCCGTCAGCGGGGACGGTGACCGCGTTCAGGGAGTTCGCCGTGGCCAGGTCGAGGTCGGCGACGTGCGTGGATCCGAACCCGCGGTGAGCTGTCATGTCCGATACATAGACCATCGTGGACATGCCGGCCATGAGGGGCTCCCTGCCGTCCCCGTCGTATATGGTGACGTCGGCCGCGTACCACCTCTCCCCGTCCCAGAGGACGTTCCAGTACCCGGTCTCGGTGGCCCCGTCGGCGTTGGTAACTACGGTGCCCTTGACGGTGGACGCGGTGATCCCGTTCAGCTCGCAGAGGTAGGTGAACGCCATCGCGATACCCGCGGAGGAGGACTCGCCCGTGACCAGGGCGTCGTAGGCGTTGGACACGGAGCCGGGGTCGGCCTCCTGGTCCTCTGTGGCCTCCGTCGGGTCCCTGTCGTCGATCATCCTCACGGAGTCGAGGGCCCTGGCGATCGCTATGACCTTGTCGGGCACGGACTCCGCCGTGACCGTGATCTCAGAGGCCGCGTTCCTCAGATCGGTGATGGCCTGGTAGATCTCGTTCTGCGTGGTGTCCGGGTTGTCCACGAAGTCTGTCGGGACGGATACGGTGAACGAGACCGAGACCGGGATCGAGTACGTGCCCGGCACCCTGCCGTCGTCGTAGGATATCTGGACGTTGCCGCATTCGACGGTGACCTCGGGCGCGCTGATGGGGAGGTCCCAGAGCCATATGGCCTCCGCATCCGTGTAGTAGATCGCCGCCAGGGCCGTCTGAACGATGCCCTGGGCGTATGCCGTCGCCTCCTCGGCGGTTGAGAACAGGACGGGGTCCGTGAGGAAGATCGTGAACGACAGGTCCCTGCTGGGAGCGCTGCCGCTGAGCTCGGTGTCGAACCTCCCGGTCACGTCGTCGTACACATTCCTGCCGTTCTCGTCCAGTTGGGAGACGTAGTCCGTACTCGGGTGGGCGGACCCGGTCTCCTCTGCCGCAACGGGGGCGGCGAGGACGGCAATGAAGCAGAACACGGCCATCGCCGCGACGATCTTGGAATTCATTGCGCGGGAGTACACGCCCTCTCTTTTAAAGCTAACTCAAGGAAATCCAAGATGATTGGAGCCTCCGGGGACCGCGGCGTTGCAAGGGCTTATCAATCCCGGCACGGTTGGCAATGGCGATGAGGATAGACGAGCTGGATGTGCCCGACTGCGTCGCCGATGCGCTTAAGTCGGTGGGTTTCAGGGAGCTCCATCCGCCCCAGGCGGAGGCGATCCCGATAACGCTGGAGGGGAGGAACCTGGTGGCCGCGATACCGACGGCTAGCGGGAAGTCGCTCATCGGCTACGTCGCAGCCCTGAAGACCCTGGTCGAGCACAGGGGCCGCGTCCTCTACATCGTCCCGCTCAAGGCCCTCGCGTCGGAGAAGAGGGACGATTTCCTGCGCTTCTCGGACCTCGGCATCAACGTACACATGAGCACGGGCGACCTGGACTCTGAGGACAGGGGTATCGAGAAGGCGGACATCATCATAGCCACATCGGAGAAGGCGGACTCGATGATCCGCCATGGCAGCCGCTGGATCGACGAGGTGAAGCTCGTGATCGCGGACGAGATCCACATGATCCACGACCCGGGAAGGGGACCGACCCTCGAGGTCGCGCTCACGAAGATGATGCGCCGCAGGAGCGACCTGCAGGTGATCGCCCTGTCCGCCACCATATCCAACGCGGACGACTTGGCCGACTGGCTGCACGCGGCCCTGGTCAGGAGCGACTGGCGCCCCGTCCCGCTCATGGAGGGGGCCTACCTTCCTGGGAGAATCGTCTTCGGGGACCGCACGGAGAAGGCCGTACCGCCGATGGAGGATGCCGTGTCGTCCCTGGTGATGCAGGCCGTCTCGGACGGGGGCCAGTGCCTCGTGTTCGTCAACTCCAGGAGATCGACGGAGGCGGAGGCCGTCAGGCTGTCGGAGCATCTCAAGGCGGTCGCCGCCAGGGAGCTCCCGCGCGCTGAGGAGGCCCTGCTGGAGGGCGATTCGGAATCCACCGCGACCGGCCGCAAGCTCGCGTCATGCGTCAGGAACGGAACCGCGTTCCACAACGCCGGCCTCACCTACAGGCAGAGGAAGTACGTCGAGGACTCCTTCCGCGCCGGCACCATCAAGTGCATCGTCGCCACCCCCACCCTGGCCGCCGGGATCAACCTCCCTGCCAGGAGGGTCGTGGTCAGGGACACGTACCGCTACGAGAACGGCGCCAACGTCCCCATCTCGGTCATGGAGGTCAAGCAGATGTGCGGTCGCGCCGGCAGGCCCGGTTACGATCCTTACGGCGAGGCGGTGCTGGTGGCGAAGAACGACAGGGACTTCGAGCACCTGATGACCGACTACATCGACCACGACACCGAGCGCCTGACATCCAAGCTGTTCCAGGAGAAGGTCCTCAGGAGCCACATCCTGGGGATAATCGCCACCGGCGACGCGGAGTCGGACGAGGAGATCGTGGACTTCATGAAGGACACATTCTTCGGAGCGACGTCCAGCCTCTTCGGCATCGAGAGCGTCGTCGGAGAGGTGGTCGACTTCCTCGCAGGGGAGAAGATGGTCCGCCGTCAGGGGGACGGCTTGGTCATCCTCCCGTTCGGGAAGAGGGTGTCTGACCTGTACATCGACCCCGTGACCGCATCCATACTCAGGGACGCGGTGATGAAGATCGACGACTCCACCCAGCCCATGCAGATACTGATTGCCGCATCCATGACCCCGGACGTCGTGGGCATGTACCCCAAGAAGTGCGACGAGCAGCGCCTGGACATGGAGGAGTCCCTGTGGATGGACAAGCTCCTGGTGGACCCCGACGACATCGAGGACTACGACTACGAGTACTTCCGCAGCGACCTGAAGACCGCCGTCCTGATCAACGACTGGATGGAGGAGGTACCCGAGGAGACCATGACGGACTCCATGGGCATCGGCCCCGGGGACATACGCGCCAAGGTGGACAGGATGGACTGGATCATCTACGCCATGTCCGAGATCGCGTACATCTTCAACCCGGACGCCATCACGAAGATCAGACCTCTCTCGATCAGGATAAGGTACGGTGTGAGGGAGGAGCTGTCCGAGCTGGTTTCCCTCAGAGGCGTGGGCAGGAGCAGGGCCAGGGTCCTCTTCAAGGCCGGGTACCGCGGGAAGGACGACATCGCCGCCGCGGATGAGTCCGTGCTCGCGGCCATGCCGAAGATCGGCCCCGCCCTCGCCAGGAGCATGAAGGACCAGGTCGGCTCGACCGCCGTCGTCGACGATTCGGCGTACTCGATGTCGCCGTCCGAGGAGGAGGACGCCATGATGGCCGAGATGGCCGCGGCGTACGGCTACGTCCCGGACAACCAACCCGAGACGCCCGCGGAGAAGGCGGCCGATGAGAAGCCTAGAAGCGGAAAGAAGAGAAAGGTGGAAGAGACCGGCCCTCGTCAGGCCAGCCTCTTCGATTTCTGAGTGTCTCACTCGGAGAGGATCCTCTCGACGTCGGCGACGGAGTTGCCGCACTTTATCGGAGGGGCGCAGTTGTTGATGATCGTGTCGGGGTCCTTCAGGCCGTTACCGGTGCAGATGCACACGACCCTCTCGTCCCTGTCGACGATTCCCTCCTGACGGAGCTTCCTGAGTCCGGCGACGGATGCCGCGGATGCGGGCTCGACGCAGACCCCCTCCCTCCTTCCGAGGAGCTGCTGGGCGCTGATGATCTCCTCGTCGGTGACGGTGGTGGAGTATCCGCCGGTGGAGTAGATGGCCTTCAGGGCCTTCCTGCCGCTGACGGGGTTCCCGATCCTGATGGCGGTGGCGACGGTCTCGGGGTTCTCCTCGGGGATGAAGTCCTCTGCGTGCTGCTTGAACGCGCGGGCTACGGGGGACGCGCCCTCCGCCTGGATTCCCGTGAGCATGGGGACCTTGTCGATCCATCCGACCTCCTGGAGCTCGGTTACAGCCTTGTACACGGCCCAGATGTTGGCGGCGTTCCCGACCGGGAGGATGATCCTGTCCGGCACATCGTATCTGAGCTGGTCCACGATCTCGAAGAGGACGGACTTCTGGCCCTCGGGCCTGTAGGGGTTGATGCTGTTCAGAAGGTAGAGCTTCCTCTCGTCGGCCATCTTCCTTGCGAGCGCGAGAGCGTCGTCGAAGTTCCCGTCGATGGACAGGACCTTGGCTCCGAAGAAGAGCGCCTGTGCCAGCTTGCCCATGGCGACCTTGCCGGAAGGGAGGAAGACGGCGCACTTCATGCCTGCCTTGGCGGCGTAGGCTGCCAGAGCGGCGGAGGTGTTCCCGGTGGAGGCGCAGCCGACCACCTTGGCCCCCAGCTCCTTGGCGTGGGAGACTCCGACGGTCATGCCCCTGTCCTTGAAGGACCCGGTGGGGTTCAGACCCTCGAACTTGACGAAGGTGTTCTCGACGCCGATCTCGGCTCCCAGGGCCTTCGTGGGGTACAGCGGGGTGCCGCCCTCCTGGATGGAGACCTTGTGCGCCGGGTCGACGGGCATGAACGGGGCGTACCTCCAGACCCCGATGGGCTCCTTGCGGAGATCCTCGGGCTTCATCTCCTTGACCGGTTCCAGATCCATCTTGACGGTCAGAAGACCGCCGCACCTGGGACAGATGTTGACGAAGGGGTCGTCGACCTCCGCGCCGCAGTCCCAGCAGACTACCTTGTGTGCTGCCATTTCAAATCCTCCTGCAACCGGAGCCAGGCTCCGTGATCCAGGTATCGCATTTCATATCGTTCTCGGCGTAGAGTGCGACGATGCTCTCGGCGATGGCCTCGCCCTGATGGGAGCTCTTGTCGTAGAATGAGATGATGCAGGGTCCGGAGCCTCCGAGGAAGGACGCCACGGCGCCATGGGACATGGCGGCGGCCTCCGCCTTCTTCAGGTACGGGACCAGCTTGGTCCTCGCGGGCTCGAACACGGCATCCTTGACGGACCTGCCGATCAGTCCGAGGTCGCCGGTCTGCATGCCGTAGACCATGCACGCGGCGTTGCCGAGGTGGAACACCATGTCCTTGACGGGGACCTCGTGCGGCAGGACCATCCTGGATTCCCTCGTCGGCACCATGACGTCGGGCATGGCGACGACGATCCCCAGGTTCTCCGGGGGCTTGATGGAGATGACCTCGAAGGGCTCGTAGGAGCGGATGACAGTGAAGCCGCCGAGCACACAGGGAGCGACGTTGTCTGCGTGGAATCCTCCGGACGTCACATCCTCGGCATGGGCCGCGCACAGCACGACCTCCTGGGGACTCAGCTTCTCGCCGCACAGGATGTGGGCGAGGAACGCCCCTCCGGCGGCGGATGCACCGGATGAGCCGATGCCGCTGCAGGGCCTGATGCCCTTCTTGATCTTGATCTCGATGCCGAAGTCGGCGTCGCATCTCCTGAGGACCTCCATGGCGGCGATGCTCACGGAGTTCTGCTCGGGATCTGTGGGGATGCCCTCGGATCCGGGTCCGGTGACCTCGGAGATCACGATTCCGGACTCGATCTTCCTACCCTCGATTATGTCGTAGGGATCCTTCAGGGCCAGTCCGAATACGTCGAAACCGGCTCCGATGTTGGATGTCGTCGCAGGCGCTGCTATCCTAATCCATTCGTCGGCCATTTCACTCACGCGTTCCTGCAGAGGCGTACCCTCCCGTGCGATATAATAGTAGTGACGGGATGCAATAAACGATGCATATTGCAGTCAAATGTCGACATAGATATCGTACACCGCGACGATTGTCGTCCGAGGACGCCGAATAAGGGTCGGTCGCCCCGGAACCGGATCGAGGGGGCCGGCGCCTCGGCGGACGCTGTCCCGGCACGATCCGCGACCAACGTAAACGCGTTATATCCGGGACCCGGTGCGGGATGTATGAGATTCGACGTCATCGGCCTGAGAGGACCTGCGAGCTTCGAGACCATAGTGTCCCATTTCACATCCATGGGAGGGGACGTAGTCCTCCTGGATCCGGACATGGTCGCCGGCAAGAGGCACGCGATGTCCGCGGCGATGCACGCCGAGAGGGCTTTCGAAGAGGGGACCAACAGGTCCAAGACGCTGCCTACGGAGATCATCCTCTACTGCGCCTGGGAGAGGCAGATCGGGAAGGCCATGGCGAAGATGAAGCCCAAGGAGGGGAGGGACGAGTACGTCGCGATCCTCATGGACGTCGACGATCCCAGGCTTGACGAGATCGGCATGACCAGGGACGACTCGCTCGTGGACGTCACCGAGTGGAAGGCGGAGAGGCTCGGCCTCAGGAGCTGCTTCCTGTCCCCCGAGGAGCAGGCCGTGGAGAAGGTCGCCATGGTCGAGCTGCTCAAGGTGTGAGCACAACCGAGGTCCGCATCCGGCGGCCTCACCTTTCGACGGAGAACGCCCTGGGCTCACCCTGGACCCCGTCTGACGTCCTTATCCTGTAATAGAACGTGTGGTCCGGCACCAGGTTCCCGATCGTCACGAACCTCATCCCGGGCTCGGGCCTGTACTCCCCGAGCAGGGAGAATCCGGAATCCCCACGCATGAGCACCTCCACGACGACGTCGGTGGGGTCCTCTATCCCCGGGAACGTTATCATAGCCCTGCCTCCGCCGGTCAGGCACTCGGAACGGACCTCTGAGGGCCCGGGCCTCCGGGATCCCTCGTTTATGAAGTACAGTATCGTGTCGTCCTCGGAGCGCTTGGACGACGTCAGGAACCTGAAGAACGCCAGGACCCTGTCAGGTATCTTGGACATCTCCCCCGCATCGTACAGCTCCATGTACTTGTAGAGGGAGGGGCGGGACACCTGCAGCTTCTCCGACACATAGGAGATGGAGCACACCTCCTTGACGACGCTCTGGATTGGCCTTCCTCCACCCTGGTCCATGTCCTTCCCATTGACACTGCCCGATAAATACATTTACAGTTCCCGTCAATTTTACAAAAATTGTAAAAGTTAAATACGGAACATCGCATACCTATGGACAGTGGGCCGAAAAAGCGGTCTACAAAAATAAGATGGTGATTGAAATGAAGGTATTACATACTTCGGATTTGCATCTTGGGAAGCGCGTACACGGATATTCGATGCTCGATGATCAGGAATTCATATTGGATAGGATGGTCGATGCCGTGGATGAGCATCGTCCCGATGCCCTGATAGTCGCCGGTGACGTGTATGACAGAGCGGTCCCCGTCGAGGACGCTGTGACGTTGTTCAGTGATTTCCTGGAAAGGGTGACCGATAGGGATTGCGATGTCTATATAATATCCGGGAATCATGACTCCGGGGCGAGGCTGTCGTTCTGCGGCCCGATACTCGGCAGGAACGGGGTCCACATATCGGGAGAGTTCTCCGGTAGGACGGACAGATACGTCGTCGAGGACGATTACGGGAAGCTGAACATCCACATGCTCCCTTATTTCAAGGTCTCCGAGGTCCGTTCCCGCCTCGACGTCGATGTCCACGGGTACGGAGAGGCCATGGATGCGGTGATGACCGCGTCCGGGATAGACGATGGAGACAGGAACGTCCTGGTTGCCCATCAGTTCTTCGCCGGCTCATCCATGCCACTGACATCCGAGTCTGAGGACCAGAGGCCCGAGGTCGGAGGGATCGAATGCGTCCCCGTCTCCGTCCTGGACCCGTTCGACTACGTCGCGCTGGGACATCTCCACATCCCCCAGCAGGTGTCGAGGCCCACTGTCAGGTACTCCGGGTCGCCCCTGAAGTACTCCGCATCCGAGGCCCACACCCCCAAGGGGATGGTCCTGGCCGACATCCGCGACAAGGGCGACGTCCATGTCGAGACCGTCCCGCTGGTCCCGAAGAGGGAGCTGAGGGTCATAAAGGGGCGGGTGGAGGACCTGATCAGGGCCGGCCTCGATGACGCGGAGGGCCGCGACGACTACATCATCGCCGAGCTCTCCGAGCACCCGGGACAGGCGCTCTCCGAGTTCTACAAGGTGTACCCCATGACCATGAACGTCTCCGTCAGGAGGGCGGAGGCCAGACCCGGAACGTTCGGCACGGAACACCAGGACCCGCTGGGGAACATGGGGCAAATGGAGCTGTTCTCGGAATTCTACAGGTCGATGACGGGCAGGGACCTGTCCGAGTATCAGACGGAGATACTCAGGGAATGCATCGAGACAGGAGGTGATTCCGAATGAAGCCGCTGAGGCTCAGGATGGAGGCCTTCGGCCCGTACGCCGCCCCGACGACCGTGGACTTCACCAGGATGGGCGGGGGCCTGTTCCTGATCACCGGAAACACCGGGTCCGGGAAGACGATGATCTTCGACGCGATGACATACGCGCTGTACGGGGAGACCAGCGGAACCAGGAGGAAGACCGACACCCTGCACAGCGACCTCACATCGTCCAAGCCGAGGGTGTCCCTGGAGTTCGAGCATCTCGGCACGGTGTACGAGGTGGTGCGCGAACCCCCGTATATGAGGGTTGGACGCTCCGGAGAGGGCAAGAGAACCGCTCCCACCGCGGAGCTGTCCATGAACGGGGAGACCGTGGCTAGGAACCCCAAGGAGGTGACCAGGAGGATCGTCGACATCCTGGGCATGGACGCCTCCCAGTGGGGCCAGATAGTCATGCTGGCACAGGGGGAGTTCATGAAGCTCCTGGACACGGACAGCAAGAAGAGGATGGAGATCCTGAGGAACCTGTTCGGAACGGACGCCCACAAGGACCTCCAGGAGATGCTGGCACGTCTCAGCGGCGAGAAGGAGGTGAGCTTCGGTCACCTCACGAGGGACGCCGAGGAGAGGATGTCCCAGTTCAGGACGGACCTGGCCGACGACCTGTCGTCGATGCCCAGGGAGGAGCAGTCCAGGGTAATCGAGCTGACGCTCAAGGGCGACCGCACCAGGGTGGAGGGGCTCAACAGAAGAAAGGAGGATGCCGACCGCGCCTACATGGCCGCTGTGGAGAGGAAGGCGGAGGCCGCCGGCATTGAGGCGAAGTTCACGGAGCTGGAGGCGGTCAGGAGGAGGATGGCCGAGCTGGAGGCGGCCTCCGAGGAGATGGCATCCAAGGAGTCCACTCGCGACATGATCTCCCGCTCCGCCCCCGTCGCCTCGGCCGAGGCCGAGATGCGCTCCGTCGGAGCCAGGCTGAAGACCGTTGAGGATGAGCTTGAAGCCGCCGAGCAGATGGTCGCCTCGTCTGGAAAGGCGCTGGAGGATTTGGATTCGGGAGCGGATGAGATCGACGGGGCCAGATCCGCGATCGAGGAGCTCATGTTCGCAAACTCCCGCCTCAAGGACAACCTGCCCCGGTACGCAAGGGCCAGGGAGCTCTCCGACAGGATTGATGCCCTCGACAGGGAGATCGGGCAGACGGAATCCTCGGAGCAGAGCTACGCCAACGACCTCGGGACGCTGGACAAGGAGCTGACGGACGTCGTGTCGAAGCTGGAGGCGTCCGCTGGAGCCGACGGGATGCTGGAATCCGAGTCGGCGAGGCTCGAATCCCTGCGCTCCGAATCGATGAGGCTCCGCTCCGAGAGGGACAGGGGATCCATGTGCCTCCAGCAGGAATCGTCGGTGAAGCTCCTGGAGAACTCGTTCTCCATGCACGATGCGCAGGTGAGGAGCCTGTCCGCCCAGCTCGAGTCCGCGGAATCTCTGTTCCTGAGGTCCCAGGCCGGGATCCTCGCATCCGGTCTTTCGGAGGGGGAACCGTGCCCGGTCTGCGGCTCGGTCCACCACCCGTCCCCGGCGGCCGTAACGGAGGGCGTACCAGACCAGGAGTCGATCAACAGGCTCAGGAAGAGGAAGGAGAAGGAGGAGCTGGCCAGGTCTAAGGCGGCCGAGGAGCTGGCCGTCCGCCGCACCGAGTACGACACCGGGCTGGCGAGGCTCAGGGAGGCGTCCGGTTCCGATGGGGACGCCTCGGCATGCATGGACGCGCTCGATTCCAGGATCGCCGACATCGGCGACGAGCTCACCGTGCTCGGCAGCAGGGTCGAGACGATGAGGTCCCTTATCGACGGGCTCCACGGCCTCAGGGAGAGGAGGGAGTTCCTGGAGCACAGACGCGTAGGCATCAGGGGATCGCTCGAGGAGACGACCAGGAGGCTGTTCGAGCTGAGAAGCGACAGGGCCGCCGCGGAGGCGGAGCTCTCGACTGTCTCCGAGGGTCTGGAGCATCCCTCTGAGGAGGCCGCGCTCGGAGCCGTGAGGGACAACGAGCAGAGGATCGGGGAGTTGAGGACGATGGTCACGGAAGCAGACTCCCGCAGGGCCGAAGCGGAGAGGGACCTCGCGATCGGAAGGGAGCGCGCGGCCAGGGCCGAGAAGGAGATCTCGGACCTCATCCCCAGGATGGACGAGGCCGCCGCCAGGCTGGATTCCCTCCTCAAGGGGCTCGGTCTGGACCTGGACGGCTTCCACAGGCTCTCCTCCATCGATGTAGAAGCACTGAACCGCGAGATCCAGGGATATATCTCGGAGAGGGACCACTGCGCCCTGAGATCCTCCGAGCTCGGGATGGAGCTGGACGGAAGGGAGCGTCCCGACATGGAGGCAGTCCAGAGGGCGGTCGACGAGTGCGTGGCCGCCAGGGACTCCGTCAACGACGAGCTCCTCGCGGCGAGCGACAGGCTCAGGTCCAACTCGGCGATCTGGGAGTCGCTGAGGACGGGATGGGACGAGCTGGACAGGAGGGGCAGAGAGGTGGACGCCCTGAAGGAGCTGGCGGAACTGGCCAACGGCAGACGCACCGGCACCGTCAAGGTGCAGTTCGAGCAGTTCGTCCAGGCGAGGTACTTCGAGAGGGTTCTCGAAGCGGCCAACATGAGACTCTCCGACATGTCGGGAGGCAGGTTCGAGCTGTGCAGGAGGACGGACGACACGGATCTGAGGTCGCAGACTGCGTTGGACATCAACGTCCTGGACAACTTCACCGGGAAGGTCAGGACCGTCCAGTCCCTCTCGGGCGGGGAGTCGTTCAAGGCCGCCCTGTCCCTGGCCCTCGGGCTGTCGGACACCGTCCAGATGGTCGCCGGCGGCAGCAGGGTGGACGCGCTGTTCATCGACGAGGGATTCGGATCCCTGGACTCGGAATCACTCAACCAGGCCCTGGACGTCCTTGACAGGCTCACGGACGGCAACGTCATGGTCGGTGTGATCTCACACGTGGACCTGCTGAAGGAGAGGATCGACAGGAAGATCACGGTCACCAGGAGGAAGGAGGGAAGCTACGTGGAGGAGACCGTGGACTGAGTGCATCTCCAACCCCGGGGCCGAATCCGACGGCCCCAAACCTTTCCTCCGCTACGGCGGAGGATCTTTCTCATCATCGCACGCCTCGTCACATGTGGTCCGAACACCAGATGTGGTGCCTTTTCATTCAACGTGCGTGCACGATATCCTGTTCAAATACCGTCAGGAAAAAAGGGGTCTTGCCGGCCGGGCCTAGGAGTCCCGACCGGCGGGAGAGATCACATGATACTTATGATCCTCCGGAGGACACCTAGTGTCCGCATCTCCTTATCGATCAAGACACTGAAGATCGATATCGAGATTTCCGTTCAGTGATGAACGGAGAAACTATGCCCGTTTGCGGGCCCGGTTCTGTTACCGCAGAGCCGGTTGTTTCGGATGGGTATGTGCGGACAGGTATTTAATCATGACTATCGATAACTTTATAACAATTGAATGACGACCATCCGGATCAGAATGCTCAGAGCAGTCCATAGGAGGATGATGTGTGAACCTCACCCGCCTGGTTCGGATCTGCGATCCCAGGTAGGAATCTGAGTGATTGCAAAAAATACAGGTTTCCCCGGGGCATGGCCCCGGGTGTTGAGTTTGATCACTCCGCGGGTACGAACTTGTAGCCGTAGCGGATGATTCCGGCGTCGCCGTCGGTGTCGAGCTTGCGCATGACGGCCCTGACCTTCATGCCGATGGCGACCTTCTCCAGGTCGGCGTCGACGAGCTGGCCGGCGATCATGACGCCGTCGTCGGTCTTGACCATGACGACAGCGTACGGCTTGATCATGTCGCACATCGCGGGGGCGTCGTAGACGATGGAGAAGGTGTAGACCTCCCCGGTCCTGCAGATGTCGTACTCCTCGATCTTGCCGATACCGGCGCGGCGGCACTTCGGGCAGAAGTCGCGCCTGGGGAAGTATATGGTGCCGCAGTTGGTGCACTTCGTCCCCTTCAGGTTGTACCTGCCGGGTACCTCCCTCCACTCCCTTGCAACGGATGACATCAGATCGCCTCCAGGATGCTGACGGTGACCGCGGAACCGGTTCCTCCGGTGTTCTGGGCCAGTCCGTACTTGGCGTTCTGGACCTGCCTCTTGTCGGCGGATCCCCTGAGCTGCTCCACGATCTCGACAATCTGGGCCACTCCGGTGGCTCCGATCGGGTGTCCGCGGGCCTTCAGGCCTCCTGACGTGTTGATGGCGATGTTGCCGGAGTCGAAGTGGCACTCCTCGTTGAGGACGGCCTTTCCTGCCTCGCCCCTCTTGTAGAAGCCCAGGTCTTGCAGCGCCATGATTCCGGTGACGGTGTAGGTGTCGTGGACCTCGGCGACGTCGATGTCCTTGGCGGTGATGCCAGCGGCCTCGTAGGCGCGCTTGGCGGCCTCGACGGTCGCCTGGTAGGTAGTGATGTCCGGTCTCTGGAACAGTGCCAGGGTGTCGCTCGCCTGGGCGACCGCGGACACCTTCACGTAGGAGTCGGTGTACTTCTTCGCGTCCTCCAGGGGGCACAGGACCAGTCCCGCGGCCCCGTCGGATATGGGCGCGCAGTCGAACATGCCGAGAGGCGTCGCCGTGGGTCCGGACTTCAGGACGGTGTCCAGCGTGATGGCCTTCCTGAACTGCGCGTTGGGGTTCAGCGCGCCGTGGAAGTGGCTGTTCACGGAGAAGGATGCGATCTCCTCCCTGGTGGCGATGCCGTCGTGGATCATGCGCTGGGCAATCATCGCGTGGAGCCCGGCGAAGGTGACTCCCATTCCGGCCTCCCACTCGGCGTCGGCCGTGGCGTCGAGGACGCTGTTGATGGACACGTCGTCCATGTCTGTCATCTTCTCGGCCCCTCCGACGAGGACCACGTCATGCATTCCGGATGCGACCGCCATGACGGCCTGCCTGAAGGCGACTCCTCCGGAGGCGCCTCCCGCCTCCACCCTGGTGGCGGGGATGTGGTTAGTCGCCATTCCGGAGTAGTCGGCGATCAGCGCGTCGATGTGCTTCTGCTTGATGAACTGGCCTCCGGCCATGTTCCCGATGAATATGCCGTCGATCTCGCTCCCGGAGAGGTTGGCGTCACCCATCGCTTTGATTCCTGCCTCGATTCCGAGGGCCCTGAACGATTTGTCCCAGAGTTCACCGAACTTGGTGACTCCGGCTCCTATGATTGCTACATCCCTCATGTTATCACTCCGGCATGAGGATCTTGCCCTTGAACTTGGCATAGATCCCGTAGTCCACGTAGATCGGGTCGGCCATGACCTTCTCCAGGGTCGGGGCGTTGTCCCTCCTGTAGTTGGCCATCTCGTCGGTGACCGTGATGTCGAACGCATCGCTGCCGGCTCCGGACCCGTACGATGTGACGAAGATCCTGTCGCCGGGCTCGGCGTGGTCCAGCACGTTGGCGAGACCCAGCGGGACGGCGCCACTGTACGTATTACCGATGTTCGGCGTGAGGAGACCGTACTGGATCTGCTCGTCGCTGAACCCGAGCTGCTTGGCCACCCTGGTCGGGAACTTCCCGTTGGGCTGGTGGAACACCGCGTACTTGTAGTCGGCGGGCGTGGTGCCCATGGCCTCGAACATCATCTTGGCGGCGGACGTTATGTGCTTGAAGTAGGCGGGCTCGCCGGTGAACCTGCCGCCGTGCTTGGGGTAGGGCTGCCCCTCCCTCCTCCAGAAGTCGGGGGTGTCCGTGGTGAAGCTGAGCGTCTTGTTAATCTTGGCGATGACCTTCTCGGTACCGATGAGGTAGGCCGCGCCTCCGGCGGATGCGGAGTACTCGAGAGCGTCCCCGGGCGCGCCCTGGGAGGTGTCCGCTCCGATGGCGACCCCGTACCTGATCATCCCGGCCCCGACCAGACCCATGCAGGCCTGGATGCCGGCGGTCCCCGCCTTGCACGCGAACTCCATGTCCGCGGCGGTCATGGCGGGTGTTGCCTCGATCGCCTCGGCGACGATCGTGGAAGTCGGTTTGACTGCATAGGGATGGGACTCGGAACCGACGTATATGGCGCCGATGTCAGCGGGGTCCACGTCCGGGACCCTGTCCATCATGTACCTGGCCGCCTCGGTGGCGATCGTGACGACATCCTCGTCGGGTGCGGGTACGGACTTCTGATAGATCATCAGGCCCTTCCCCATAGATTTCCCATCCACGCCCCAGATCCTCCCGATCTCCTCGGGTTTGATCCTGTACCTGGGGACGTATCCTCCGTAACTTACGATTCCTACATCCATCAAATCCCCTCCTTGAGGGAGTCCATCCTCGACACGACCCCGTCCACGTCCAGATCGGTGGTCACCAGCGGGATGCCCTCCAGCCTCGCCAGCTTGACTGCCAGCGGGTCGGTCTTCTCCGGCTGAACGTAGACCACCATGCCGGGCGTGAGCGGATGGGCCCGGACGGCGACCATGGGTGAGCGGCCGTAGTGGACGTTCGTGAAAATGAGCGCCCTCTCGGTGTTCCACCCGTAGATCTTCAGATAATCATCCGAACCCAGGGACAGGATGGCCTTCACGGAGTCCAGGATCGTGTATCCGAAGATGGACTTCGAGAGCACCCTGTCGGGGTTCAGGTTCTTCCCGGAGATCGCGGAGATGAACGCCTCCACATCCACGCCCCCGGGGAACTCGTCCATGGCTATGATGCAATCCAGCTTGAAGTCCGGATTGTACCTGGAGATCACGGGCGAGCCGTTCTGCATGTCGAGCTCTATGAATGCATCGACCATCTTCTTCACGACGTTGACCCCGGGCGACTTGCGCCTCCCGGACTCGTAGTCGCTGACGACGGAGTGGGAGACGCCCATGGCGGGCGTCAGCCAGCTGGTGCTGGGAGAGTCCGAACTCCTCCCTCCATTTCCTGATGGTCTTGCCGGGATCGGGGGAGACGGCGATCTCCCCGGCGATCTTCTGCTTGAACTCGTCAACCATTGGCCCGTACAACCTGGCCGGGCTATTTAAAGATTGTCGAATATCGTTACCGACAATCGACGAAATGGTCCGGAGGGGCGACCCCCTCCGGTTCAGTCCTCGAGCTCCCTCTCCAGGGCCTCCTTGACCGTCCTGAGGACCTTGAGGCGGGCGTACTTCTTGTCCTCGGACTCGACGACCACCCAGGGGGCGTACTCGGTGTTGGTGGCGGAGATCATCCTGTCGACGTACTCCTCGTACACCGGCCACTTCTCGCGGTTGCGCCAGTCCTCGTCGGTGATCTTCCAGCTCTTCACCGGGTTGTTCTGCCTCGCCTCGAACCTGGCCAGCTGCTCCTCGGGGCTGATCTCCATCCAGAACTTGATGACGATGCCCCCGAGCTCAGAGATCAGCCTCTCGAAGACGCGGATCTCGCCGGCGGACCTGTTGTACTCCTCCTCGGAGCAGAATCCCTCTATGGGCTCGACCATCATCCTGCCGTACCAGGAGCGGTCGAAGATCGTGATGTGCCCGGCCTTCGGCATGTTCACGGCGAACCTCCAGAGGTACGTGTGCACCCTCTCCTCTCCCACAGGCGCGGCGACCGGGACCACGTAGTACCCCCTCGGGTTGAGGGCGCGGACCAGCCTCTTGATGCTACCACCCTTGCCGGCCGCGTCCCAGCCCTCGAACACGAGGACCATGGACCTGCCCTTCTCGGCCAGTTTCAGCTGGAGCCTGGCGACGTCGCTGGAGAGCTCCTGGAGCTCCGACTTGTAGCTCTTGGCCTCCCTGGTGAGGTCGGCCTCCTCCCTCGGGTTGGGGAACCTGGTGTCTATCTCCTTGTGCTCCGGCACGTAGGGGTGCTCGATGCGGTGCGTCACCCTCTCCATGAATGTGTGGACGACCATCGCCATGCACATGTCCAGGTCGCGGACCTCGATGATGTCCCACGGGGAGTGGGGGGTGTTGGTGGCGGAGATCATGGGCATGACCAGCTTGTCCCTCCACTTCTTGGGGTCGATGTGGTCGTCCGTCAGGAACGTGTTGCACTTGAGCCTCTTCTTCCCCAGGCTCTGGGCCACCTCGTCCACCGCCTCGTCGTCTATGTTGAGGAACATCTTCACCACGATGACGCCGTTGTTGGTGAGGTAGCGCTCCAGGTTCCTGGCCAGTCTCACCAGGTCGTCCTGGTCGTGGCCCTCGTTGAGGAGGGCGACTATGCGCGAGTACCAGGAGCGGTCGAATATGGAGATCTTCCCCTTGGCGGGCTCCCTGGCTATGTATCTGAGCATGTCCCTGGGGCTGTCCATCGCCTCGGGGACGAAGTGCGTGTATGTGATGCCGCGGGGCTCCAGCAGGTTCATGAACTCGTTGATGACGCGTCCCATGACCCTCCCGCTGCGCCCCTCGAAGATGACGAGCACCTGCTTCTCGCCGTCGACGATGCGCCTCTGCAGGAGCGTGAGCGACTCCGCTAGCTCGTCGGAAATCGTGGCTGCCATGCACTGTCCATCTACCGCAAAGATAAAATGAATATCGTCCGGTGCGAGGCCCGATGCTCGGGAGTATCGTCGACACAGTGTCCGAATCCGGGAGGAGGGTATCCTCCGCGCATGGCTTCCAGGTGTCCGACAAGGGTTCCAGGGAGAACATCGTGACCTCGGCGGACATCGAGAACGAGAGGTTCCTCAGGTCCAGACTCACCTCGCTCATCCCCGGGTCGTCCTTCGTCGGCGAGGAGGGGGACGACGCCCCGATCCTCGAGGAGGGGTACACCTGGATAGTGGACCCCATCGACGGGACCATGAACTTCTCCAGGGGGATTCCCGAGGTGGGGATCTCCGTCGCCCTGTTCAGGGACGGGGAGCCGTATATCGGCGTGGTCCACAACCCGTTCACCGGAAGGATGTACGCATCCGAGATCGGGAGGGGCGCGTGGAGGGACGGGATCCCGATTCACGTGTCCGACAGGCCGCTGGAGGACTGCATCCTCAGCACCGCGTGGTGCTGCTACCGCAAGGAGCTGGCGCCCAGGGTCTTCGAGGTCAGCGAGTCCCTGTACCCCAGGATCAACGACATCAGGAGGATCGGCACCGCGGCGGTCGAGCTGTCCATGCTGGCCGAGGGGGCGGTGGACCTGTACTTCGAGATAAGGCTCTCCCCCTGGGACCATGCGGCCGCACTCACATGCGTGAAGGCGGCCGGCGGGGTGTTCCGCGGCATCGAGGACGACGTTTGGTTCGACAGGCCGTCGCCGGTTCTCGCAGCGAACACGGAGGAGAACCTGGATGCGCTTCTGGACACCGTGTCCGACGCCTTCGGCGGAAGGACCCCGTACCGATCGGGCACGGAGGCGCGAGCGGCTTTCGTTCGTATTCGTTCGTATTCGTTCATAATCGACCGCGAACGAATCCGTGCCCGGTTCACGGCACTGAAATCCCGACTGTCGGAGGGCATCGGTTATGTCCGACCTACGCGATGCACCTCCCATGTCTCAGGAAAAACCCGCATGCGGCAACAGCAAGTTCGGACAGATGTGCTCGGGAATGGGCGGATACGCCCCCGACACGCTGAAGGCTATCAACGAGTTGGACCCCTCGTTCATCGACACCCTCCACACCATGGACAGAGTCATGGTGGAGGACGGGGCGATCGACAGGAAGACCAAGAGGCTCATGGCCCTGTCATGCGTCTGCGTGAGGATGTGCGAGGACTGCGTCTACGCCCAGGCCAGGGTCGCTAAGAACTACGGCGCCACCAAGGAGGAGATCCTGGAGGCCATCAAGGTCGCCGTGCTCATCGGCGGCGTCCCATGCTGGTCCGTCGCGAAGAAGGGCATCTCCAGGCTCTTCGCCGAGTGGGACGAGTGACGCCCCCGCGGGCGCCGCCCGCATCCTTCCCCAATCCGATACATAAATAGGGGACCCCATCATCATGTCCCTCAGATAACCATGACAGACAGCAACGTCACAAGGGTGGGGCTCGTAGGGGCCTGCGGAAGGATGGGCCAGATGCTCGTGAAGCGCATCCTGGCCACCGAGGGCATGACCGTGTCCTCCGCCTTCGACCTGGTCAACATCGGGAAGGACATCGGGGAGATCGTCGGCGCGGGCGCCATCGGCGTCCCGGTCTCCGACTCCAAGGACCTGGCACAGGTCCTGAAGGACTCCAGGACCGATGTGCTCCTGGACTTCACCATCGCCAAGGCCACCGCCGTCAACGCCCCCGTCGCCGCCGACGCAGGCGTCAACCTGATCATCGGCACCACCGGGCTGTCCGACGAGGTCAAGCAGAGCATCGCCGACGCCGTCGCCAGGAACAACGTCGCAGCCGTGATCTCCACCAACTACTCCATCGGCGTCGCCGTGTTCAACAAGCTGATCAGGCAGGCCGCGCTCCTCCTCGGGAACGACTACGACGTGGAGATCATCGAGGCCCACCACAACCAGAAGCAGGACGCCCCCAGCGGAACCGCCATGACCGCCGCCGAGATCATCAGCGAGGCCATGGGCGGGAAGGACTTCGTCTACGGGAGGCAGGGCGTCTGCCCCCGCGGCAAGGAGATCGGCATCCACGCCATCAGGGGCGGGGACATCGTCGGGGACCACACCGTCATGTTCATCGGGAACTCCGAGAGGATCGAGATCCGCCACCAGGCCCACTCCAGGGAGATCTTCGTCGGCGGCGCCGTCATGGCTGCCGGCTGGGTCGTCAAACAGGAGAAGGGGAAGGTCTACTCCATGGCCGACGTCATGGAATGATCCCTAAACAAATCAAGGGGGCGGAAGCCCCCATCCTTCATTCTTCCGGGATCCGCGGCGTCGGCACCGATGTGCCAGATGCCCGAAATAAAGAGAAGCAGGGACGGCCTCAGGCCTTCCCGCCGTGTGCCTCGTCGAGCATCCTCTTGCACTTTCTGTACAGATCCACGGTCGGCTGGGTGCTTGCCCATCCAGGCTCGGCCTCGACCACATCCAGATGGTTCCTTGCCTTCAGCTTCTCGAGGCCCTCGTCGAAATCCGCGTCGTCCACGCCGATGCCGTTGTCCAGCTTCAGCATGTGCTCGTAGTGGCCCAGCTTCAGGAGCCATCTCATGTAACCGTCCTGGCCCGGCTCGATGCCTAGGATCTCCATCATCTCCGGGGTCAGGTTCCTGGTGGCCTCCACGGACTCCCTGTTGTTGGCCAGCATGAACTCCTCGTAGTTGTTGACCATCGACGGGAACATGAACAGGTATCCCGGATACCTCTTCTCCATCTGCAGGTACCTCGGACCGCCGGCGATGGCCACGCCCACGCAGTCGTGGCACAGGTTGCCATCGGCGTCGCAGAACATGGCCGACGGCTTGTAACCCTTCGACTCGCACCACTTCGGGATGTCCCATTCGTAGTTCCCGCAGGTGCCCAGGTAGAACGCGATGGCGTCCACGTAGGGCTGGAGCTTCCCCGTCACATCCTCCACGCACTCCTTCAGCTGGTCCGGGTATGCGTGCTTGCCCAGACTGAACTCGTAGATCAGCATGTTGAACCTGCCCTCGGACGGCACGTACCTTCCGGCGAGGACGTCGTCCATCCCCACCATCCTGTAGGGTATGCCGCGGGCATCCAGCTTCCTGCGGAGCGGGCCTATGTTCTCGTTGTCGATGATGGCGATGTCCTTGGCATCGGGATCGTCCTTCAGGCAGTAGATGAGGTTGTCCTCCAGCATCGGACACCCTATGATTCCCAGAACCCCTTCGGTCATGGATGGTCTATTCGGAATGGCGGTATTTATCCTGGCCAGTATCCGCCGTGGAACCGCCATGCCCGAAGGTCAGACGATGGCGCCGCCCCGGTCGAGGTCCCTGAAGTACGGGATCCAGCGGGACATGAACCATACCGCGACGAGTGCGACGGCGATGCCGATGAGGGCTCCGGCGACCACGTCGGTGGGCCAGTGCACGCAGAGGTAGACGCGGGATATCCCCACGAGTATGGCGTAGAGCATCGCGACGCATCCCCATCTCCGATTGTGGATGAGGATCGCAGTGGCGCCGGCGAAGGCGGACGCCGTGTGGCCGGACGGGAACGACCAGGAGTCCGGTGCAGCTATCAGGAGGTCGAGGTCCTCGACGGCGAACGGGCGGTCGCGGCAGATCAAAGGCTTCAGGACCACATCAACAACGATGTAGGTGATCGCGACGGCGACGATGACGGAAACGCCGCAGCGCCTCCATCTCTGGGAGCAGGTCATCAGGAACCCGAGCACGAACCATAAGAGGCCGGATGTCGCGCTGTAGGTGATGCCGACCATGAGCGGATCCAGCACGGTACCATGGATGGATTCGAACCATTCGAGCACGCCAAGCTCCCACATAGGTGCGGCGAACAGGTCATCCGATATAACCGTTGGACCCGGTCACTCCGAGGGATGAGAAATATCGACGGTGTTTCAGAATCATGTGGGAATGTTATAGATACAAAGAATGATGCATGTGCCGGACTGCCCGAAAACACTCATCTGGAGCCGATGCAAATCTGTAAAGGTGCAGTAGTATCACAAAAATGTGATGTGATTAAAGCTACCACAAACAGACCCTGATTCAGCTTTGGGTATTATGTGTCTCATCGAGAAGAGATTCCGCCTCCAGAAGCAGATCAGTGAAACGGATGCCCTTCTCTGTGAGAGACATGTGTGTAGCGTTAGAACCAGCAACACAACTGAACGCTATCAGACCTATCTCGACCATCTCGCCGATCTTTTCGGGAATGTGGACGTTGCGAGAGACGTTCCTGTACACGTCGGTCTTCTTGCAGAGCGGATTACAACGCACATACAGGAGGATGTCGATGGACTTCGACGTTTCAAATAGTGATCCCAATCTGGTGCTTTCAGTCATACCGACATCTCGATAATACAGAACTTGGGTCCCCAGCCCCTTAATTCCGGGAACCCACATCCGATACATCACAAGGAGGATCTACATGGCTGGAAGCACGAGGCTGGGATCGCTCCTGGAGACGTCCAACACCCTGGACATCCTTCTGTACATACGCGACCACCCTCTCTGCAAGAAGACAGACGTCTACAGGAACGTCTCCCGTAACATCCGCATCCCCGCCAAGATCGACGAGATGGAGGGCATGGGGCTGATTCTCTTCGGCGGAGTCATAGGCTCCAGCGCCACCCACCTGTCCCTCACCGAGAAGGGCGAACGCCTCATGGACCTGCTCACCGAGGCGGAATCCCTCCTGGAGGAATCCGGTCGGGACGGTCTCTGAGACAAAGCACCTCTTTCAGAGCACGACACCTCCACGCAACCCCCTTCCTCTTTTCCGACCCTCTTCCCGACCGACATCCGATCGTTACATTCCCGAGAACAGTTTCCATCGTAGAATGTTATCACGATGATAACGTTATATACCGGATAACATTATCGAGGTGGCATGGCGACGGAGATCGAGCCGGTGATGGAATGCCTCGGCAATCCCCTCAAGGCGAGGGTGATGATCATGATCAAGGAGCACGGGCCGCTGACCGCCAAGCAGATGCTGTCCTACGACTCCAGGATACCGCAGGCGTCCCTCTACCGCGCGCTCAAGAGCATGGAGCAGAACGCCATCATAATTACCGTCGCCGAGACGAAGGTCCGCGCCGTCGTCGAGAAGCGCTACGCCCTAAACGACGAGCTGAGGGGCCGCATAGACGAGATGGTCAGGAACAACAACAGCGAGGTCTACTTCAGGCTGTTCATGGGCTTCATGTTCAACCTGCTGAGGAACTTCGAGGACTACACCAGGAGGGAGGACGTGGACCTGAAGAATGACGGTTCAGGGTTCTTCGCCGTGCCGGTGTACGCCACGAAGGACGAGCTGGAGGACATGTACAGGAGGATACTGGACATCATCCGCCCCGCCCAGACCAGGAAGTCGGAGGGACAGGACCTGCACACCCTGGCCTTCATCGCCGGCCCGCCGGACAGGATCACCAAGAAGGAGGAATGAAGAGATGGGAAAATTCACGAACTTCCGCATCGTGAGGCTCAGACGCAAGGACCTTGAGAAGCTCAGGGACTCTGGCGAGACCAGGGACATCGAGGTCGTCGGCATGGTCTACGCTGACGACGACGTCGACCCGGAGCTCGTGAGGGCCACGATCTCGAGCACGAAGATCTACGGCTCGATCCTCGGAAGGGCCGACACCAGGGACGCTCTGCTGAACGTCAGCGCAATCTGAGGGCGGGGGTCGCCCCCTCCTTCATCATTTATTGTCATCAGCCATCATCCGATGATGCCCGCTCTCTTGATAAAATGAGTATTTAAACCGCTTTATTAACGTCAGAGATACGAAAGCGGCCTTTCGTAAAATCGCAGATAATAAAATTTTTGATGATGATTTTTCGTAAAATCAAAATTACAAAAATGATATAAATATTGATTTTATTAATATGGGCATGGACGAATCCGAGTTCAAGGGAACGGTGACCGGCGAGGTGAGATGGGCCATGAACGGCGCATACTGCTACTTCCATCCACACGACCTGCCATACGATTGGATGTGTTCCCGTGAATCCATGAACAGGATGAGGGACGCCTCCGTCGAGCTTGCCCGCCTCGACGGCATGCTGAGGTTCATCGACTCGGAGACGATCAGGATGCTGACCGAGAACCTGTCCCTCATGGAATCCACATCCAGCTCCTCCATCGAGGGCACCCGCTCCACGGTGGACGACATCTTCCGTTCCGAGAAGATGGAGGAGCATGACGAGATCAGACTCAGGGACAACATGGAGGTGGTGAACTACCGCAGGGCTCTGCTGGCCGGATTCGAGAGGCTGCCCGTGGGCGGAACCATAACGGCAGACCTGGTCCGCGACCTCCACAGGATCCTGATGGATGGGGTCCGCGGCTCCGAGAAGTCCCCAGGCGAGTTCAAGACCCATCAGAATGCGATCGGAAGCATGCATGACACCATCGAGATCGCCAAGATGGTCCCGGCATGCCCCGAATCGGTGGACCATCTGCTGGACAACTGGCTGGAGTATGTCAACTCCGATTCGGTGGACACTGTAGAGAAGGCTATACTGTCGCACTACCAGTTCGAGGCGATCCATCCGTTCAGGGATGGGAACGGCAGAGTCGGGAGGCTGCTCGCGCTGTTGGTCCTCCGTCGCGACGGCCTGCTGACCCATCCCGTCCTCTACCTCAGCGGATACCTCAACGCGCACAGGGACAGGTACGTCGACCTCCTGTACGAGGTCAGCACCCTCGACGCCCTCGATGATTGGATCGGTTTCATCTCCGATGGTCTACGCGACCAGTCCAGATCCGCTGCGACCACGGTCGACGCCCTGATACGCTATCGCGACAGGCTGCGCGGATCCGCCAAGGACATCAACGAGCAACGCACCATCGACCTGCTCTTCAGGAACCCGTATCTCAGGTCCACCGATCTGGTGGACAGGCTGGGGATCACACTCCCCACAGCGAACAGGATCCTGGCGAGGCTGGAATCCGAGGGGATAGTCAGAGAGGTCACCGGCAGGAAGCGCAACCGCCTGTATCTGGCAGACGGGGTGATGGAGCTGCTGAGATGAACCCATGAGCAAGGCATCGCCCGATAGTAACGGATCGTGTCCGCCGGCACCGATTGTTACCTGTATCCGAAACATTACTTCGAAGGCAACGTTTCCATTTTGGAAACATTCATATACCATACCGCCGACCCCCTCCCCATGGCAATCGAGTTGGCGGACATCCACGAGTGCGTCAGGAATCCGTTGAAGCTCAGGATAATGTCGCTCCTGAAGCACAACGGGCCGATGACCGCGAAGCGGATCCAACAGGAGACCGATGCTCCACAGACCACGCTGTACCGCGCCCTGAACGTGATGCAGGAGGCCGGCATCCTGGAGGTGGTGTCGGAGACGAAGGTGCGCGCCATGACCGAGAAGACCTACGGGATCTCGGTCCAGATGGAGCACTTCGACGTGGACATGGTGAAGAGCAACGATGTGCAGGGCTACTGCGGCCTGTTCAGCACGTTCATGCTGGACCTGATGAGGGACTTCCAGGACTACGCGGAGGACCCGGAGTCGGACCTGAGGAGGGACGTGACGGGCTTCGCATCCACCGGCCTCTACCTCACGGACGAGCAGGCGAGGGAGATATCCTGCAAGGTCATCGGCATCATAGAGCCGTACCTCCGCCGCACATCGGCGGAGCAGAAGCTGCACACCCTCGGATTCGTGCTGACCCCTCCCCAGAAGAGGGAGTGCGTGGCGATGAGCAGAGCAGGGACCATACCGGACATCGACGGGGAGGCCTCGGAATGATATTGAAATACCTCAGGGCACGCGAGTGGGCGGCAATCGGCGTCTGCGTGGTGCTCATCGCGTTCATGGTGTACCTGGAGCTGGAGATCCCCGGGTACATGTCCAAGATCACCACGGAGATCGTCAGTCCCGACACCGACATGGACGTCGTCTACAGGAAGGGCGGCATGATGCTGCTGTGCGCGTTCGGGAGCCTGGTCGTGTCCATAGTGGTCGGAGGGCTGACGGCGTGGATCGCCACGTCATTCTCCAAGAGGCTCAGGGACCTGGAGTACTCCAGGGTCCAGTCGTTCTCCCTGGAGGAGATGAACAGGTTCTCCACATCCAGCCTGATCACCCGCTCGACGAACGACATCTCCCAGATCCAGATGACCACCGCCATGGGTCTCATGATCATTATCAGGGCGCCGATAATGGCGGTCTGGGCCATCATGAAGATCCTGGACAAGAACTGGGAGTGGACTGTGGCCACGGCCGTGGCGGTCGTCGCCATCATCACCATCATCTCGGTGATCATGCTCTACGCGATCCCCAGGTTCAAGAGGATCCAGGGCCTGACCGACAACGTCAACAGGGTCACCAGGGAGAACCTCTCCGGGATCCGCGTGGTCCGCGCGTACAACGCCGAGTCCTACCAGGAGGTCAAGTCGGAGGCCGCCAACAAGGAGCTGACCGACACCAACCTGTCCGCCAACCGCGCCCTGGCCGTCATGTTCCCGACCATGATGCTTGTCATGAACGGGCTCGCCCTCTCCATCTACTGGATAGGGGCCATCCTGATCGACGCGGCGGGCATGCCGATGGAGAAGATGGTCCTCTTCTCGGACATGGTCGTGTTCTCGTCCTACGCGATGCAGATCGTCATGGCGTTCATCATGCTGGTCATGATCTTCATGATCCTGCCCCGTGCGATGGTGGCCTCCAAGCGTATCCAGGAGGTCATCGGCACCGAACCGTCCATCAGGGACGGCGCCGGGGCCGATCCCGCCAGGGAGGGGACGGTGGAGTTCAGGAACGTGTCCTTCAGGTACCCCGGGACCTCCGGGGACGTGCTCCACGACATCAGCTTCAAGGCGTCCAGGGGCGAGACCGTCGCCTTCATCGGGGCCACCGGCAGCGGGAAGACCTCGATAATCGACCTGATTCCCAGGTTCTACGACGCCACGCAGGGGCAGGTGCTCGTCGACGGAGTCGACGTGAGGGAGTACAGGATCAAGGACCTCAGGGACAGGATCGGCTACGTCCCCCAGAAGGCGTTCATGTTCAAGGGCACCGTGGACTCTAACGTCAGGTACGGCGACGGCTCCGAGGAGGTTACCGAGGAGCAGGTCAGAAGGGCGGTCCGCATCGCCCAGGCCGCCGACTTCGTGGAGGCCAAGGAGGGGCAGTACATGTCGGAGGTCTCCCAGGGAGGGTCCAACCTCTCAGGGGGCCAGAAGCAGAGGCTGTCCATAGCCAGGGCGGTCTGCCGCGACCCGGAGATCTACATCTTCGACGACTCGTTCTCCGCCCTCGACTACAGGACCGACAGGACCCTGAGGGAGACCCTCAGGCGCGAGATATCCGACGCCACCACTCTGATCGTGGCGCAGAGGATCGGGACCATAATGGACGCCGACAGGATCGTCGTCATCGACGACGGCGAGGTCGTCGGCATCGGGAAGCACGAGGAGCTGCTGCGCAGCTGCCCCGTCTACCTGGACATAGCCAGATCGCAGTTCTCAGAGGAGGAGCTGGGACTATGACGTCCGGACAGAGGAGGGGCCCCGGCAGGGGACCCGCGAGGAGGGAGAAGGCCGACGACTTCGGCCTGGCGTGGAAGCGCCTCTTCCAGTACATGGACCGCTACAGGGCCCCGTTCATCGCGGCCCTGGTGATCGCCTGCGTCGGCACGGTGCTGACGCTCGCCGGACCCAACCTGATCAGCGAGATCACCGACCTCATAGAGGAGGGCCTGGCGGGGGTCATGGACCTCGAGGGCATCGTCTCCATATGCCTGCTGCTGGTGTGCCTGTACTCCGTGAGCGCGGTGCTCACCTTCGTGCAGCAGTACATCATGACCACCATCTCCCAGCGCACCGCGTCCAACTTCCGCAGGGACATATCCAGGAAGATCAACAGGCTGCCGCTGCGCTACTTCGACACCAACACCACAGGGGACGTGATGAGCCGCATCACCAACGACGTGGACACCCTGGGCCAGTCGATGAACCAGAGCATCAGCACCATGGCCACCGCCATCACCCTCCTGGGCGGATCGGTGATCATGATGCTGTACACCAACGTGACCATGGCCGTCACGGCCATACTGTCCTCGCTGGTGGGGTTCGTGTTCATGGCCGTCGTGATGGGGCGCTCCCAGAAGTACTTCGAGCGCCAGCAGGACGACCTGGGCGACATGAACGGGCACGTGGAGGAGATGTACTCCGGCCACCTGGTCATGAAGGCCTACGGCGGAGAGAAGGCTGCCAAGACGGAGTTCGACAGGATCAACGAGAGCCTCTACAAGTCTGGGTTCATGTCCCAGTTCCTGGGCGGGCTCATGATGCCGTTCATGAACTTCATCGGGAACTTCGGCTACGTCATGGTGTGCATCGTCGGTGCCATGCTGTGCATCGACGGCAGGATCTCCTTCGGGGTCATCGTCGCCTTCATGATCTACGTCCGCCTGTTCACACAGCCGCTGACCCAGATATCCCAGGCGATGGTGTCCATGCAGGCAGTCGCCGCCGCGGCGGAGAGGGTGTTCGAGTTCCTCGACGAGCCCGAGATGGAGGACGAGTCCGACAAGAACGTCAGGCTCGACCGCGTCGAGGGGCACGTGGAGTTCAGGGACGTCCACTTCGGCTACAGCGTGGACAAGGAGATCATCCACGGGTTCTCCGCGGACATCCTGCCCGGGCAGAAGGTGGCAATCGTCGGGCCCACCGGGGCCGGGAAGACCACCATGGTCAACCTGCTGATGCGCTTCTACGAGGTCACCAGCGGGGACATCCTCATCGACGGCGTGTCCACCAGGAGCATGAAGAGGGAGGATGTGCACGACCTGTTCTGCATGGTCCTCCAGGACACCTGGCTCTTCGAGGGGACCATCAGGGAGAACATCGTCTACAGCAACCCGGACGTCTCCGACGAGCGCCTGGACGAGGTGTGCAAGGCCGTCGGCCTGTACCACTACATCCACACCCTGCCGGACGGATACGACACCGTCCTGGGGGACAACGCCAACCTGTCCGCCGGACAGAGGCAGCAGGTCACCATCGCCCGCGCCATGGTGGACGGCTCCCCGCTGCTGATCCTCGACGAGGCCACGAGCTCCGTCGACACCAGGACCGAGAGGGTCATCCAGGAGGCCATGGACCGCCTGACCGAGGGCAGGACGTCGTTCGTCATCGCCCACAGGCTGTCCACCATCAGGAACTCCGACCTGATCCTGGTGATGCGCGACGGCAACATAGTCGAGCAGGGAACCCACGACCAGCTCCTGGCCAGGGGCGGCTTCTACGCCGACCTGTACAACAGCCAGTTCGATCCGGAGTGACCCCAGATCGGCCCAAACCCCTTCCCAAACACCATTAACGCCGTTGCCACGAGTTGGATGGAACAGTCAACATTATAAGTCCAGTACCGCGTCCCATCCTCCGGTATTAAGAATGGACGCAATGACAATACTGGCGTTCGTCATCTACTTCATTGCCCTGATCATCATCGGAGTCCACTTCTGGAAGGTGAAGGACAGGGACAGCATGGAGGACTACATCCTCGGAGGTAGATCGTTCGGACCATACGTTAGCGCGATGTCGGCCCAGGCATCCGACATGAGCGGCTGGCTCCTGATGGGTCTCCCGGGATCCATCGTCCTCGCCGGTCTGGGACAGGCGTGGATCGGGATCGGTCTGCTCATCGGGTCGTACACATCCTGGCTCTTCGTTGCGAAGAGGCTCAGGAAACACTCAGTCGTCTCGAAGAACTCCCTCACCATGCCCGAGTTCTTCTCCAACCGTTTCGCGGACCACAAGGGCTATCTCAGGATAGTCTGCGCCGTGGTCATCCTGTTCTTCTTCACGATCTACGTCGGCTCCGGATTCAAGAGCTGCGGCATCGTGATGGAGATGCTTCTAGACGATATCGGTATGCAGATCGGAATCATCGTCGGTGGAGCCGTTATCATCCTGTACACCTTCCTCGGCGGATACAAGGCGCTCTGCTGGACCGACTTCTTCCAGGCAATCCTGATGGTCGTTGTGATCGTCGCTATCCCCATGGTCATCATCGGTGACTTCGGATGGGACAACATCACGTCTGGATGGGATGAGATAATGTCCACGGAGATTCCTGGATACACGAGCCTGCTCTACAACGATGGTATCCCGATTTCCGCGGTGGTCATCATCTCAGGTCTGGTCTGGGGTTTAGGTTACTACGGTATGCCACACATCGTGGTCAGGTACATGTCCATCAGGAAGGTCTCCGAGATCAAGGTCGCTCGCAGGGTCTCCCTCATCTGGGGTATCCTGGCGCTCTCCTTCATCTGCCTCCTTGGAGTCATAGCTGGAGTATTCCTGCCTGCTCACAATATTAACATCCTCCACTACTCTTCTGCAGATGCCGAATTCGTTTTCATGGAGACTGCAAAAGTGCTCTTTGAAGAGTCGGCACCGTTCATCCTCGGAGTGGTCTTCGCTGCCATCCTGGCCGCCATCATGTCCACAGCATCCTCTCAGTTGCTTGTATCAGCATCCTCAATCACCAACGACGTGCTGGCAAAGAGCAACAGAGTCCACATATCCGAGAAGAACTTGCTTTGGCTCGCCAGGGGGATCGTCGTCATCATCTCCATCATCGGGATGTGCCTGGCGCTGTTCGGAAGCGACAACATCATGGGCCTGGTGTCCTACGCCTGGTCCGGATTCGGATCCGCGTTCTCGCCGGTCATGATCCTCGCCCTGTTCTGGAAGCGCATGAACTGGCAGGGTGCCATGGCAGCCATGATCACCGGATTCGCCGTCGTGGTGTTCTGGGAGACCTTCATGGAATTCACCGGCATGTACTCCCTGTTCCCCGGATTCGTCCTGGCGTTCATCGTGGCCGTCGTCGTCGCGAAGCTCACCCCGCCCCCGTCCCAGGAGGTCCTGGACGAGTTCGAGGCAGCTCAGAACTACGAGGACCCCGAAGAGGCCTGAAACCCTTCAACCGGGCCCCTCCGGGGGCCCTTCTCCCATCATTCTGATCCCAACACACGATACTCCATGAAGCCCGGAGAGCCGTCTTTCAGATGCACTTAATTTTAATTGTTATTTAGCTATCGTATGGAAATCCTTCTTATCACCCATTTTCACTGATGGTTAACGAGTATTGAAATTTTACAATAATTTTAAATATAATGAGTGAAAAAGACCGTAAAACGTGGATCTGTGACAAGAATTCTTTTTGCGTCTCATTTTCACATTCCCTCGTTTTTGACCCTTCGACCTGACGGAAACCTTCAACAACGACACCTCCATCACCACCCATGGCCCGCATCTCGGACTACGACACCATCGCCGGTACCCGCGAGAGCGAGATGACCCTGAAGGGCTCCCGCTTCATCGGCATCCTGATGCCATGTCCCCGGGAGGACTGCATCCAGGAGAACATCGCCAAGGTCTCGGAGAGGTACAGGGATGCGACGCACTACTGCTACGCCGCGGTCTTCAACGGATCCGAGAGGAGAGAGCGGAGCAGCGACAACGGCGAGCCCTCCGGGACGGCGGGGAAGCCGATCCTGTTCGCGCTCAAGGGCGCCGGGATCTCCGATGCGATGGTCGTGGTCGTGAGGTACTTCGGAGGGACCCTCCTGGGCACCGGCGGTCTTGTGCATGCCTACGGGGAGACCGCGAAGCTCGTCCTGGACGGTGTGGAGAAGGTGGCGAGAAGGGCCTGCGCTGTATACATGTTCACGCTGGAGTACGGTTACTACAGCCAGTTCGAATCCAAGATGAAGGACCTCATGGCCAAGCGTCCCAAGTGCGAGTACTCCGACAAGGTCGATGTGAAGGCATGGATCCCCGTGGGGAAGGACGAAGAGTTCGAACGCAGGATCACCGACCTGACGGAGAGACACGTCAGGCTGTGGAAGACCGAAGACGAGTACATCTGAACGATGACCGTGTTGCAAGGATCGTTGCCGTCGAAGACACTAACGAACTCCCCAGGTCTTGTCGATTATATATGCTCTCATGGCATCTCTTGTACGAGGTGTCTGCCGTGAGATTGACTCTGATGCACAGGGACTTTGAGGTGGCGGAGTTCGATGTGGACGAAGCGACCGGGGGCATCGGAAGCAACATCAAGGTCCTGGACCGTCTCCACATGCCTCCAGGCACGATTGTGAAACAACAGCTCCTTGACAAGCACGGACTCTCCCGGTGGTGGATCGGCCGCTGCATCCCCATGAGCCGTACAGGAGTGCGCGACCTCCTGGATCCACTGGGCATCAGCTTTCCTTCTCAGCTTCTTACGAAGTCGATGGGGTTGAGCCTATCGGATTCATACTGGGTCCGCGAGCGCTCATCCGATACGCGCTGGAAGGATGTCAATTTCTTCGACAACGACTTCTCCGAGGACATCGGCCGCCTCCTGTTCGGACAAACAGTGGATACTGGACACATGGACTTCTCGTCACCTGATGTGACATCAGAAGGCAACCTCAGAAAGAGGTGGACCACCGTCGACGGTCGCAGGTGCCTCATCAAAGGCGGAAGCGGCTCCTATAAGCAGGAGCCGTTCAACGAAGCGATGGCATCATGCATCTGCCGGGAATTGGGCATCCAGCATGTCGATTACGATGTCATGACCATCGACGGCTTCCCCTACTCCTTATGCGAGGATTTCGTCGACGGGAGAACCGAGTACATCGCGGCCTCGCACATCCTGGAATCATACGGTTCACTCGGAACAGAATCGGTCTACGACAAATTCGTCAGAATATGCTCGCTCCTCGACCTGGACATCGTTCCGTTCCTGAACGACATGATAGTCCTGGACTACATCATCGCCAACGACGACCGCCATCTGAACAACTTCGGACTCCTGCGTGACGCCGAGACGCTGGAATGGCTCGGCCCTGCCCCCGTTTACGACTGCGGAGCATCACTCGGATACAACCTTCTGACATCCGAGTTCGACACCATGGTCGGAAGGGGTTGCAAACCCTTCAAGAAGACATTCGAGGAGCAGATACGCTTGGCAGGGAGCTTCGACACCTCGAAGTTGGACGGCATCCACGACGCCATGCCTGGGATCCGGAGAGTCCTCGACTCGGCGACGGGCCGCCTGGGGAGGGAGCGCGTCGAAGCCATCGCCTCCCTGATCTCCGACAGGACTGAATCGGCGCGCAGGGCACTGACCCGCATCGCGTGACCCTCCGGCGTCATCCCGACGAAGTGATATCTACAAGGAACCCATGGTCCCGACCATGCTCATAAAAGCCCAGTCCGTCACCAAGGCCTTCGGACCGCACAAGGTCCTCAAGGACGTCAGTCTCCAGATCAACGAGGGGGACAGCATCGGCCTAATCGGAGTGAACGGGGCTGGGAAGACCACGTTCCTGAGGATCCTCCTGGGGGAGATGAAGCCCGACACCGGCGAGCTCACCAGGAACACCGAGAGGATCGGATATCTAGAGCAGTTCGCCGAGGACTCGCCGGACGTGACGGTCCGCGACGTCCTGGGCAGGCCGTACGGCCACATCGAGAACATCAGGCGCAGGATCAGGGAGATCGAGGAGCAGATGGTGGCCGGAGGGGACATCGACTGGAACGCCCTCGCCGAGGAGAACGCCGCCCTGGAGGCCCAGCTCGCCAAGTCCGACATGGACGACGAGGGTAACAAGATGGCCGCCCTGGAGAAGGTGGGGCTGTCGACCGACCTGATGGACCGCCCCATGTCCACCCTCTCCGGAGGGGAGAGGACCAAGGTCATGCTTTCGAGGATCGTCGTCCAGGCGAACGACTGCGACATCCTCGTGATGGACGAGCCCACGTCCCACCTGGACATCACCACCGTGGAGTGGCTGGAGGACTACCTCATCGACTCCCACTGCTCCGTCCTGGTCATCAGCCACGACAGGTACTTCCTCGACAAGATCGCGACCCGCATGCTGGAGATCGACCACGGGAAGTCCCGCGAATACAAGGGGAACTACTCCGACTTCATCATGAAGAAGATGATCGACCTGGACAGGATGGAGAAGGAGTACAGGAAGTACGCCACCCAGAAGAAGAAGCAGGAGGAGATCGCGAAGCAGCTCCACGCCGACCAGTGGTACATGACCACCCACAAGACCAGGGAGAAGCTCATCGCCAAGATGGAGGAGAAGGAGAAGCCCGAGAAGAACAGGGAGATCACCGTCAGGATACAGGCGGCCCACAAATCGGGCAAGAACGTCATCACCACCAAGAACCTCGGCGTGGAGTACGACGGCAGGACCATCCTGTCCGGGGTGGACCTGGACATCCAGAAGGGCGACAAGGTCGGCATCTTCGGGGCGAACGGCGAGGGCAAGTCCACGCTCGTGAAGGCCCTGCTCGGCCTCATCCCGTCCACCGGGGACCTGTGGGTCGCACCGGGGGCGAAGATCGGGTACTACTCCCAGAACCACGAGCGCCTCGACATGAAGCTCACCGCCGAGGAGCAGCTGCTCCAGGTCACCGGCAAGGAGAGGAGAGGGGAGGTCAGGAAGCTCCTGGCCAGGTTCCTCCTGTTCGGGGAGGAGGTGGAGCGCCCCATCTCAACGCTGTCCGGGGGACAGAGGGCCAGGGTGGCGCTGTGCCTCATGCTCCTCGACGAGACCAACGTGCTCGTCCTGGACGAGCCCACCAACTACCTGGACATCCCCGCGAAGCACGCGGTCGAGGAGGCCCTGGTAGAGTACGACGGCACCATCATAACGGTCACCCACGACAGGTACTTCCTGGACACCGTGTGCACCAGCGTCATCGAGGTCAAGGACGGCACCGCCGTGGAGCACGCGGGCACGTACTCCGAGCTCAGGGGCAGGCCGAACGTCAGGGAGATCGTCATGGACGCGGACGAGTACCGCGTCCTCGCGCCCTTCACCAACTGGGTCACAGGAAGGAAGTACGCCAAGGGGGACAGGGTGCTGATCACACCGGCGGAGCAGAAGAGCTACCAGTGGGCCCTGGACCAGGGAAAGCTGAAGAAGACGGGCGGCCGCCAGAGGAAGAAGGTCGACCTCGACAAGAACCCGGCCCCGGACAAGAAATCCAGATGATGTCCGAGACAGAGCGGCATCGCACGCCGTACCGGTTACAGCAATGAGGCGATGGCTGAATTCTGACAGAAGATTGATGGTGGTTTAAGGTGTTTGTAGGCGGCTCTCACCGCCGGATATGCCTAGGATCACTCGAGAGCGCTGGAGGGGCACTCGTCGATGCAGGCACCGCAGTCGATGCACTTGGCGGCGTCGATGACTGCGATGTCGTCGCAGGTGATAGCACCCTCGGGGCAGACGTCGACGCAGGCTCCGCAGCCGACACACTCGGACTCTTTGACTGTTACCATCTTGATAACCTCGAGACGAGGCACTCTACGACCCTATAAAAACCCATCGTGGAACCCTTAAGGAGCGGCTAAAACACGGTCACTGACCGAGCGCCGCCTCCATCCCGTGGGCCGGGACGTTGACCCTGCCCGTCCGGCGAACCGTCTCCGCGGCGGCGGTCGTGAGCATGACCGCCGTGCCTATCTCCAGCGGATCGTGGATTATGGCCCTCGCCCTCCTCCTAGCCTCCTCGTCGAACCTGCAGGGCACCCCGGGCGACGATACCACCGTGCCCGGCATCATGTCGCGGCCCGGCACGGTCCCCGGGGATGCGTTGAGTATGAGGTCGTGGTGCGAGACCGCCCCGCTGACATCCTCCTCCCACTGGACCCTCTCAGACAGCGCGAGGCGGCGGGCCTTCGGGACATCTATGTCGACCACCGTCACGAACGCGTTCATCCCCCTCAGGATCCTGACGGCCTCGGAGCCAACGAACCCGGCGCCCATGACGAGCACCCTCCTCCCCGCGAGACCGCCCGCGGCGTCCCTCAGGGCGACGGCATAGCCCAGGGCGGTGCAGTATGCGTTGTCGGCCACGGTGTTGGTCACCGTGTTGTACGCGACGAACCTGTCGTCATCGGCCATCAGCACGATGTCCGCCCCCGAGGACACCGCCTCGGCGAAACCAGCGACATCCGGGGATACGGACACGTGGCTGCGCATGCCGATGTGCCTCGCGATGGCGTCCAGGGAATCGGCGAACCCGCCGATCTCCCCCAGCCCTGATGTCACGGGCACGCAGACCACCGAGAAACCGGACAGATCCATGTCCGTCGGCAGTCCCGCCGCCTCCAGGGCGATCCCGCGGACCCCGCGTCCCGTCATCCCGGCGAGCCTCCTGTCGAGGTCCGCCCCGTCCCATACGTTCTCTATGTCATGAGAGGTCAGCCTTGTCATCATACCACCTCCGGACCCTCGTCCACGAGGACATCCGTTGAGCATTCGTCCTTCATCATCTCCATCGCTGCAGCGGAGCGCTCGTCAACCGCCTCCTCCGTGGGGGCGGAGATTATCAGCGTCGCGCGCCACTCGTCGCTCCCGGGCTCGAAGTCCGTGATCGCCAGGTCGGAACCGAACAGGCCCCTCCTGAATCTGGGGGAGCGCACCTTGGAGAACTCCTTCTCCCCGCAGGACCTGAGGACCCCCTCCGAATAGACGAAGTGGCGGTACACGGAGGATGCGGCCATCGGCCCCGGGCCGCGAAGGCTCCCCTGGGCCGAGTGGACCATCTCCCTCAGCAGGTTCACGCCGGAGGCCGCCAGCACCGCAGCGGGCGTCTGGCTGGGCATGCGTGCGTCCACCTCCAGGACCCTGAGCCCCCTGTCGGTCAGAATGGCCTCGACATCCATGATCCCGCGGAGCCCCAGCTCCCTCGCTATCCTGGCGCCGATCCGCCCGAACTCCACCTCATCGTCCCCGCTCAGGATCCCCGGGTGGCAGCGGACCATCTTGCAGTCGTACCCCGGATCGAGGCAGACCTCCGTCGTGATGTACGGGACGGCATCCCCGCCGTCCCCGATGACCTCGACCGACACGCTCCGGCCCCTCGCGAAACCCTGGACGACGGGCTCATCCCCAAGGGAGTACACCCTGGAGATGCCCTCGTCCATCTCCTTCCGGTCGTTGGCCACTGTCACCCCCACGCTCCCGCTGAGGGATGATGGCTTCACCACCACGGGGTATCCGCACTCCGGCCACTCCGCCGGCATCGGAACACCGAGGCCCGACATCAGGCGGTTGGACTCCAGCTTGGATCTGGATACGGCGTACGCACCGGGATCGAACAGGAACCTGGGGTCGTCTCCCAGGATGGACACTAGCGCATCCAGGAGCCCAGTGTCCTCGCAGGCCGGGATTATGTAGTCCAGTTCTTCGAATACGGAGGCCGCACCCTCGGGATCGGCCGCGGGGTCCATGACCAAGGGCTCGTCGCAGAGCGAGAGCGCGGGGGCGTTTGGGCGCCTGTCGATGACTATGGACCTGTATCCCGCATCCCTTGCGAGCAGGGCGCACTCCATCCCCTGGAGGGCACCCCCTATGATGCCCAGCCTCATGTCAGGATCCCCCTGCGGGAGTCCATCCATCTCCGGTACTCCGACGGGGTGGCGGGCTCGAACCCGCAGTCCCCGAGGACCGAGAAGACGTGATCCACCGAGCGGTTTCCGTTCCCTATGTCGAGCTCGTGCTGGGCGACCCCGGAGAGGCTGGCATCCGGGACTATGGATGTCACCACGTTGGCCCCGGCCTCCAGCCTGGCCATCAGGCCGGATATCCCCTCCACATCCAGGCTCGCCGGGATCAGACGTCCGGGGAACATCAGTCTCATGGTCGCTATCGCGCGGATCTCGTCCTCCGGGGACCCTGGGACCCTGGACGACATCGGCGTCCCGATCTGGGGCACGAATGCCATCGCCCTCACCTGGTCGCAGCCGAGGCTCCCCATCTCCATCACCGAGAGCGCCCTCGAACCGGGATCCTCCCCGATTCCTACCATCATGCCGTCCTCTGACAGGAGACCGGCCTCGTGGGCCCAGGTCTTCTGGTCCCTGCGGATGTCGAACGACTGCCCCGGCCTGATCCTCTCGAACAATCCCCTGTCGTACGTCTCCTGATAGCAGGCGAGCCAGTCCGCGCCGGCCTCCCTCAGAGGTGACATCAGCTCCCTCGGCACGGTCCCCGGCGAGGCCATTATGCCTATGTCCACGGCCTCGTCGACCCTCGAGACGATGTCCAGGAACCCCTCGAACCCGTTGCGCCTCATGGCCTCGTCCTCGCCCATCGTCAGATCGATGAGGTCGACTCCCGAGTCGCGGAGGCGGCATGCGAGGTCCACTATCTCGTCGGGATCCTTGCGGTACCTTCCCGTCGAGCCGTTGGAGGCCCGGTAGTAGCAGAACGCGCAGTCGTTGCGGCAGTGCGTGGAGAAGTAGGCGAACCCGTATGTGAAGACCCTGTTCCCGAACCTTCTGTCCCTGACCTCCCTGGCGGCGCCCAGGAGCTCCTCCAGGTCGCGGCCCTCCGCTGTGAGGAGCGCCTCGACGTCCTCCGCGCCGTAGTCCCGGTCGATGACGTGACCAATCGCATCCACGATCATGCGGTCACCCTATCCTGTAACCGTCCAGGTAGCTCAGGCTCCTGGACGTCTTGCGGATCCCGCTCCTGCCGTCCCTCAGCATCATCAGACGCTCGAGTCCGAACCCCACTCCCGCCCACGGCTCGTGTATGTCGTGGGCAGGGTCGAGGACGTGAGGGCCTACCGCGCCGGAAGCCACCTCGACGCCGCCCACCTCCACATCGAGGGTCTCGATGTAGACGTCGGACTCCTCGCGTGACAGGCTGTAGTCCAGACCCACGGCGTCCATGACGGCGCCGATGTGATGGGCCAGGCGCTCTGTGGCATCCCCCTCGGGGCCGAGCTCGACCAGGTTCATCATTGTGAACTCCTCCAGATGCCTGCTGCTCTTGGACTCCTTCCTGAAGCACGACCCTATCTCGAATATCCTGACCGGACCGTCCGTGTGGTCCCTCAGACGCCTCATCACGGTGTACAGGTTCGGGGCCAGCATCGGACGCAGGCACCTCTTCCCGTCTATGACGAACATCTGCCTGTAGAGCGGATGGTCCCTTGTGATCCCCATCTTGGCGAGCGAAGAGAGCGGGACGATCGTCGGCGTCCTCACCTCGATGAATCCTTCGGACACGAGGCGGTCGGCGATCCTCGACTCCATCTCCGAGAGGTCGTTCCTCCTCGGATCCCTGAACAGGGCCCTGAGACCCTCCTCGTTCGAGTCGACGAGCCCCGACATCTCCCTTTCGAACGCAGAATCCCTCTCGAGGTCGGACGGGAAGTCTAGCCCCGTCCTGTCATCGTCGCCGAACTCCATGAGACGCTGGATCTGCGGCTCCGTGAATCCCGTCATTAACTCACCCTGATGGCGAAGGACCGGGGAATCGAACCCCGCTAGCTTGGTTTTAGAGACCAGCTGGTCGCCAGACCGTCCTCCCTATTCGTGTGTATATAGCTATGTTATTTCAACTTAACTATACAATTGAAAAATAATATTGGATATTATTAGACATTTGTCTAATTTGTTTGGGAACCCGCCCGTGATCTGAGGCATCGGAGAGTGATCGGACCGGGGCGGGCTAAGTGGTTTGCCCGGGGAGGACCCCGGGCCACAGGGACATCACTGGATGTCCAGACCGAAATCCCTGAGCGTCTGTGCGGCCCTGTCGTAGACCTCCAGGTACTCCTGCATGGGCTTCACCGTCCTGACGTCGTAGCACTCCTGGAACGTCTTCCCCTGAGGGGCGTTCGCGAAGTTGCACTCGTAGGACGGGATCAGCTTGGCCAGCACTTCGTTCACGTCGGACACCTTCATGCCCGCGGTGGCGATGGCGGCGTTGCCCATGATCCTGGCCTCCATGCCCGTGGTCTTGTCCTGGACGACTCCCTTTGCGGCAGCGGAGCCGGAGAGAAGCTCCCTTCCGGAAGCGGTGTCGGTGATCGCCTGTGCGGCGGTCTCCAGGAGGCACATCTCCGTGCAAGGCCCGGCCATCGGGTAGTACTGGTTGGCCAGGAGCAGGTCGGTGTGTGCGTCGATCGCGGCGGCCGCATGGGCCGCCACCTGAAGGGTCTCCTTGGCCGTGGTGACACCCCATCTGATGTGGATGGGGCCGTCCAGGTGGAAGTTCCCGGAGAAGAGCGCGAAGGACGCTAAGGTGGTGGCAACGTCGCATATCGCGGTCTCCTCGACCCCGCCGCAGTACCCTCCGAAGATGGGCATCTGCTCGATCATGATGGTGTCCCCGACGGTGGTCCAGCCGGCCAGCATGTTGAGACCGGTCATGTCCATCTTCAGCTCGTTCAGCTGGGAGCACTCGTGCGGGTCGGTGACCCTGTGCCCAGCGTTGGGAAGGTCGGCACACAGACGCCCCGCCTCGGACAGGGGCGTCTCGGGTCCCTAGACACCGAGACCGGGCCTTCCGGCCCTGACCCTGGCCTCCTTGGTGGCCCTGAGCTCCGCCATGGTCGCACGGATCTCGTAGGGGGTCCTGGTCTTCGCGGGATGCCCCTCTATGGTTGTCATGACGCCGTTGACCAGCGTGTCCACGACGCCCTCCTGGGCGTAGGACTGCATGACCTGCACGAACACGTCCTCCGAGATGGGGGACCCTGTGGGACCGCCCTGGATGATCGGCTTCACCGGGGCGTTCCCGTGTCTGGGGTAGAACCTGGCGATGTCCTTGCCCTCTCCGAGGATCAGCTTGGTGGGCGTCTTCTTGATGCCCTCCCAGACCTCCTCCTCGGTCACGTGCATGACCCTTCCGAGGTCCTGGCAGTAGAAGCCGGTGGTGACCAGCATCTCCAGTCCCGCGTTGAACAGGTTCTCCTTGACCTCCTTGTCCTCGGGGATGATGTCCTTTCCGAAGGAGAGGTTGTACTTCTGCTTCAATGCCGTCAGGTTCTCGGGGATGACCTTGTAGTCCCAGTCCTCCGCCTTCACCTTCTTGCCCTTCACGAACCTGTCGTAGACGTCCGTGATGGTGAGCGCTCTCTGGGCCGCCATCTCATGCACCCCTCAGGCTGTCGACGAGCGTGACCAGGTCGGCCGCGGTCTCCGAATAGCCGTCGGCGCCGATCTCCTCGCACCATGCCCTGCTGCAGGGGGCACCCCCGAACACCGTCTTGTACGGTGACTCGGTCTCCTTCACGTACTCCACGACCTCCCTCTGGGCCTCCAGAGTGGTGGTCATCAGCGCGGAACCGCCGATCACGAAGGCTTCGTTCTCATCCGCCGCGTCCACGAAGTCCTGGGATGTGACATCGCATCCGAGGTCGATCACGTTGTACCCGGCCCCGCGGAGCATGGCGCAGCACACGTTCTTCCCGATCTCGTGTATGTCGCCCTCCACGGTACCCATGACGACCGTCCCCTTCATCGCCGAATCGCCTGCGGACATGACCGGGCCGAGGATCTTGAGGGCGGCCTCCATGGTCTTTGAGGCTGCGACCACCTGCGGGAGGAAAATCTCCGCCGCGTCGAACCTCCTTCCTATGTCGGCCATGCCCTGGCCGAGGCCGTCGTTGACGATGTCCTTAGGCTCTATGCCCGCCTCCAGGGCCATGTTTGTGGCGTCGACCGCCTTCTGCACGTCCCAGGTCTCGATGGATGTCTTCAGCTCTTCGAGGATCTCTTTCCTGTCTGGCATTTTATTTCTCTCCGATTGTTTTGAAAGGTGTTTAGGAAATCGTTTGTCAATTCTCATCTGACGCATCAGAGGACCGGATCCTGATGGACTGCTCCACAGGCAGGATGAATATCCTGCCGTCTCCGGGATGGCCGGTGTCGGCCACCCTCCTGATGACGTCGATGATGTCTTCGGCCTGACCGTCCTCGGTCACGACCTCGACCTTCACCTTCTCCAGCTCGTCCACCTGGAACTGGCCCACCCTGTTGGTGAACACGATACCGTTGGACTTCCCGCGCCCGGTAACATGGGTGATGGTCATTCCGCCCGCACCCGCGTCCCTGAGCGCATCCTTCAGACACTGGAGCTTCTCCGGCCTCACTACGGCCACTATCATCTTCATCGGGGGCACCTCACATCAGATAGGACTGCTCCCCGTGGTCGACGATGTCGGATCCGACGAGCTGCTCGGACTCCGTCAGGGCCGCACCCTTGCCGTTCACCTTCTTCATCGCCAGGTCGATGACCTTCATCAGGACGAAGGACACGACGAAGCAGTACACCAGGGTCACGATCACGGACACTATCTGACCGGCGAGCATGTCCACCTGCCCCTCGATCAGTCCGCCGTTGCCCTCCCAGCTGAGGGAGGCCAGCGAGAATATCCCGACCGCGATGGCGCCCCAGACACCTCCGAGACCGTGGACGCCCATGACGTCCAGTGCGTCGTCGATGCCCTTCCTGTTGCGCATGAATATGATGCCGAAGTAGCACACCGCGGCGGCGACTCCTCCGATGATGACCGCCGCCCAGGGCTCCACGAATCCGCATCCAGGCGTGATTCCGACCAGTCCTGCCAGGACACCGGCGCACAGACCGGTGACGCTGATGCGTCCGATGTGGAGGTACTGGATCACGATCCAGACCACCGTGGAGGCGCAGGAGGCGAGGAGGGTGTTCTCCATCGCGAGAACGGCGATGTCGCTGAACGACCCTGCTGAACCGCAGTTGAATCCGAACCATCCGAGCCAGAGCAGCATGCATCCGATGAACATCAGGGGCACGTTGTGGGACCTGCCCTTGATCACGTGGTCGCTCCTCCTTCCGATGGCGACCGCCGCAGCGACTCCGGAGATACCGGAGCAGATGTGCACGACGGTCCCTCCGGCGAAGTCCTGGACGGGGAGGCCGAGGTCAGACAGACCGGCGCTGAGGAACCCTCCGCCCCAGACCATGTGGGCCATGGGGGCGTAGACGAGGACGGACCAGACGGCGAGGAAGATGAGGATCGCGGAGTACCTGATCCTCTCGGCAGTGGCGCCGAAGACGATACAGGATGTGACGATCGCGAACGTGCCCTGGAAGAGCATGAACTCGACCATGGGGATGCTTCCGTTGCCCTCGCTGTAGGATATTCCTCCACCGAAGGCGTTCTCGAGACTTCCGATGAATCCGTTTCCGGAGTCGCCGAAGGCGAGGGTGTATCCGACCGCCCACCAGATTATCCCGACGAGTGCCATGACCCCCACGCACTGGGCCATCATGGACGTCATGCTCTGCTTCCTGAGCATCCCGCCGTAGAACAGGGCGATGGCGGGCGCCATGATGAAAACGAGCATCGTGCAGAGGAACATGAAGACGGACGAGGAAGTCTCCACCGTCTCGGTGTCCAAAGCTGCAGACGCTTCCGGGATCAGGAAAACCGTCACAGAGAGAATCGCCACGATTCCCAGGACGGCCTTCTTCAAACACTACAAGTTAGATCAACTCCTGATTATTTGTCTCGTATGTTTGAGACGAAGTAGACAAATGTCTAATTATATTTGAATTTTATCGAATCAGCTGATTCAAAACGCCATTATTGTTCATTGACAGAATGCCTGTGTTTTACAGCGAATCGGATGACATAACAGGAAAAATACACCAGTTTCTGTTGAATCGATGATGCCGACCCATCAGAATCGAGCATCTGACATCCGTGAACCAGGATTTTTCCAAAAAAAATCCAGATTAGACATTTGTCTAATCATTATAGAGGCAGCGAGACACACCCGTCATGTGACGGACGTCCCGCGACCACTGGCGGAGCACATGCGGCAGAGCGCGAACGCAACTACGGCCGCCACCACGATGCAGGCGCCGGAGAGGTAGCCGATAGAGGCAGCACCGACCGCATCGTATACGAATCCGCCAAGCAGAGACCCGATCGTGATCCCGATGTTGAACGAAGTGGGATTGAGGGAGGACGCCAAGGTGATCGACTCGGGGTAGTCGCGGTTGGCTACCTCCATCAGATGCATCTGCACCGAGGAGTTGAAGAGGTACATCGTGAGACCGGCCATCAGGAGGACGGTCATACCCGCCGACGCGGATGCCACCGCCGTCGGCAGAGCAACCATGAGCGCGGCCTCGATCAGGAAGGTGAACCTGACCTTCCTGAGACCGCCGTTGGACGCGATGCGCCCGGAGGCCAGGTTGCTGATCAGCATCACCACTCCCATTGCCATCAGACCGATGCTGACGGTCGAATCCGAGAAGCCGATCTCATCCTCGAGGATAGGCGTGATGTAGGTGTACAGGGAGTACATCCCCATGGCGGCGAACACCGTCACACCCGCCCCCACGATGACGATCCTGTCCGAGAGCATCCTCGACGCGCCGCCGCGGCTGTCGGACCTGGACTCCGGAGGGCCGAGCCTCGGAAGCGTGATGTACGCCAGGGCCACGGCCACCAGACCCATCGCCAGGATCAGGACGAAGACGCTCCTCCAGCCGAGGATGTGCGACATGAACGTACCCAGCGGGACACCGAAGACGGACGAGATGCTGAACCCCGAGAAGATCCACGAGACCGCTTTGGCCCTGTAACGGGCGGTCACCAGATCCATCACGAACGTCATGCCGACCGCCAGCAGAGACCCGGACGAAGCGGCGGTCAGAACCCTTGACAGCGCGAGGGACCAGTAGTCCCAGGAGACCAGGGTCAGGACGTCGGACAGGAGGAACACCGCGGCCAGGGCCATGAGGACGCGGAACCTCCCGAACCTTCCCGTGAATCCTGTGATGAGAGGCGTGCAGACCGCGTAGCTGAGGGCGAACACGGAGACGAGGCCTCCGACCATCGTGTACTCCACACCTATCCCCGCCGAGATGTCCGGCAGTATGCCCATCACGATGAACTCGCTGGTACCCATCACGAAGCTCAGGAAGATGAGCGTGACGACCGCTGGTGTGAAGAGCCTGTCCTCCATGCTCCCGCATCCATCAGCGATTATTTACGGTTCTTGCGCGCGGGAGCCTGACGCCGCCATAGCGGGTCGGGGACACCGGCAATGAGATCTATTCCGCTCGCGAACAACTCAGAACCCCCTCTGCCAGCCCTGCCACGGAAGCCGTATGGCCAGGGCCGGCGCCATTATTTCTATCATGTCAACGATACGGTATCATGGACCCGTTCACCGTAGCGATCATCCTGATCATAGTGGGGGCCGTCCTGCTCATCATAGAGGCGTTCAGCCCCGGTGCTTTCATGGTCATCCCCGGGACCGTCCTCGTCATCCTGGGCATAATTGGCGCGGCCTTCCCCGACATACTGTACTCCTGGTGGTCACCAGTGATAGCGTTGGTGGTGGCCATACCGGTCACCCTGATAACCATCAAGGGATACCAGCATCTCGCGAGACCCGAACCGCCAACGACGACGGTCGTCGAATCCCTCGTGGGAAAGGAGGGCACCCTCATCGTCCCGACGGAGGTCGGGAACATGAAGGGCAAGGTCAGGATCGGGTCCGACATATGGTCCGCCACATCCGATGAGCCGATCGAGGAGGGCGCGGCCGTGGTGGTCGAGAGCAGCGAGGGCGTGCACGTGCACGTGCGCAGACTCTGACCGCGGAGGTTTCCTCATGGACAGCAGCGTAGTCATGACTCTGGTCATCATCGTCATCGTAGCGGTGATAGTGGTGATCACGAGCGGGGTGAAGATAGTCCAGCCCTACGAGCAGGCCATCTATATGAGGCTTGGAAAGTTCGTAAGGGTCCTCAACCAGGGACTGAACTTCGTCTGCCCGCTCATAAACCAGGTAGTAAAACTCGACCTCCGCACGGAGGTCCTGGACGTCCCCAAGCAGGAGGTCATCACCAAGGACAACTCACCCGTCGAGGTCGACGCGGTGATTTACATCAAGGTCACCGACCCGAAGAACGCGTTCTTCGAGGTCACCAACTACAGATGGGCCACGGTCAACCTGGCCCAGACCACGCTCAGGTCGATCATCGGAGAGATGGAACTGGACCAAATCCTGTCCTCCAGGGAGAGGATTAACGTCTCCCTCAGGGACATCCTGGACGAGAACACCGACAAGTGGGGCGTGAAGATCGAGGCCGTCGAGATCAGGGAGGTCGATCCCGCCAGGAAGGTCAAGGACTCCATGGAGGAGCAGACCTCCGCTGAGAGGAAGAGGCGCGCGGCCATCCTGGAGGCGGACGGACAGAAGAGGGCCGCCATCCTGGAGGCCGAGGGTAAGAAGAAGTCCATGATTCTGGAAGCCGAGGGAAAGAGGCAGTCCATGATCCTCGAGGCCGAAGGTCAGAGGATCGCCACCATCCTGGAGGGACAGGGAGAGGCTCAGAAGCTAAGGATCATGTCCGTAGGGGCGGCGTCCATGGACTCCAAGGCTATGTCCGTGCTCTCCATGCAGACCCTGCAGGAGGTCGGCAAGGGCGAGTCCTCCAAGTTCTTCTTCCCGATGGAGCTGACCAAGCTCGTCGAGGGCATCTCCGAGTACATGGGATCCGCCAACAGCGTCCCCGACAGGGAGGTCTCCGACACCGAGAGCATAAGGCAGGCGGTCGGCGACCCGGACGACATCCTCGGACCCATCCCCTCCGTCGAGGAGATCAGGAAGGAGACCGAGAGCGTCAAGGACCTCCGGAAGGAGATCGAGGAGGTCGACCAGATCGTCTCCGACAAGCCCAAGGAATGATAATAAACGGGGCGGGCGACGCCCCCTCTTCATCACTTCTTCTTAAGGAACGACCCGCCGCGGGAGTCCTTGTACATCGCGTTGATGTGGGTTGCATCGCAGAAGGGCTTGTCCCTGGAGACGCCGCACCTGCAGAGGAGCACACGATTCCTGACCTCGTACTGCTCCCCGTCCGCTGAGGTGATCGGTATCCCACCCATGACGTATATCCCGCTACTGACGTTCCTCCCGGGATCCTGCACTATGTAGATCGAAGGTTCGAGAACGTCCTCGTGGACGGTACCGTCCTTGTCCATCACGACGGTCCTGCCGGTCGGGCACTCGCAGGCCGCGCGTATCAGCTCATTCCTGGCATCCGGGTCGTCGGACCTCTTGAGGAGCTCCCATGTGGAGCTGCCGTTGCGATGGCAGAACATCGCCTTCCCGCATCTGACGTCGTCCATCATGTCCATGCCCGGGCCCTCGAGCTTCTCGGCCCTCTCAGCATACGGCCTCCTGTCCGCCGTCTCCTTGCCCTTGAACCTCTTGTGGGACTTCCCGTCGCAGAACGGGGCGTTGTCGGATTTCCCGCATCTGCACAGGGCGTACGTCTCCGACTGCGGGAGCTCGCGACCGTCCTCCCAGACGTATATGCCGTCCCTCTTCACTATCCTCTTCTCGTAGATCGGGACGCCACCCGTGACGATGTACGGTCCGTCCTCGGTAATCCTGATCGCCTTCTCCATCGTATCATGGAAAGTATCAGGTGTGATGATAAAAAGGACCGCCCGGAGGGCGTAACCGGTTTCGCTCAGATGAATCTGACCGCGGTGCCGTAAGCGAACACCTCGGCCGCGCCCTGCGCGATGGCGGATGTGCCGTACCTGAGCGCGACGATGGCGTCGGCACCCATCCTATCGGCGTCCTCGACCATCCTCTTGGTGGCGATCGCGCGGGACTCGTTCATCATCTCAGTGTACGTGGCGAGCTCCCCTCCGACCAGGGACTTAAGCCCCTGACCGATGTCGCGGCCGATGTTCTTGGACTGGATCATGCTACCCTTGGCCAGTCCGAGGATCTCGTAGTTCTTCCCGGGAATCGTATCAGTAGTCGTCAACAGCATCGTCCAACCCCTCGTCTATCTCTTTGAATCTCTCCATGGCGTAATACACCATCGCGATGGCGAGAATGGCGTAGAACAACGCTGCGATGCCGACCGCGAACGGTGGCATCTCTATGACGTAGTAGAACACCGGAAGAGTCAGGAATAGAGCGATTATCACCACCGCCGTGGCGACCACGCCCAGCTTCTTGACGGAGTTTCTCTCCATGGCTCATGGTATGTCCCGACCCTCTTTATCCCTATCGCAGTACATCCGGTTCCGCATCCCCGGTCTTGATTTAAAAATCGGACAGCGATACTGACATGATAGAATGGAAAGGAAGACGACCACGGTCAGATGGTGTTCAGAATGCGACATCCCTGTTATAGACCGCAAGAGCTGCCCCGTGTGCCGTTCCCAGGCCATCCAGATCGGCATACCCCGGCCGACATCCGTCCCGCCTTCCCCTACGATGTCGACCGCTGCCGGAGGCTTCTGAGCGATGCGTACGGCTGCGGGGAGACGCCATTCCTTGACGACTGCGTGGTCCTCCTGTTCGGGAAGGAGACGTCGCCCAACGGCCTCAGCGTGGTGGCCCACGGCAGGATAGTCGCCCGCATCCACCAGGACATGGATGGCCGCGAGACCGTCCACCTTACATTCGACGGGGCGGTCATGGCCGCACCCAACATAACACGCGGACACGTGAGGGTGAAGAGGAGCGCCGTCCCCTACATCCTGAATCTGAAGCATCATCGAAAACGCCTATCGGTCATGATGGGATCGCATCCATTGTTCCCGCACCGACGCTGTTAAATCCGCCTCAACCCTCCACCCCCTGCTGAGAGATGGAGGGTGACCGACGGTAGCCATCAGGGCAGCTGAGGAAGTTCCCCTCTCCAAGGGCAAGATGGACGGACGCAAGTCCGTGCGGCGAGAGCCGTGGCAAGGGCACAGAAACGACACGGACCGGGCTCAAGGATGATCCGCTAGGCGGTGACGTTCCCCGGGATTCGGTGAAACGGCGACTCCCCATCGGAGCAAGTCCGCACAGCGGGGCAGACCGGCCCGGGACCCGCGGGTAGGACGCTTAGTTGAATGTCACCTGAAACAGAAAGGGGGCTACTACCATCACTCGGCACTCCTATCATCGCGGTGAAAGGCCATGCTGACGCTCAACCACTGTCCCAAATGCTCTCCGGATACCGGAATCAGAATCGTACCTCCAGAGGAGACCCTGAGGAGGGTGCTCCCGCTGCTGGAGACCGCCGGCCTAGGGAAGCCCGAGGACATCACGGGCAAGGACGACGTCGGCATCCCGGTGTTCTCCGTCGACAGGCAGGAGACCGCCCTGGGCGTGCCCAAGTACTACAACGGCAAGGGCGTGACCAGGGAGCAGGCAGAGGCATCGGCAGTCATGGAATCCCTCGAGAGGTACAGCGCCGAGCAGCGCGACTCCGACGAGGTCGTCTACGGGACATACGAGCAGGCATGCGACGTCATGATGACCGTGGACCCGAAGGACCTGATCCTCCCAATCCCGATCCTGGACAGGTACATGAACGACACCATCGCCTGGACGGAGGGCTGGGAGATGTTCAGGGGATGCCCGATCTGGGTCCCCGCCTGCGCCGTCTTCTACCCCTACTACCCCGACGGGGACCTGCAGCTCTTCAGGTTCCACACCAACGGCATCGCGTCGGGGAACACCCTGGAGGAGGCTGTCCTCCACGCCCTCTTCGAGGACATCGAGAGGGACGCGTGGTCCATCGCCGAGTTCAGGGACATGACCAACGGCGACATCATTGTCGACGACGAGGACTCCGTCCCGGCGAAGCTCATCTCCAAGTTCGCAGACCAGGGGATCGAGATCCACCTGAAGGACCTGACCAGCGACATCGGCGTCCCCACCATCGGCGCGGCGGCCGACGACGTCCGCACCAGGGACCCCGAGATGCTGACCATCGGCGTCGGGACCCATCTCAACCCGGAGATAGCCGCTGTCAGGGCCATAACCGAGGTGGCCCAGAGCAGGGCGACCCACAAGCACGGGGCCAAGATCAACGCCCAGCTCCAGAAGGTCACCCAGGACATGGGATACGAGCGCATCAAGGAGGTCAACCACATGTGGTTCGGCGAGAGCCGCAGGAAGATCAAGCTCAGCGAGATCCCCGACAGGTCCACCGACGATGTGCTCGACGACATAGAGATCGTGCTGGGCAGCCTCATGGACGCGGGATTCGACAGCGTCATCGCCGTGGACCTCACCAGACCGGAGCTCGGAGTGCCCGTGGTCAGGATGATCGTCCCAGGGCTCGAGGTCAGCACCATGGATCCCGAGAGGGAGGGCGGCAGGCTCAGGGGCATGTGGCCTCCGATAAGGGCCTGAAATCAGGTTTTATAGGCATTCGGAGATACCCGAGCATGGATGGGATAAGAGCCGTCGGCTTCGATCTCGACGGGACGTTCATGAAGACCCGCGTCGACTACTCCAAACTCGATTCGGCCGACCGCAGGGTCTGTCTCGAGCACGGCATCCCGTTCGATGACATCGACTTCGGGGACTCTCCCAAGCGCCCGCGTGCACCCATAAGGGAATGGCTCGAAGCCAACGGCCGTGGCGACGAATTCGAGAAGGTCAGCGGCGACATAGACCGCGCCTTCACCGAGTGCGAGGTCGAGTTCGTGTCGGAAGCCGTACCCTTCCCGGGATCCGCGGAATCGCTGGACATCATCAGGTCGAAGGGATTGAAGGTCGGCCTCCTAACCAGGGGAAGCCTGGAATACGCCAGAAGGGCCCTAGGACCGCTGTACGACAGGTTCGACTTCGTGATGGGAAGGGACCACTCCGACTACGACAACGCGAAGCCGTCCCCTGTGGCGATGAGGGAGTTCGCCGAGGGACTGGGTGTGAGACCGGACGAGATCCTGTACGTTGGCGACAACACCACGGACTGGATGTCGGCTCACGGCGCCGGCGCCAGGTTCGTTGGGGTCAGGACAGGGTCCGGAAGCGATGAGCTCTGGAACCGCGTGGATCCCTCGATCGCCGTCATAGACTATGCGGGCGACGTGGTACACCTTCTTTGATGCCTGATTCATCCTCTGGATCCGTGGGATCGCTGGATGATCTGTCCGTGACAGCAGTTCTTCGGAAGTCCCAATCTACGACGATCGTGATTAACGACGACTGGTCCAAAGGGGCCCGACTCCCATCATCCATGGATTTTGATGGATTGCTGTCAGCTCCAGTTCGTCACGTCAGGGTCGCCCATGATAAGGTCAGGCGATAGCCCCCATGGAGAACGGACTGGTGATGACAGAATGAGAATGGATTGAAAGGGTTTGCCCGGTGGAGGAAACCGCCGGGTGTGGATTGTTTACTGGGTTCCGTCTCCGAGCTTGTGGACACGGTCCAGGGTCTTCATGTGCTCGAGATCGTCGTATCTGAACCTCTCGAGGTTGGTGTTGAAGGTCCTGTCCGCGGGGAAGATCTTCTTCATAATCTGCATGAGAGCGCTTCCCATGCCCATCAGACCCTTGTTCATGTCGACTCCGAACCTGGTCATTCCACAGACCACGTGTCCGGGGCTGACGACGTCGTGGGGGTCCAGGACGGTCTTGATCTCCCTGAGCATGCTGGCGGTGGCGGCGTTGTGGATGACGTCGGTGTTCCAGGCGAAGAACACTCCGAATCCGGTGGTCCTGCCTCCGTACTTCAGGGCGACGTCGCCCAGGTAGAAGTTGAATCCGAAGGACAGCATTCCGGTGAGCAGCTCGTCGTCCTTGAAGTAGTAGGGCATGAACAGAGCGGTGTTCCTGTCGACCAGGACTCCGATGACTCCTCCTGCCTCCATCTTCATGTTCTTGAAGCCCTCGTAGCACTCGTCTGTGAAGGTTCCCCAGTGGACCGTGGGCACGATGACCTCTGCGGGGATCTCTCCTACTCCGACCCTCCTGGCCCTGAACTCGTAGCACCTCTCGGACCACTCGTGCTCGGCGATCTCGGAGGCGATCTTCCTTCCGCCGGCCTTCTCGGCCATGGCGTCGATGTAGGACTCCTCGATGTCGTTGTGCTTCTCGTCTCCCTGGATGGTGACCAGCCACAGGTTCTTCACGTCGGGGGAGTGGTGGACCCCTGCCCTCTTCTGGTTGGCGAAGTGCAGGTAGTCGGACCAGGCGACGTGCAGGGGCCTGGCGGACGGGTGGTGGACGAGCTCCTGCATGGGGGCGTCGATGTCCTTCAGGGCGTCGAACTCGTATGCGAGGCACCTGATCTCTCCCATGGGGTAGATCCTGAAGGTCATGGTTCCGATGATTCCCAGGGTTCCCTCGGCTCCGGAGAAGAACTGGTTCAGGTTGAAGGATGCCCTGTAGGATCCGGTCTCGGTGTATCCGGTGTTGATGATGGATCCGTCGTCGGCGATGATCTCGGCGTTCAGGACGTTCTCCCTGGCGGAGCCGTATTTGTAGGATCCGACACCCATTCCGTTGGTGGAGTACCATGCTCCGATTGTGGCGGAGGGGAACGAGGACGGGTAGGAACCGATGATGTAGCCTTCCTTCATGCAGGCCTCGAGGAGGTTCTTCCATGTGCATCCTCCCTGGACCTTGACGTACAGGCTCTCCTTGTTGATCTCGACGACATGCTTCATCTTGGAGGACATGTCGAGCAGGATTCCGGCGTTGGTGGGCATGCATCCGCCCAGTCCCCAGGAGGCGCTTCCCCTGGGTGTGACGGCGATGCCGTGCTCGTAGGCCAGGGCCATGACGGCGGAGATCTGAGCGACGGTCTCGGGCCTGACGATGACGTCGGGCACGTTCTTGAAGGCGAGTCCGGCCTCCTTGGGGAGGGGAGCCATGTCGTGGCTGTACAGGACCCTGTCCATGCCGCTGACGTTGACGTTCTTGGCACCGACGATCTCCTTCAGCTTCTCGATGATGGCGGGGGTGACCTCCCTGCTGAGCTTGACGTCCTCGACGCCCTTTCCGGCGAAGGCGTCCTCGATCCTCCTGATGAACTTGTTGGTGGCCTCGTCGCGGTACTTGCTGGGGCACCTGATGCTGGCCCTTCCGCCCATCTCCTCGGCCTTGTCAGCAGCTGCGTCGTAGTCCGCGTCCTCGGCTCCGGAGAGCTTGACGGCCACGGTGCTGCGGTCGGGGACGTTACCGGCGATGGTGAATCCGGCGATTCCCTTGCATGCGTCCACGTATGCGGCGAAGGCCTTCATGGGGATGTACATGGTGGGGGAGTCGGGGTTGACGCAGGCGGCGGTGTCGATTCCTCCGAACAGCTCGTCGGCGACGGACTGCTCCAGCTTGGCGGCTCCGGCGTCGGCCATCATGGCGTCGACTGCCTCGATGTCGGCGTCGACGAACTCCTCGGCGCCCTGGAAGGCCATGACGGTCCTGAGGGTGTTGAAGGAGATGTGCATGGGCTTGACGGAGGGGTTCTGGGCAATCTGCTGCCAGACCTCCTGCATCTTGTCGGCTCCGGGGAGCTCGTAGGCGACGACCTTGGTGACTCCCTTGGGGTGGAGCTTGAATGTGACGTCGGTGATGATGGCGAGCCTTCCGGAGGAGGCGGCCAGGGTCTGGATCATGTTGTATCCGGACATGTAGTAGCCGATCTGGTCGTATCCGGTCTCCAGGAGCTTGCCCGCGGCGTCGACGGCGCGGATGTTGATGACGGAATCCTTGACGGTACCGTACTTGTAGGATCCGATTCCCTCCTGCTCGGTGTAGACCCAGTCCTCGACGGTGGGGTCGGCTCCGGCGGGACGGACTCCTATGGTGAATCCCTCGGCGTCGATGGCCTTGAGGATCGTGCTGAACTTGCATCCGGCCTGGGCCCTGACGGTCTGGGCGTCCTTGTCGATGTCGACGAGGGCGTTCATGTCGGACATGTCGATGAGGACGTCGCCCTCAGTGTGGGTTCCCTTCCTGCTGAGAGGAGAGACTGTGGCTCCGGCGGACATGGCCGCGGACACTGCCTTGGCCAGATCGTCGGCGTTGGCAGGTTTGATGACTGTCTTGCCCTCGACCTCGGAGACCTTGCTGTTCCCGAGGAGGGCGCAGATGTGCTCCACCGTGTCGGCGGAGAAACTGTCGGATTCTGCGTTTCCTTTCATGATTCGACCTCCACAGTCAAGGCTGTGGCTGGATTGACGAATCGTGTACTCCCTGATGCGTTATAAGGGTTTCCCGCTCGGAAAAGAAATGAGAGAAAATGAGATTAATCCCGCCTCGCCGATGAGTCTGGCTGTGTCCTCGGGCGTGGTGCGGAACAGGTGCGTCCGGCACTTGCAGTCGGAGCATCCGAATCCCGGGGCGAACGGGACCATGCCGCATCCCTCCGCCATGGACGCCAGGGTGCACTCCGGGATCCAGTCCGGATACGAGACGAACGCCTCCACGGAATCCGCAGCGATGGTGAGGCGGTCTATGTGCCAGCGCACCTTCTTCTCCTTGGAGATGTGGCGTGAGACCCTCTGGTCCAGACCGCCCATGGCGCTGCCGACGTAGCAGTAGGTGCCTGCCGGAAAAGTAAGGGTGCCCAGGGCCCCGACGTCCAGTACGGTGTCGGAGCCGAGGGCGATTACGAGTATGTATGTCCCGGGACGCTTCATGCGTTCCTGCGACGGTCCTCGTCCGCGACCTGCGAGCGGGTCTTGATGCGGATGATGGTGCTGCTGTCGTCGATCTTGGACGAAGTGATGTCGGCGATCTCGCCGAGCTTCCTTCCGAAGACCGTGACGTTCTCGAGGTACTCCCTGTGCTCGTGGTAGGGGATCTTGACCCTGATGCCGTCCAGGTGCAGGACCATGGGCGACGGCCTGAGGCACATGTTGATGGGCTCGTACTCCTCCAGGATGGTCTTGACCTCCGCGGGGTGCACGTAGAGCGGATCCTCCTCGAGGCTGCGCTTCTTCTCCTTCAGAACCGCCTCGGTTATGTCAGCGATCTCATCGAGCTTTGCCCTCTCCGGAGGAGTCCTCATCCTGGCGGCCTTGCGCCCGACGCCCGTTACGATGGCGTCGCATGTGCCCTCGATCCCCTCGGGGTTGGGCCCGCACACGAGCACCGTGGGGGCGTGGATGTCCCTCATGAGCTCGGCCTTGGTCTCGACGCAGCTCTTGAAGTTGCCCAGCATGAATATGACGGCGTCGTACTCGTCCAGGGTCATCCTCTCGGTCATCGAGATCTGCGAGGTCGCCTTGCCGCGTCCCCTGGCCATTCCCATGACCACGGTCACGGCTCCGAACCTCCTGAGCTCCTCCGCGATGTCGCAGATCGGATGGGGCATGTGGTGCCTTCCGAGGGTGGGGCCCACGACGGCGATCTCCGTACCTGCCAGGGGGACGTCCTTGACGACCCCTCCGATGTCGTTGCACATCTTCTCGATGGCGGCCCTGTCCTCCTCCGGGACGGACATGATGACGGTGAGCATCTGGGCGCTCCTGTTCCTCTGGAGGACAACGCCTCCGACGTCGTCGATGAGCTCGTAGAGCTCCTCGGAGCGGTACACACCGCCGTCGTACATCAGAACCTCAAACATCTGCGGAACCTCCCATTGCCACGTGGACCTGCCTCCCGTGCTCGATCATCTCCGGAAGGAGGATCTCCTCGGTGGCGACCACGGTGATGACGTTGTCGCTGATCAGGGTCTTCCTGTTCTTGATGCCCTCGGGCATCGTCCTCCACAGAGCGGCCATGATCTCGCGCCTGTCGTCCTCCCCGGACGCCACGACTATGGACTCCACATCGGAGTCCTTGGCGCCCTGGACGTCCAGGTCGAACCTGGTCTGCTGGTAGACGGCCTTCCTGCCGTACTTCGCCCACAGCTCCTTCAGGATGTCGGGCGCGTAGCGCTCCTGGGTGATGGTGACGTGCACGCCTCCGACGTCCGTCCTGACGGTGGCCACGTCCCCGATGGTCTTGGCCGAGGGGGCCGCCCTGAGGACTATGGAGAATATGAACAGGGGCGTCGCCGGCTCCAGGGTCAGCTGGACCTTGTCGATCAGCACCGCCTTGTTCAGGTCGCTCATGATGTCGTCGAAGAGCTTCGCGTAGGCCTCGTTGCCGTACTCGTCGCCTCCGATTATCTCTATGTCCATGAGACCGCCTCACAGGAACCCGGAGCTCAGCAGCGCGCCGCCGACGGCACCGATGTACTGGGAGTCCGGCGGGACGATGGGCTTCTCGCCGAGGACCTCCCCGACCTGGGTGACCAGACCGGAGATGAGCGAGGTCCCGCCCACCTGGATGATAGGATGCCTGACATCGATCTCCTGGAGCTGTTGCTCGTAGACCTGCTCGGCGACGGAGTGGCACGCGGCGGCGGCCACATCCTCGAAGCTCTTCCCCTCTCCGAGGGTGGTGACCAGATCCTGGATACCGAAGACGGAGCAGTAGGAGTTCATCTTGGCGTTGCGCCAGTCTCCCCTGTCCGCCAGGGCCCCGAGCTCGGTGACGTCGATCTTCATCCTCCTGGAGGTCATCTCCAGGAACCTTCCGGAGGCTCCGGCGCAGATTCCACCCATGGTGAAGTTGTCCGGCACGCCGTCCCTGACGGTGATGGCCTTGTTGTCCATTCCTCCGATGTCGATGATGGTCGCCTCGCCCCTCTGCCTGTCGGCGAGCCAGACCGCTCCCTTGGAGTTGACGGTGAGCTCCTCCTGGACGAGCTTGGCGTTGAAATGGTCTCCCAGCGTGAACCTTCCGTATCCGGTGGTCCCGATGGCCTCGATGTCCTTCAGCTCGACGCCGGCCTGCTTCATCGCGTTCTCCAGGACCTGTGTCGCGGATTTGACGACGTCCCCGGACGGGGTCCAGTCCTTTCCGATGATCTTGTTGTCCTGCATGATGACGGCCTTGGTGGTCGAGGAACCGGAGTCCAGTCCGGCCGTGAGGCCGGTCTGCCTCTCCCTTGCCAGGAGCTCCTTCCTGGTGACGATGGTGACGAGGGCCTCCATCCTTGTGAGCAGCTGGGACGCCTTGAGCCTCTCGGTGAAGGAGTATGTGACGACGGGGAGCCTGGTGTTGTCCTGGATGAACCTCCTGAGCTCGTTCCTCACGAGGGCGGCCTCGGCGCACCTGAAGCAGGTGGTGATGAAGACGGCATCCGCATCGTACTTCTCGTCGGCGAGCTGGGCGGCCCTTGCGATCATCAGCTTGAGCTGGGGGGAGCGGGGGTTGAACCCGAACCTCTTGACAGCCTCGTCGATGTCGGCGGCGGACACGTCGGGATAGACGATCTTCGCCCCGACCGACCTGGCGGCCTTCTCGATCTCGTACTGAACGCTGCTGTACTCGGTACCGCATGAAAGCTGTGCGATCTTGATTGTCACTGCAGTCCCTCCAGGAACTCCTTTGTCTGGGCGACGAAATTCACTGCCTGCTCGTCGTCCTCGGGATAGCTCACATGCAGCGCGGGGATCCCGCGCCTCTTGATGAGGTACTTCACCATCAGGTTGGACCTCTCGCACCCGACGCAGCCGAAGCTGTAGGGGCAGTCGTCCATGATGATGGCCGCGTCGGCCTCGTCGATCATGGGGCCCCACAGAGCGAGCCTCCCCCTTATCCCGGAGGGGACCTCGACTCCCGCGTACTTCAGACCCTTGACGACGTCGTCAAGAGTGACGTTCATGGGTGGCATGTCCACTTCAAGATTGTCGACCCTCTCCTGGATGGCCGCCATCGCGCTGAGGGGCTCATGCCCGAACCTCTCAACCAGATCGAACAGCACCAGGCTGTTCGGCGGATCTATGAAGACCTTCATCACTGCACCTCGCAAATCTTCTTGAAATCGTTTACAGGAATGCGTTTCTTCTCCTTGGGCGGCACGTACTTCGCCCCGGCATCGACCTTGTCCAGCGCGTACTGGATGTGGGCGAGAAGCGCCCACTCCTCCTCCAGCTGCGCGTATCCGGGCCTGGTCCCATGCTGCGCCCTGCATCTGCGGGGGTCGCTGCACGGATACGCCCTGATCTTCGAGAAGACCTCGTTGGGGTACTTCTCCCTGACCTTCGCGAGGATGCGCAGGACGGACTCCCTGTCATCCTCCACGAGGCATCCGTAGCACGTCTCCTTCACGATCGCAGACTCACCGTACGAATGCACCATGCGGGACAGCTGGTCCGGCGTGAGCATGGACCTTGGCGAGATCATGAACAGCCTGGTCTCCCTCTCCTCGCTCATAGTTCCTCCTCCGTGATGTAGACGACGTCATCCTCGTTCAGGTCCTTCATGAGCCTGTCGAGGTCGTCCACGAACTTTCCGACGATGTTGGTACCGTACGGCTCCTCACCGGTGGGGCCGAAGTCCTTGCTGTCCTCCAGCCTGATCCCGATCAGACCGTGGTGGGGTCTGGCCTGGTTGGTGATACCGATGTCGCCGCGCTTGACCTTCTTGAACGGGTCCTGGGGGTACAGGATCTTCCCCCTGACCTCGTCCCCGTAGAACGTCACCATCGGGAGGCCCTCGAAGGTGAACTGCACCTTCAGCATCCCGATGGGCTTGTGGCTGAGCCCGGTTACCTTCTTGAAGTAGTGTTTGCTGATCTGGTCCTTGTCCGAGAGCTGGATCCTGAATATCCTGTCCTTCGGCACCCCGAACGTCTCGACCTCCCCATTCTTGAGGGCCTCGACCGTGTGCTCCGGGCCCTGCTCGGCGATGATCGCATCGTCCGAGACATCCCCGGTCCTGATCTGCTTGATCCCGGCGGCCTCAAGGAACTTCTGGCCGTCCGCCTGGGTCATTCCGACTGACAGGGCCCTCGGGGGCTCCGTAACGACCGTCATCCTGCTGCCGGCGGGAGCGTTGGCGACAATGGCCTGACCCATCACCACCTGTCCGGCGGTGTTGTGGGTGGTCATGACCTGCCTCCTCTCCCTGTAGACGTACATGCGTCCCTCGCCGACCCCGTTGTTCCTGACGGTGACCGCGCCGACCTCCCTGACCTTGCAGTCCTCCTCAGGGATGTTCACGTCGAGGTCGTCGGAGCACGACAGGTAGCTTCCGGTGGACTCGGTGACGTTGAGGGTCCCCTCGGAGGTCAGGATGAGGACGTGCTCGGCGGACTCGGGGGAGTCCGTGTCCAGCTTGATCCTGACGTTGGTCTCGACCCTGTAGCCGTCCTCCATCTTCATGGTGAGGTCGTCGGTGACCTTCACGTTCTCCGTGCTGGTCTCCGACATCATCGGGCGCACCGCGTGGATCCTGTCGCCCTCCCTGAGGTCGTCCAGGATGTGCCTCCCGACGGTCACCTTGCCGATGACGCCGTGACCCGCACCGTAGCATCCGGAGTGGTTGTCGCGTGCGATCATGAGGTACGTGGTGTGGTTGTCGAATCCGCCCAGCGCGAGGAAGCAGTCGTAGGTCCTGTAGCTGTAGGTGCCGCGGTCCACTTCCACATCGGACTGGAACGATCCGAAGGCGACGATCTCGTGGGTGACCCACCTGGTGTTGGCCTCGGACATCCTGTCGAGGAGATTGGACCTCCACATCTCCGCCTCGGGCGTGTCGTTGAGGCGCATCACGAAGGTCCCCTTGTCGGTCTCGAACTGGAAGTCCCTGGTCTCCGTGACGACCCTCTCCTCGGAGAGGTGCACGGCTATGAGCGCTCCCTTCACGTAGGGTTCGCCCGCGATAGCAGTCTTGAGCGTGGATCCTGCCCTGAGGGTCTTCTCCGCGCCGTTCACTATGACCTTCATCTGTGCTCACCCTCCGGGAGCATGGACTGGACCTTGGAGACGATCTCGTCCAGCTTGTCCTGCGGGGTGGTGACCCCTCTCACGACGCCTGTGACGATCTCCACGATCTCGCCCTTCGTCTGTATCTTGTTCTCCGGCGGCATGACGTACTTCGTCTTGCAGCCGATGGCGGCGAAGTCCTCGTAGTCCACAGGGCACTGGGCCACGACGATGGCCGGTATGTCCACGTATCTGAGGATGAGCCTCGCCTTGTACACGATGTGGTTGCGGACGTTCCCGAGGTGGATCAGCGCCACCTTGTACTGCTGGATCCTGTCCGCCTCTATGGGGTCGAGTCCGAAGAACGTACCAGTGGTAACATCCGGCGCATCCGCCGGAACACCGGAGCCTGCGTTCACCACGAGGACGCTCGTGTCGATCCCCTCCTCCCTGAGGGCGTAGGTGATCTCGCACACGGGCTTGGTGATGTGCCTGCGTCCGGGACCCATGGCGATCGCCACGACGTCCCTTCCGGACTCGGAGATGGTGGCCCTCTGGGCCAGTCCCCCTCCGACACCGAGTCCCATCGACTCCCTGCACTCCACGAAGCTGAGATGCCTTCCCATCTTCTGCTTCATGGTCATTCACCTTCTGGCACCGGCTCCATTGCGAACTCCTCGAGGACCTCGTCGGGCTTCCCTATGGAGATGACCTTTCCGCCCTTCATGAACGCGGCGCGGTCGCTGCAGTTGAGGATGAAGTCCATGTCGTGGCTGACCACGATGAATGTCTCTCCCAGGGTCTCCCTGGCGCGGATGACGGACTTCGCGATGATCGTCTTCGTGATCGGGTCCATGGTTCCCGTGGGCTCGTCGAGGATGATGATGCGGGGCTCCTTGATCAGGACCTGCGCGAACGCGATCCTCTGGCACTCTCCGACGGAGAGGGAGTCGGGGTAGGAGTAGAGCAGCTTCTCGATGTTCTGCTTCTCGAAACCGACGCTCAGCAGGACCTGGATGGCCTTGACCTTTGCGAGTTCGGCGGGCATCTTCATACCGATGCATGTGGACAGGTTCTGGAGGACGGTGTCGAACGGATAGAGTGTGTACTCCTGGTGCAGGAACCCGATGTAGGGGGTGGCCCTGCCCTTTCCGGCGAATCCCTCCTCGGACATGTCGACCCAGTCGTCCCCGATCCTGATCTTGACGGATCCGGAGGTCGTGGGCGTCATACCCGCGATCATCCTGGATGTGGTGGTCTTACCGGCACCGGAGTATCCGACCAGTGCGAAGACCTCCTTCTCCTTGATGTCGAATGACACGCCGTCGACGGCCTTGACGACTCCCCTGACGACGGAGAAGTAGTGCTTGGCTGCGTTGTCGAGGACGATGAGTGGCTCACCGAGCTCGCTGGACTCCGACCTCTCGAAGTGGTAGTCCTTCATGAACTCGGTCGTGACCTTCTTGGGCTCTCCCTGCTGGAGGACCTCTCCTCCCTCGAGCAGGATCGCCTCGTCGGCCATCCTCTCGATGGCCTCGGGCCAGTGGGATGCGAAGACCATGCAGATGTTGTGACTCCTGACGTAGTCGATCAGACCCTTGTGGACGATCTCGGCGGTCGTGGGGTCCAGCGTACCGGTGGGCTCGTCCGCGAGGAAGAACAGCGGCTCCTTCGCGAGCTGCCTGGCCATGACGACCCTCTGCTTCTCCCCTCCGGACAGGTCCCTGGCAATGTGGGTGGTCCTGTGGGTCATGTTGACGAGCTTGAGCATCTCAATGGCCTTGTTGATGCGCGCGTCTCCCTCGACGCTGTCGGGGATGGCCTCCATGACGTTCTCCACGACGGTCATGTCACCGAACAGGGCGAACGTCCTCTGGAGCATGATGGCCACACGGGCCTTCACGGCCTGCCTGAGGGGGTCGTCCACCTTGAGGGACCAGAAATCGACGGAGAGCGTTTCCGTCTCGCCTCCGCACTTGGGACATTTGGCCCCGGGGAACGGGAGGTCCAGCTCGCCGCACTTGGTGCAGCGGTTCACGTTGTAGATCACACGCCCGCTGTCTGGGGCGTACTCTTCGCTACCCCTGAGCATGTGGATGAGAACACTCTTTCCGGCGGCGCTCTTACCGATGAGACCGAGGATCTTCCCGGTGGTGAGCTTGGCGCTGACGTTGTTGAGCACGCAGCGGCCATCGAAGGACTTTGAGACGTTCTCGATAACCAGTAGGTCAACCGACTCTTGAGCCATGTTTCTCCGAACGACTCACGCCATATAAACTATAATGGAGAACACCCCTGAAGTAAATTCTGTTAACACCGTGAAAACCTCGTGCGCGCGTATAATGGCTGGACAATTATGTTTATTTATTGGATATATGATACATCCATATGCTGTCCCGCCCGTCGAACCTCGGTGGTCCCGTACCGAAATTCAACGACTACCACATATGGAAGGCCTTCCAGTGCCTCGACGACACAAACCCCGTTGGAAGGAAGAAGCTGTCCCAGATCCTGGGTATCGGAGAGGGCAGCACCAGGACGATCCTCTCGATGATGCAAGATCAGAGCATGATCACCATCGGCAAGAGCGGGATCCTACTGACTGACGCAGGGACCGAGTTCAAGAAATCAGTCCACATGGACGTCGCGGACATATCCATCAGTGACCTGACCATCGGCGACAGGGACTGCGCCGTCCGCGTCCCGAAGATGGCCAGGAACGTGAAGTACGGGTGCGAGGAGAGGGACGCCGCGATCAAGTCCGGGGCCACCGGTGCCACCACGCTGATATACACCAACGGGAAGCTCATCTTCCCCGGATCCGACTACCCCGTCGACCCCGAGGTGGAGTCGAAGATCAGATCCGTGTTCAGCCTCAAGAACGACGACGTGGTCATCATCGGCACAGGCCCGACCAGGGAGTCGGCGGAGATCGGCGCCGTCATCGCAGGCCTCACGATCATGGGGGGCCTCCAGTTCAACAGGGAGCTGAAGGACATCCTCACCCAGAGGAGCACCAGCAACGAGCTCATCTCCCTAGCCTTCGCGATCCACGACCTCGTCGGCGGTCTCCCGGTCTGCGCCAAGAGCAGGGACAACCTCGGGATCAGGATCGAGAACGGGGCGGTGATAGACAACGCATACAACGGTCCGGTCCTCGAAGAAGTAATAAATGCGGGCACCACTATCAGGAAAATCGCAACGGCCGGCCCCTACAAGGGCATCAGGGTTATCGTAACACCGATTGAACTGGACAACCGCATCATCGCCGCCATCGGCGTCGTGGACATACGCTCCATGACGGGGATCAACAACCTGATACGGCTAAGGAGTGATGACAATGAGTGAGAAATGCATGGTCTGCGTCGACGCGGGCGTCTGCAAGATGAAGACGCTTATAATCGCACAGGAGAACGACATGGGACTCGTCGACATCGAGATCAAGAGCGACTGCCCGAACATCCTCAAGATGTCCTGGAGGCTCCAGCCCATGAGTCCCTACTGCGAGGTCGAGGCCGAGTTCCACAAGTCCGAGGTCTACAAGCTGGCCAACGACAACATCCCGCACACCGCATGCCCGGTTCCCGCAGGGATCGTCAAGGCGATCGAGGTTGCCGGAGGTCTCGGGCTGAAGCGCGACTCCACGATCTGCTTCATCGATGATGAGAGCCAGGCAGGACTGAAGTGATCGTCCGTTTCAGGACATATCAACAAAACCTTTTATACAATATCATACTAATTCGTTCTTCATGTCACCTGATCCTAACGCACCTGGAGACAAACAGCTCGAGCTGATTAGAGGCCTCAGGGGTGTAGTACACGCATTCTATCTCGACAGGACCATCCTGGAAGAGTTGAGAGAGGAGGAATCCAAGGTTCGCGCCATGGGAGACATCGAGGTCGACAACGAAGGTTTCAAACAGGCCCTCGAACGTGACAGCGTGATCTGCATCGTCAAGGACCCCAGGTTCAGACCTCCGCCGGAACCCACGGTCATCCTCGAATCCGGCAACGGCGAGATCATCGGAGAGGAGGTCTTCCCGTTCACGATGAAGAAGTACGAGAACAGGGATGACGTCGTCTGGCTGTCCGACGGTTTCGTTCTCTTCCCCAAGGTAAAGGCTGACGGAGGAGAGACGTTCGTCATGCCTCCGGTCTCGTTCCCGGAGCTCAACGAGAGCAACGGATGCAAGGACGTCATCTCGTGCAGTCCCGCCCCCACATCGGACCTCAAGATCAGGTCCTACTACGGCCTGCAGGACGATTCGAAGCTTGCCTCGGTCCTTGTGGCCTTCAACAGGATCAACTAAACACAAATCCGGCCCGGGCGCTTTGGTCCCAGGTCGGACATCTTAGTTCTGAATCAGACTATAATCTGTCGGGTCGATTTGAAATACAACCCGACATTGCCCGCTCAAGCACCAGTGCACGCTCGTAAATCAGAAGGGGAGCCATTTCTCGGCCTACCGGAAACAGTGCGTCATCTGGATTCCGGAGGTTACAATGGAAGAGCTCAGATTCCCATGGAACAACAGGGAGGGACTCCTCTACGGAGGAGTGATTTCCGCGATCACCGCCTATCTCATGGCGCTGTTCAACATGAGCCGGAGCATAGGGGACTTCAGACCGGAGTACATCCTGGAGGTCATCCCCACATATGTCGTTGTATGGGTGGTGGTCATGCTGCTCATGACCTTCATCGTCGGCAGGATCGCCGACTACTTCATCGCCAGGTACATCTCCCCCTCCGACAGTGCCAATGCAAGGATCGTTGCCAATATCGTCGTGTGCGTCACATGCATGTCGATGATCATGACCGCGATCGGACCCATCATCGGAACCGTCATAGAGGGACATCTCAGCCTGGAGCAGACGTCCAGGTGGATCTACAACTGGCCGTACAACTTCTGCGCCGCTTTCTGGATCGAGGTCCTCCTGGCACAGCCTGCGGCCAGGCTGCTGATGAAGAGGATGCACATCCGTAAGCTCAAGACCCAGAACAGAGGAGGTGTCGGCGATGAATGATGTAATCGTCACAATTGGAAGGGAGAACGGCAGCGGCGGACGCGAGGTCGGACGCATACTTGCCGACCTCATGGGTGTCAGATGCTACGACCGCGAGATCATCGAGGAGACCGCGAGGAAGGCGGGGCTGAGCGTTGACGAGGTGGAGAGATCGGAGGAGAGGCGCGCCGGAAGCCACCTGTACTTCGGCGGCATCCCTGCATCCAACCCCCTGTTCGAATCCCAGTCGGAAGCCATCATGGACATCGCCTCCAGAGGAGGGTGCGTCTTCGTCGGCAGATGTGCGGACTACGTGCTCAGGGGCAGGGACGACGTCGTGAGCGTGTTCGTCACCGCACCCATACCGGACCGCATCAGACGCTCCGCAGAACGCAACGGCATCTCCGAGAGGGACGCATACGAGAGGATCAGGAAGAAGGACGGCGAGAGGGCGGAATACTACAGGCGCTACACGGGTCGTGTCTGGGGGTCCTCGTCGAACTACAATCTGTCCATCGACACGGGACCCGTCGGCGTGGAGAACGCCGCCAGGATCATCCTGGACTACATCGGCATGATGGACCGGAACTGATGCCGGTATCGAACACCGAACGCCGGACCCTCGGTCCGGCCAAACCCTTCCCAACACAAAAAAAAAGACCACAGGGGACAAGCCCCTGTGTAAGAGGTTTTTCTGGAAAGTTTATCCGCCTCCAGAGGGCATCATCTCGGAAATGTCGACTTCCTGAGTCTCCCTCTTGATGTCATCAATAGACTGCATCTGCCCGTCTTTGGACACTCTGCGTTCCTTGAAGGAGACCTCGATGTACTCCGACGGATCCGCGGGGATGAGGTGGACCGCATCATAGTAGAGGTCGGTGAAGTCCAGTCTTACCCAGACTCTGCCGTCCTTCTCCTTGATGTCCGTCACCTTACCCACTGTGGAGGTGGGGGCGTACTTCATCAGGTCGCCGACTTGCACCGAGATCATCCCTTGATGACAGCGCTCCTCTCACCGGCGGGCACGAACTCCCTGAGGGCTCCGCGTCCGATCTCCTTCGTCACGTTGGCGAAGTCGAAGACCAGCGAGGGGTCAGCGAAGGCAACCCTAACGAACGGGTTGCAGGTGAAGGCGTCTCCGCGAGCGACGTGGGCGGCCTTGGGGATACCGGTGTATCCGGACATGTGACCGACGTTCATCGCGTAGTTCGGGTAGTTGGGTCCACGGACCTCCATGGGGAGACCCTCATCGGACCTGTACGCGAACGAGTTGGCGGAACCGCACTGGTCCTGCAGGTCGAATCCGTAGAATCCGAGCCTTCCGGTCCTCTCCTTGTGCTGGAGCATGGAGAGGTACCAGCAGTTCAGACCGACATCGGCGACTCCAGTAGCCATGGCTCCCGCGATACCGGTAGCGGCTGCGGAAACGGTGGCCCTCTGGGATCCTCCGAAGTGGGTCTCCATGACGGCGGGGTAGCGCTCGTACATCTCGAGGGCGTATGCGTTGATGTCGTCACCGAGTTTCATGACTTCATCCATGTTAGCGGGGTCCAGTTTGCAGAAGCCTCCGTACTTGGATTTGATCTGGTCGATGGCGTAGTAGACGTAGTCCTCGAGGATGTTGTCGGTGTACGCGGCGGTGGCGTACTGGGTGAATCCGACTCCACCGGACATGTAACCGCCGAGGTAGATCTGGTCGTAGATGATGGCTCCGAGGGCGACAGCCTCGAGGGAGGCGCGTCCGGGGTCGTCAGGGTAGACACGGTCAGACTGGGCCATATCGGCGAGGTATCCGAAGGGAATTCCTCCGGGCTCGTTGGGTCCCCTTGCACGCCTGGCGGGCATCATGGTTCCCATTCCGAGGGACTGGTGTTTCGCGGAGTACGCGAAGTCAGCGATGGCGGCCTCTCCTGCTGCGAGTTTGTAGGAGGAGATGAAAGCCATGGAGATCTGCATGGCGGCGTGCCTGGAGACGGTAGCTCCATCCATGAGCCTTCCGACGATGGTGGGCACACGGACAGCCTGCATGAGGGTCTTTCCGATGGCTTTCTTCAGCTGCTCGGCCTGATCGGCGGGGAACAGTTTGTTGATGTCGATGACGAACCTGGGGTCGATCTCGTCGATCAGCTCGTCGTCTCCGGAGTAGACTTTGACGTAGGAGTCCCAGGCGAGAGCAGGGTTGATCTCAGCCATGTGCTCCTGAACGACTGCTCCTCCGGCAATGGTGTGGTTGACGGTCTCCAGGTAGTTGTTGATTGTCTCGGGGGTGACCTCTTTTCCGAGCCTCCTCTCGATGGTCTGGTGAGGAGAGTCGAGTCCGACGAGGATGGTCCTCCTGATGTCATCCCAAGCCTGCTGGATAGCGCAGTTGTTGACGCAGTGGAGATCATCAGCCTCGGCGAAGATGTCGGTGTGGGAGAGCTGGTAAGGCATCCAGCTCCTCTGTCCGAGCGGAACTCCGATGTCCTCGTTGAGCATGGGGATTCCACGCTTCTTGGCGATCTCATCGGCCTCCTTCTGGAACTCGACTTTGGATTTCGACTGCCTCCATCCACCGAAGCAGTAGTATTTGGTGCTGATGTCGGTGGGCTCTTCCTTGAACTTCTTTTTGCATGCTTCCATGAACAGCTTCTCTTTTCCTGCCATGGTAATCACTCTCCCTTAACCTTCCAGGGCTGGTAGCCGCCCAGGGTCCTCAGCTTGTGGATCCTGAGTCCGTACATGGTGACCTCTTTGTCGTCCCTCATGTCGACTCCGTCAGCTCTGAAGATGGTTGTCCTCTTCTTCAGGTCGGACATTGCAGCGGGCTTTCCGACGGAGATCCTCCTGTCGAGCGGAATGGCGACCTGGTCTTTCACATAGACGACCTCTTTCTTCTCGTCGTCCCAAACGTACCTCTGCCAGGCGTCGAACATCAGTCCGTGCTCGTCGAGACGGCAGGCGTGTCCGTGAACGGTGGCTCCCCTGATACCGGTGAGGGCGGGGTCGAAGGTCTCGTTGTCGATGTACTCCTTGGCGAGCACCTCAAGGTCCCTCTCACGGACCTCGATGATCTGCCTTCCGGAAAGGGTTCCGGTGTCGATTCCCCTGTACCTGGAGAGGTACATCCAGGCCCTCTGGTAGGGCGAGATGGGGGCGAAGTAGACGGAGTCGGTGAACTGGATGTACCTGATCCTGTCTCCGTGCTTGGCTCCCTCGATGGGGGTCACGAGTTTCCTGATGGGGCAGTCGGGCTCCTTGCCCTCCTCGATTGGGGGGTGGATGGACTTGTAGTCCTCTCCAGGGTTCCTGTGTCCCATGATCCTGACGACGTCGTCCATGGAGACGTCGCGAAGTTTCTTCAGTTTGACTTTCGGGTCCATGTATCTGCGCCTGTTTTTAGCAGGTGTGGTGGATCCCGGATAGAACTGCCTCTTGTAAGCTGCCATTTTATTCACTCCTGTAATCATGAAGCGTGGGTCTGTATTTCGAGTACCTTCCGACCTGGAGGCTGTAGCCGTGCTCGATCGTTGCATTGCACGCCTCCTTGATCTGCTCCAGCCTTGCGTCCAGCATCTCCTCGTCATCGACCTCGAGTTCGATGAGGAATCCTCCGACCAGGTAGCGGAGCTCGACGTCCTTCCCTTTCACCTTGATCACCTTGCGCTCAGAGTGGTTGTTGGGAAGTCCCTTTCCGGGCCCGTTGTTGATGGTCTTGGGGATGCTCTCTCCCGTCAGATTTATCTGCCTGATGTTGGGGACAGATTCCAGAGCGTTGAGGACGTTCTCAGTCGTGTCAGCGCTCAACAGACGGTTGGTGATGATCATGACTTCGGGGAGAGGTACTCCCGCATAATCGGCTGGAGGTGCGGATTTACTCGTCATACTTCGGACCTCACAGTTTCTTCTTCACCTTCTTGGCCTCGGCAGCGACGTACTGCATGGGCTTGCTGAACTCTTCCATGTCACCGAAGACCTCTTTGAAGAGACCGGATGTGGCCTCAGCGGAGAAGGTCTGGGTTCCTCCGTCCAGACAGTTGGCGGCGGTGATAGCGGGGATCACGACGCCCTTGGCGTGCCTGGTAACGACGTGGTTTCCGTGGAACAGACCGGGTCCTCCTCCACCGTAGATGGAGTGAGAGAAGAAGGACATACCGACTCCAACTCCCTCGGCCCTTCCGTAGTCGACACCGGGGAGACCGGACTCGTGCTCGAGCAGATCGTTGTAGTACAGGATGGTTCCGGGAACTCCCTGGGCAGCCCTGGCGGCTCCGATGTTGACCATGACGGCGGCAACCATTCCGGTAGCGGCGTAGGCGTTCCATTTCGGGAGGTCGTCGGTTGTGTACACCTTGTATCCGGAGGGGAGGGTCTCTTTCACGCGGATGACTCCGTCGTCGATGGCCATTCCCATCAGGGTCTCGATAACGGTTCCGACGGTTCCGGTCTTTCCGTTCTTCTTGACCATGGTGTACAGCATGTTGTTGGCGTTCAGTCCCTCATAGGCCAGAGCGAGCAGGGCACCCCTCTCGAAGTTACCGATGGTGTCTCCCATCTCGTAGGATCCGCACTGCTCGAAGATAGCGGACAGGGCGGTTCCCTGCATGGCGTTCCTGTTGACCAGGGAAACCACGTGGTTGGCCATGATGTTCCTCAGGGCGAATCCGGCACCCTCGTTGTTCTGAGGAACCTCGAGGATGGATTTGACGTTGGCACCCTGGAATGTGATTGTCTGGGGGTACCTTCCCCAAACGGCGGCTTTGACCATGTTGGCCTTGTACATCGGAATGTCGAAGGTGTCGATGATGGCCTCGGTGGTCGCGGCAGCGGTGGCGGTGAATCCGGTGGTGTACTCGATACCGGCGTTCATCCTGTCCTCAGGGACGATGACGACGATGTTCTTTCCGCCGGATTTGACAGTGACAGTGGTTCCGTCGCCGTCGTAGACCTGGACATTCTCTTTGATGATCTGCGCGATCTTGTCGGCGTTCTCAACGAGAGGGATGTCGATCTCCTTTCCCTGGATAACAACTCCGCCTCCGGTCATGGAGCCGGTCTTGAGGGCTTTCTCGATGCCAGCCAGGTTGACGGCACAGGTCCTCTTTGTCAGGGACACGATCTTCTTGATCGCGTTGTTGCGCAGCGGGCTGATGGCTTCGAGCGGAATGTCTTTCGCAATGCGTTTTCCGCAGTCGTCATACAAGTCAACTACGTCCTCGTATTTTGGCATTTCATACCTCCTTGTTCATTTTGCCAGCCCTTGCGGGCCAGCGTCCCCTTGCAAGCGGTATAACCTGTTATCGGCATATAAAACAGTAGTAATAACGCTGTGAAATCGTTAATTATCGTTAAAAATCGGGGGTCTCCGAGGTTCCGATGTTACCCAAGGAGGGGAGTCTCTGGACACTCGTTGTATTTAATGGGTTGGATGACCCAGCACCATCGCATAACATCATCCACGCGATGGTGCTGGATGTGACACTAAAGGGTTTGTGAGTGTTACTGGAGATCAGTCGCGCTTCGCCTTCGTCATGACGCCGGTCTCGTATTTCCTGAGATGCTCCACGAAGCCCGGGATCATGTCGTAGGGGATGCCCGCGGCCATCTCGTCGGCGGCCATGGACGTCTTCTTCCTGCATCCGAAGCATCCGAGGGAGATGTTCGGCTTTCCGGTGCAGATCGGGACGGCGGTAATGTCCTCGCAGGCGCACTGGAACGGGGATGTGGAGAACTGAACCCTCCCGCCCTCCTCGGCGGTGGAGAGGGGAACTATCCAGTACACGCGCTCGGGTATGTCTTCGATGGTGACGACGTCGGGGACGAAGTCCGCGTCCTTCAGAGGGCAGACGACCTCGCCCTCGCTCTCGAACGGGACGACCATGCGGTCCGAGATCATCTTCCCCGCGGCTGCGGCGGAGTCGTGCATCCCGATGCCTGCGTGGAAGTCGCCGGACGCGACCTTCTCGGGGGTCGCGGTCATGTTGAGCGCGGAGCATCCGACCATGCAGTTCTCGGACTTCAGGGGGAGCTTGAAGGACTCACCCTCCTTGGCCCTGAAGATGGCCTGGCAGTGGCTGAGCTGGCTCTCGGGTTCGGTGTACCCCTCAGGCCAGGCCTCCCCCTTGCGGATGAGCCTGACGGCCACCGGCTCTCCCCTGAGCCTCATAACGTTCTTCATGACATCTGCGTATTCCTTGTTCTTCTGAAGGATTTCCGACATGTACCAGGAATCCGTCGGCACCCCTTTTAAGGTATGGTCTGGTCAGACCTTGGTTTAGCGACGTTACCGCCTGCGGATGGAGCGTACGGGGTCCACACGGATGCGTCCGCCGGCGTCGGTGGAGACCTCCGCCTCGACACCGTAGACGTCCCTGATCATCCCCTCTGTCACGACCTCTCCCGGACGTCCGCAGCCGCACACCACACCGTCCCTCATGACGGCCAGCCGGTCGGAAAAGCGACATGCGAAGTTGATGTCGTGCAGGATCATCACGGTGGTCAGGTCCCTGGCGCGCGTGATCTCCGACATCACCTCGAACATCTCCAGCTCCCTGCACAAATCCAGGTTGTTCATGGGCTCGTCCAGCACAACTATGTCCGGATCCGATACGAGGCACTGGGCGATCAGAACCATCTGGCTCTGCCCTCCGCTCAGCTCCCCCATGTCCCGCTCGGCCAGCCCCTCTATCCCCAAGAGCTCCAACGCCCCGTATGCGGCATCCAGGTCCTCGTCGGAGACCGCTATCGAGAGCTTCTCCAGTCTCCCGAGCAGCATGACCTCCAGGACCGTCATCCCGCTGATCCGGGGCTGCTCCTGCGACATGTAGGCCATCCTTATGTCCGGGTCACGACCCGCCAACAGGTCCCTGCCGTCGAAGAACGCAGTTCCAGAGTTGGGTCTGAGGGCGCCGGAGATGCACTTCACCAGCGTGGACTTGCCTGCTCCGTTCGGTCCTATCAGGGATAGGATACCGCGGTCGAAACCAAGGTTGACGCCCCTCAGCACCTCCGAGTCGCCGTAGGAGAAACGCAGACCCTCGACCTCCAGCCTCATGCCGCCGACCTCCTGCTGCGCATTATCATGTATATGAAGAACGGGACGCCGACCAGGGACGTCACTACCCCTATGTGCAGGGAGACGGCGCTCTCCAGGAGCTTGCAGACGATGGCCGCCGCCAGGAGCATCAGCGCCCCGCAGACCGCGGACATCGGCATCAGGAACCTCTGGTCCTCCCCCACGAGCATGCGTGCCATGTGCGGGCCTACGAGTCCGACGAACCCGATCGTACCGGCGAAGCTGACCGCCAGGGCCGTCACGGCGGAGACCGCGAGGAGCACATTCCTCCTGAGCCGCCCCACATCCACACCCAGGCTCCTCGCTTTGGAGTCACCCATCCTCAGAGCAGTGAGCCTCCAGAAGTTCATGGCGAAGAACACAGCTGCGATCGCTATGACGACGGCTATTATCAGCAGGTCCACCCACTCGGTCCTGTCGAGGCTGCCGAACATCCAGAACATTATGGCGTTGGCACTGTCCCTGGACGAGACCGACTGGATCAGCGAGACCAGGGACTGGAACAGGAAGAGCATGGCGACACCCAGCAGGATGATCGTGTTCCTATCGCCGGAGCGGGACCTCGCGACAGAATAGATCACGAAGCACGTGAGTATGGCGCATGCGAACGCCAGCACAGGCTGGGCGTAGTCCCCGAACACGGATCCCCCTAGCCCGAAGGCGATCACGAGGGATGCTCCGAACGCCGCCGACGTCGATATGCCCAGTGTATAGGGCTCGGCCAACGGATTGTCCAGGATGGTCTGCATCTCCGCCCCGGCCATCCCTAGGGCCAGCCCCACCAGGAGCGCCGTCAGCGCCTCGGGGATGCGGGATTCCCAGACCACGGAGTATATCACCGACTCCGGGTCCGGGTTAAAAATGGCCTGGATGACCTCCGCCAGGCCGTACCTCATCGGACCCAGGGATACGTCCACGAAGAAGACCAGCACGGTCACCAGGATCGAGACCGCAAGGACCGTCTTCCTCCTCTTCACTATGCCCCGGTAGAGGGAGGCTCCAACGGAGGACTTCATGATCAGGCCGCCTTGTAATACCAGAGCCCTGTCACGTCGAACGGCAGGAACCGGTCGAAGTACTCGTCCATGATGGCGTCGGCATCCAGGTCACCGCAGTACTCAGGATACAGGAACTCCGCGAGGTAGAGCACCTTCTCGAATGCCGCAGGGGTGAACCCGAGCTCCGGATAGTAAAGTATGATGTTGTCGTTCTGTACCGCGGTCAGGTTCGACCATCCCGGTCTGGACTTGTATTCCTCGACAACCTGCTGGGCTGCCTCCGTGGACGTCACCCCGTATCCGAGGGCGTACCCGGCGTCACCCTGCTGATAGTAGGACGACACGGCTATGATGATGTAGTCGGGATCTATCGACAGCAGCCTCTCATAGCTGTACGTCTCCGTCGCCTGGTCGCTGCTGTTGGTGACCCCCACGAACGTCAGCTCGCTGAATCCCATGGTGCCTGTCGTCCCGTACGCCGATGACGAGATCTGACCGGATCCCATGATCTCTGTGTATGCGACGAGGGTCTTCTCGGATTCCGGAACGGAATCCAGGATGGACTCCACGAGGTCGAACTGCTCGTACCAGAAGGCGATGATCTCATCGGCGCGGTCCTGCTGTCCGAGGGCCGCACCGAGGGCGTTCATGTTGGTGTCGATGGCCCCCTCGGCGAACGGGTCAGTGTACATGTCCAGCTGGAGGACCGAAACGCCCATGCTGGTCAGGATGGGATAGTTGCTCTCATCGTACTGCAGCCACTGCATGGTGGGATACTCGAGAAGGACCAGGTCGGGCTCCGTGACCGCGATGGTCTCATCCGGGAAAGAGCCTGACGAGTACAGGTCGGGCGATGTCGGGACGTCCGCGAGCTGCGGGTACGTCTCCATGAGCAGATCGTACTTTGCGGGCTCCCTGGTCTGCAGATCCGATGGCATCATGCAGACGTAGTCCGCCCAGTCCTCACCGGCGATGATTATGAACATGTCAAGAAGGCTGGAGCTCGTTATCGCGACCCTCTCGACCGGGAGCGTCACCTCGACCTCCTCCCCGGTCATGTCTGTCACGACGACAGTGTCCGACCCCTCGTCCTTTCCGTCGTCCCCGCCCGGGTTCAGCGCCCATGCGGCGGCGGCGATTATGACCACGGCCACCACGGCCGCGACCAATGCTGTGATTTTCTTGTCCAAGATGGTTCCTCCATTTCCTGGAGCCACCTCCGGACTTCCCGACGGTCCCTGGAACGACTGGCGGGTTATAAATTTTGGTACGACTAAAAAAAATTGGGGCGATAAATGGTTTCGAAGACGTTTGGTCACGGAGACGTCTGTGTGACGCCTCCCCGCCTGGATCGGCGCCCCTCCGGCTCATCCCAGATTCACATAGATGAACGCGGCGAGCAGGACGACGACCACACCGGCGATGAACACGATGTCAATGGTCTCTCTTCTGTTCATTCTCATCCTCCAGTTGGGGTGTTGTAGAGTAATGTCTGCGGAACATGAAAAGTTAGGCAGTCTATAAATAATTTAGGCATACCGAATATTTAATTTAGGCAAAACTAAATCATGGTCCATGGAGAAATCGAAAGACAATCCGAACGGAAGGAGGCTGTCCAGACTCGCCTCCTTCGCGGGAGGCAGGAGGTATCTCACATACGCATCCCTGCTCCTGTCGGCGGTCAGCGCCGCGCTCTCGGTCGTTCCGTACTACTACATCTGGCTGATTCTGGACGAGGTTCTGGCGGCCTACCCCGACCTGGGCGATGCCACCGGGATCGTCCACAACGGCTGGATGGCGGTGGGTTTCACGGTGCTGTCCGTGGCGCTGTACATCGCCGCGCTGATGTGCTCGCATCTGGCGGCGTTCCGCATAGCCAAGAACATGAAGAAGAGAGCGCTGGCCCATGTCATGACGCTCCCCCCGGGAGCCTTCGACATGATGGGCAGCGGGAAGGTGCGCAGGATAATCAACGACTCGGCCGAGGCCACCCACACCTACGCGGCCCACCAGCTCCCGGATCTCGCAGGCTCCGTGGTCCTCCCGATATCCATAGTCGTCATGCTGTTCTTCTTCGACTGGCGCCTGGGCATCGCCTGCATCGTCCCCATAGCGGTCTCGATCGCCGTCATGTACACCATGATGGGGAACAAGGTCCTGGCCGAGTTCATGGGCGTCTACCAGGGCGCACTGGGGGACATGAACAAGGAGGCGGTCGAATACGTACGCGGGATCTCCGTGGTGAAGACGTTCCAGCAGACCGTCCACACCTTCCAGACGTTCAAGGAGTCCATCCTCAGGTACGGGGAGTTCGCCAGCGGCTACGCGAGATGGTGCAAGAAGCGCATGGTGGCCTACATGGTGTTCGCAAACCTGTCGTTCGCCTTCCTGATCCTGGCCGCGATGGCCATAACCGGTGGCCTGGAGAACGCCACCCCCGAGTTCATCAGCGACTTTCTGTTCTATGTCGTGTTCTCCCCGCTCGTGGCGATCCTGCTCGTCAGGATTATGTACTCGAGCGAGGACGGCTACAAGGTCGACGACGCCCTGAGCAGGATCGACGGGCTCATGGCGATGGAGCCCCTCCCCGAGACCGGGGATCCGAAGGTCCCCGATGACATGACCGTGCGCTTCGAAGGCGTCACCTTCACATATCCGGGATCTGACAGGCCGGCCGTCGAGGCCGTCTCCATGACTATGAGACCGGGGACGGTCACGGCACTTGTCGGGCCCAGCGGTAGCGGGAAGAGCACCATCGCCAGCCTTGCCGCCAGATTCTGGGATCCCCAGCAGGGCAGGATATCGATCGGCGGGATCGACCTGAGAGACATCTCCTCGAAGGACCTGTCGGGTCTGGAATCGTATGTGTTCCAAAGCAACACCCTGCTCAGGGACACCCTTCTGAACAACGTCCGCCTCGGAAGACCGGATGCCACCCCCGAACAGGTGTCGGAGGCATTGAGACAGGCGCAGTGCGAGGACATAGTCGCAAAGCTGCCAAACGGACTGGACACCCCCATCGGTCCCGGCGGCGTCTACCTGTCCGGCGGGGAGACCCAGAGGGTGGCGGTCGCCAGGGCGATCCTCAAGGGGTCCCCCATCGTGATCCTCGACGAGGCGACCGCGTTCGCCGACCCGGAGAACGAGCATCTCGTCCAGAAGGCGTTCGAGAAACTCGCCGAGGACAGGACCGTGCTGATCATAGCCCACCGCCTCACCACCGTCAGGAACGCCGACTGCATCTGCGTCGTGGACGGAGGGAGGATCAGAGAGATCGGGACCCACGCCGAGCTCATGGAGGAGGGGGGCGAGTACCGCAGGATGTGGGAGGACTACCAGAGGTCCCTGACCTGGAGGGTTAAGGGGGTGGCCCAATGAGCATCAAGGACTACGCCAGACGCAGGTTCGCCCTCTCCGAGGACGGATACAGGTACCTGAAGAGAAGCTCCCTGGCCTGCATGGTCCACGACATCGCCCTGATGGTGCCAGTGATGATCCTGTTCATGTTCGTATGCGACATGCTCGGCGGAGACGGCAATCCGTACGATTACGACCTGGAGATGTGGATCTACGGTGTGATGATCATCGTCTCCGTCGCCCTCATAGCGATAACATACGGCATCGAGTACGACGAGACATACTTCAACACCTACAAGGAGAGCTCCGCCAAGCGCATCGCCCTGGCTGAGAAGCTGAGGAGGCTCCCTCTATCGTTCTTCGGACAGAAGGACCCCACGGACCTCACGGTCAGGATCATGAACGATTGCACCATGCAGGAGCAGTCCATGTCGCACTGGCTCCCGGTGCTCATCGGTTCCATGACGTGCATAGCCGCCATCGGGGTGATGATCCTGGTCTACGACCCCGTCATGGGTGCGGCCTCCCTATGGCCCATCCCGGTGTCGTTCGCCATCGTCCTCCTCTCGAAGAGGTTCCAGGACAGATACAACAGATACAAGTTCGACAGGACTCTGGAGGCCACGGAGGGGATCCAGGAGTGCCTCGAGTCAATGAGGGACCTGAGGGTGAACGGCGCCGGAGGGAGGTATCTCGACGGGCTGTTCGCGAAGCTGGACGCCGTGGAGCGGGCCGAGTTCAAGGCGGAGTACATGGTGGCGATCTTCGTGGTCTGGGCCCAACTGGTCCTCAAGTTCGGGATCGTGACGACCGCACTGGTCGGAGGATACATGCTGGTGGAGGGATCGATCAGCATCTACGTGTTCATCGCGTTCCTGATCATCATATCCAGGCTCTACGACCCGCTGAACAACGCCCTCCAGTTCATCGCCGCGATGATCAACGCCGAGTACAACATGGAGCGCATGCAGGAGATAGAGGACGAACCCATCCAGACGGGCGACGTCGAGTTCGACCCGGACGGATACGACATCGTGTTCGACCATGTCAGGTTCTCCTACGACAGAGGGAGGGAGGTCCTCTCGGACGTCTCGTTCACCGCCAGACAGGGCGAGGTCACCGCCCTCATCGGCCCATCCGGGGAGGGGAAGACGACCACCGCGAAGCTCGCCGCCAGGTTCTGGGACCTGGATGGGGGAAAGATCACTGTCGGCGGGGTGGACGTGTCCACCGTCGACCCGGAGACCCTCCTGACATGCTACTCCATAGTCTTCCAGGACGTCACCCTGTTCAACACCTCTGTGAAGGACAACATACGCATCGGGAGGAGGGATGCCACAGACGAGGAGGTCAGGGAGGCTGCCAGACTCGCCAACTGCGACTCGTTCGTGGAATCACTCCCCGACGGGTACGACACGGTCATCGGCGAGAACGGGGCGAAGCTGTCAGGCGGGGAGAGGCAGAGGATCTCCATCGCCAGGGCGATCCTCAAGGATGCGCCGATCATCCTGCTCGATGAGGCCACCGCCTCCCTGGACACCGAATGCGAGACGCAGGTCCAGCAGGCCCTGTCCACTCTGGTGAAGGACAAGACGGTCCTGATCGTGGCCCACAGGATGCGCACCATCGAGGATGCGGACAAGGTCGTGGTGCTGAACAACGGAACCGTCGAGGAGCAGGGCTCTCCTGAGGATCTAAGGATGGCGGGAGGGACCTTCGACAGGATGGTGCATCTACAGAGGATGTCCGAGGATTGGAGCATCTGAAACGGAAACACAAATCACGGGTGGCCCCGGGCCATCCGTGGAAACCATTTCCCGGGGCCGATCGGTCCCTGTATTATAGAATATAAAGAATAAAGGGGCCCGGGGCCCCGTTCGGGTTTCAGGCGGAGATGCAGCTGGAGGGGCACTCGTCGATGCAGGCTCCACAGTTGCTGCACTTGGAGGTGTCGATGATCGCGACGTCCTCGCAGGTGATGGCGTTCTCGGGGCAGACATCCACGCATGCACCGCATGCGACACACTCGGAAGTGTTGATTGTTGTCATTTGAATTACCTCTGAAGTACCGATTTTTCTGAAGGGTATTTGAATGTACCGATTTTTGAGTTAGGAATGTCTGAAAATCGACAGCAAATGTTAGTTCATCCTAACCCATTCATCAAACATCCCGGAAACATCTGGCTACCCCTTGTTTAGATTGCTATGATGCAATCGTATCAGGTTCTCCAAAATCAGGCAACCCTAATTTCAGTAGGTTTAGGGACACCGATATTCTGGCGGCGCCCCACCGTCATTCGACCTGCGAGGACACCAAATCCTCCACGATGTCCAGGAACTGCTCCTTCTTGTCAGGCGGGATCGTCGCACCGGCCGCCACCGTATGCCCTCCCCCGTAGCCCCCGACCAGCTCCGCCGCGGTCTTCATAACGCTCGACAGGTCGAGGCCACGGTCGACCAGACGTCTGTCGGCCCTGGCAGAGACCTTGGTCCCGTCATCGGAGTCCGCGAACGCGATTATCGGGATGTTGCGGGCGCATTCACCGGAGCTGAGGACCATCCCTGCGACGATCCCCACAACGGTCTCCTTTATCTCGGAGCCGGCGTCGAACCACTGGATGAAGCGCCTCTCCCTGAGCAGATGGTTGTCCTTGATGTACGACATCGCCGATGAGATGTGCCTGCGGTGCTCCGCACGGTTCCTCTCGGCATCCTTGAGAGCCGACATGTCCCCGCGGCAGATCCTCAGCCCGGTCTCGGCATCCTCGTACCTGCCACACGAGTTCAGGACCGTGGCGAACTCCTTGGCATCCCTCAGGCCCGTCCCGCGGGGCATGTTGGGGAACGTGTACATCTCGCCGAAGGCCCTCGACTCCTGATCCGGACCGACGAGCTCAAGGATGCGCTCGGTGGCGCGCTCCCTCTCCTCGGGGGAGAGGTCGTTCCAGACCCTCCATCTGCCGCCATCCTTGCCTCTGATCCCCATGGAATCAAGGAACTGGAGGCATCCGGACGCGTTGTCGCTGAGCCCCGGGATCTGCGGATCGCTGCTGAACTGCAGATACTGGTTTATCGGACGGGTCTCCCTTCCGAAGAACCTCAGATCGTGATCCACGACCAGGTCGCCGTTGGCGCACGCGTCATCGACGATGACCCTGTTAAGACTCACAAGACCGGAATGCCCGGAATCCTGGAAATCGCCGACCGCGCCGACGACCGCCAGGTACGCCAGGTCCACGTTCGACGGGTCCACCGCCTTCGACAGGAGATACGTCATCCCGGCTCCGCAGACCTCGTATGATCCGTCCATGCCGTAGACGTGCGGATTGAGGTGGGTGATCCCGGTGAAGCTGTCGAGGACGGTCTGCTTCCTCCTCCACCTCGGATCCGGGACATGATGGTCGGTGACTATGATGCCGTCCCTGGTGAATTCGGAGAGGTATCCGCTGCCGAGGTCGCATATCCAGACCAGGCTCTGCTCAGACGAGTTGATCGCCTCGACGGTCTCCTCCGATATCTTCTTCTCGAACCGGACCTCGTGCGTCTTGCCGAGCCTCTCGGCGGGGATGTCCGCCACCGCGCCCGCCGATATACCGTCGGCATCGATGTGAGAGATGATCAGGATGTCCTGCGCGTCCCTGAGCTGCGACGCCGCCGCATCGAGGTCCCTCTGCATCCTGCGTAGATCACCAGCGGAAGCCGGCATGCTCCCTCACCAGCCTTTCGTAGATCGTGTCGGCTATCCTCTCCAGGTTCACGGTATCGGCACGGTTGTACTCGGTCAGGATCTCGAGCGCGTCGCGATCCCCGTGCCTCTCCCACATCTTCCAGAGACGCACGGCATCGGCACCGTCTACGCCCTCGATGTCCTCGGACCTTGTTATCCCCATCTCGATCTCCAGGGGCTTCAGCCCTCCGCGGTAGCCGACCTTCCTGGATGCGAAGCGCAGGTCGAACTGCGGTATGTCCCAGTCAACCTCCGGGAAGCTGTTCCTGAGGACCGGCACGTCGAAGCAACTGCCGTTGAACGTAACAAGGATCGAGACACCGTCCAGCGCCTGTGCCAGAGCGTCCGGGGTCAGGTCTATGCCCTCCGTCAGGGTGACCGTGTCGGCAGGACGGTGTACTGTGACGACGGTCACCAGGGAGTCCCTGGACAGCCCGTCGGTCTCGATATCCAGATACGCGGCGGAGTCCCTGAAGTGACGGTACATCCTCCACACCTCCCCCTTCGGCATCATGTCCGCCAGCGAACGGGAGTCCCCGTCATCGAGGAGTTCCGATGCCTGGGTCAGCAGGATGTCGCCCCTCTCCTTGGCCTCTGGCCTCATCGTGTGCACCGAATCGGCCGATAGGAATTCATCCCAGGTGCGGACACCGTCCTCCCATATCGCCTTCTCCTTCTTGGCGCCGACGGACGGCAGAATCTGGAAAGTGTGTGTTATCATGGACGGCGGGTGTAGTCCGCCGCCGTGGTTAAGGTTATCGGACCCTGGTGGACCCAACCCGAATATGGGTTGATGGGGATCCAAGTGCCAGTCCTCCGAGTGCGCAATCATCCAACTTCCGCAAGGGTAGTTTATGTCCGACGGGGTAGCTCGGAACCGCTTTTAACCTCCGCTCGGATAGTTGAGAGACATGAGATGCACCTACTGCGGACACGAAATCCCCGCGCTCTACCCGTTCTCGATGTGCCCCACATGCGGACAGCCTGTGGACAGGCCAGCGGGCTCGGGCAACTGAGCAAAACTCCCGGCCCCGCCGCTTGCAATGGAGCCGGGAAAAGCATCTTTTTATGACCATCCATTCACGAGAGACATGAGGTACAAGGAGATCCTCCCGGGCGTCCGCATCACGAGCGACAGATGCCTGGTGCTCAAGGAGGGGCCGACCGTGGTCCTCGGGGACCTTCATCTCGGATACGAGCGCGCCCTCGAACAGGAGGGGATGTACATACCCAGGATAAACACGGACTCGATCCGCGACGCTCTCAACGACATCCTCTGCCGCTACGAGCCTGAGAGGGTGGTCCTGCTAGGGGACGTGAAACACGACTTCAAGCGTGCCGGGTTCGAGGAGAAGCGCGAGGTCAGGAGGATCATCGGACTGCTCTCCGAGGCCGCCGAGACGGTCGTCATCAAGGGGAACCACGACAACTACATCCAGAACATCATCTCCGACCTGGGGATCCTGGCTGTGGACAACATCGATATCATGGGATACAGGCTGGAGCACGGACATGTGGACTCGGGCGTGAGGCCTGTGATAATCGGGCACGAGCACCCGTCCGTCAGGATCCCTGGGTCTGTCGGAGGCGGCATGAAGATCCAGTGCTTCGTCCATGCCAGGAAGGACGGGGTCATCGTCCTGCCACCGTTCAGCCCGTTCTCGTCCGGGAACGACCTGGTGCTCGACAAGGAGTGCGTGATGGCCCCGGCCCTGAAAAGCTCCGACTTCGCCTCCGCCGAGATATACGGCGTCACCGACATGGGACTGATGGATCTGGGCACCCTCAGGGACCTGTCGGAGGTCACCCTCTGAACGGAGCTTAATAGCCGTCCGGATTCCTATAAACGCGCGCGTAATAAAGAACGATGGAGCCAAGGTAGGTCCATTAAAATATGAGAAAGGCATTTGCTCAATCAAGGAGAAATCAAAATGACAATGACTCCTAGAGACAGAGTACTCGCTGCTATGAAACAGGAATCCCTGGACAGGCCCGCTGTCGCCATCTTCACCCAGTCCGCCACCCTCGGACAGATGGAGAAGACCGGTGCCGCCTGGCCCGAGGCCCACAAGAACGCCGAGATCATGGCCAAACTCGGTGCCGCCCAGGCCGATGTCTTCGGATACGAGTGCGTCAGGGCTCCCTTCTGCCTGACCGCTGAGTCCGAGAGGCTCGGCGCCAAGGTCCAGGTTGACAAGAAGGACGCCTCCCCCATGATCAAGGGACACCCCTTCAAATTCGACCCCATGTCCGGAGAGTACGACGACCCCTCCGTCATGATGTCCCCCGAGGAGTTCATCCAGGGCGGAAGGCCCGCCGAGGCCATCAAGGCCATGGAGATCCTCGCCAAGTCCCACGGAGAGAACTACGCTGTCGTTGCCGGAAACACCGGACCCTTCACCCTCACCGGAAACCTCGTCAACACCGAGAACATGATCTTCGGAATGATGATGGCTCCTGAGGAGGTCGACAAGTGGGTCGACGCCGTCAACCCCATCGTCACCGCCTACACCAACGCCCTCATGGACGCTGGTGCCGACGTCGTTCAGTGCTCCGAGCCCTCCGGATCCACCGACATGCTCGCTCCCGACATGTTCGAGGAGGCCACCGGACGCCACATCAGGGTCTGCCTGAAGCCCAGGGCCGACAAGTACACCGTCCTCCACATCTGCGGAGACACCTACCCCATCCTCGACCAGATGGATGCCACCGGAGTTTCCGGACTGTCCATCGAGGAGAAGGTCGAGCCCGAGAAGGCCGTTGAGAAGGTCGGACACAAGACCGCCCTCGTCGGAAACGTCGGATCCGTCAGGCCCCTGTTCCAGGGAACCCCTGAGGAGGTCGAGGCTGCCGCCAAGAGGTCTGCCGCCGCTGGATTCAACATCATCTCCTCCGGATGCGGAATCGCTGTCGCCACCCCTGACGCCAACATGGAAGCCATGGTCAGGGCCATCAAGAGCCTGGCATAAGCGCATAGCAGTAACCCAAACCCTTTCCCCCTTCGGGGGGATCTTCTTCTCCCAAATCCTTGATGAATCTTCAGAACAGCAGGCTTCGCTGTTCCGATGGGATCGAATATGATGTGATGGTCAGAGCTCTGACTTCACCAGGTCAAGAGATCGTATACGTTCTTCTGTTCTCCGTCAGGATCATGCTTATCCTCAGATGCTCACCATAATAGTCTGAGGATTCACCAACGGGATCAATCTCAGCATGAGCAACATGGGCATCACCGCAGAGACATCCATCTGCGGGATGCTGCTTGTCGCCGATCAAACGGACCCTGCCAGCACATCACCTGCTGAATCATCGAGAGAAATGGGATCCATTCGGGGATGAGAAAAGATGATGCCGGCATCCCTGCGTGATTCCGGGGATGCCGGCCCGACCGTACGGTCGGATCAAGGGTTTCAGTCCTTCATGAGGGTGTACAGGACGGCCTTCTGGGCGTGGAGCCTGTTCTCGGCCTGGTCGAAGACCACGCTGTGGGGGCCCTCGATGACCTCGTTCGTGATCTCCTGTCCCCTGTGCGCGGGGAGGCAGTGCATCACGATGCAGGTGGGCTTGGCGATGGACAGAAGCTGGTCGTTGATCTGGTACGCCTGGAACAGCTTGATGGCGTCCTCCTCGGACGTCTTGTCACCCATGGAGATCCAGGTGTCGGTGTACAGGACATCCGCATCGACGCATGCCTCCTGGGGGTCGTGGGAGGCGATGATCTGGGACCCGTTGGCCTCCGCGATCTTCGATGCCTTCCACATGATCTCCGCGTTGGGCATGCGGACGGCGGGACAGCATGCGACCATGTCGATTCCCATGATGGCGCATGCGTAGAGCAGGGAGTTGCACACGTTGTTGCCGTCTCCGAGGTAGACGAGCTTCTTCCCACGGAATCCGCCGAGCTTCTCCTTGATGGTCACCATGTCGGCGAGTGCCTGACAGGGGTGCTCCAGGTTGTCCAGTCCGCTGATGACTGGAACGGTGGCCCACTCCCCGAACTTGTCCATCATCTTGTAGTCGAAGGCTCTGTACATGATCCCGTGAACGAAACGGCTCATGACCCTGGCGGTGTCCTCGACTGTCTCGCTGTGGACACCCATCTGCATCTTGGACTCGTCGATGTAGAGAGCGTGACCGCCGAGCTCGGTGATCGCGACATCGAAAGAGATCCTGGTGCGGGTGCTGGGCTTCTCGAAGATCATGGCGAGGGTCTTGCCCTTGAGGGGGTCGCCGTGGTGACCGCGCTCTGCCTTCAGCTTGATGGCGAGGTCCACCAGCGCAGGCCACTCGTCCTGCATGTCGGACACTGAAATGAGGTCTCTCTTTGCCATGAATCGGCATCCGAGGGATGGTATTTCACTATTATGTGCAGCAATAGACAACTGAAAAGATGGTTGTCCATCTCCGAACAGGTCGTCATCTCTTGACGATGATGCACACTATGTCCTCGTCGGCCACGACATGGTCCATGCCCACCGTCTGGCCGGGGAACTTGGCGCTCTTGCCCCAGATCATGGCATAGCGGAAGTTGTTCCTGAAGTCCCTGTGAATGAGCTCGCACACGTCGCCTACGGTGTTCCCGCGTTTGACGATCAGCGGGATGTCGAGGTCCGCCTCCTGGCCCTGGGGCTTGAGGAATATGCGGATCATGTCGATCGTGTCGTACAGAGCTTGCTTCAGGTCGTCGACGCCATACCCTGTGGCCGCGGAAATGGGGACGCAGCGATACTGCTTGTGCATCTCGAGGACCGCCTCCAGCTGTCCGGGCTTCGCCAGATCGACCTTGTTGATGGCCATGACCGCCTTGATGTACACCCTGTTGCCGGCGAGCACATCCAGCATCTGCTCCACGTCGATGTCCTCACGGACGACGACGGTCGCATTCACATGCCCGTAGGCGGACGTCATGTCCTTGATCGTCTCCACGTCGATCTTGGTCAGCTTCAGAGTGGGCTTGACCAGGATCCCCCCGTGGTCTGAGTGCGTGATGACGACATCGGGCTTCTTCTGGTTCAGACGGATGCCCGCATTGTACAGCTCCTTGAACAGGACGTTCATGTTCGGGTTGAAGATGTCGACGACCAACAGGATGACGTCCGCGGACCTGGCCGCCGCGATGACCTCGCGGCCCCTTCCCTTACCGCGGGAGGCGTCCTTGATAAGACCGGGCATGTCCAGGATCTGGATCTTTGCGTGGTTGTACTCCATCACTCCGGGGACGACGTCCAGGGTCGTGAAGTGATAGGCTCCGACCTCGGACTTGGCGCCTGTGAGCTGATTGAGAAGTGTGGATTTTCCGACGGACGGGAAACCGACGAGAGCGACCGTGGCGTTACCGGCCTTCTTGACGTAGAATCCCTTGGTGGGGCCTTTGGAGGCACGTCTCTTCTCCTCCTCCTGCGTGAGCTTGGCGATCTTGGCCTTCAGCTTGCCGATGTGGCCTTCGGTGGCCTTGTTGTACTTGGTCTTGGAGATCTGCTCCTCCAATTCCTTGATCTGCTCCTCTATGGTCGCCATGCTCTCCCTCCGGGGCTCTCGATGCCCACCGCGTATTTATCTCCTTTTAATTGAGGTAGAGATCGAGGCACTCCTTCACCTTGGACACGACCGCCTCGTCGTCGATCTCCCCGTCGAGATACTCGTCCGCGATGTCCCTGATGTTCGCTCCGATGGTGGATATATCGGAGTCCAGCCACTGCTGCGTGAGATGGTCGAGCTTCTCGTCCCCGACCTCGCATGCGTCGAAGATCGCATCCCCGAACATCCTCACGAAGTCCTGGAGCCTGTAGATCCACTCGCGGATGTCCTCCATCTCCTGCTCGTCGGTGCTGAGGCTGTCCGCCTGGTCGATGAGCAGGCCGCTGGCATGCATGAAGTCAGTGCACATCTCCAGCTGCATCCTGATGTCGGGCTCCACCTCGGGGTAGTCGAGGAGGAGGTTGAACAGCGTCTCGGATATGATCGCGGAGTCCTCCGGCACCCTGACGAGTTCCGGGGTCTGGGCGATGGCGTAGAACAGGGACGCGATGAGGACGTTCGGACCGGAATCCTCGCCGTACACCTCGATGAGCCTGCATATGTCCGCCAGGCCGCCGGAGTACGCGTCGCCCTCGGTGATACAGTCCACCAGCCATCCCGCGATGACGTCATGCATGCACCTCTCGATGTCGGCAGAGGCCTCCTGGTTCGCATCGAGGATCCCCGCCAGCTTGTCGGCGGCACCTTCGGCGTCGCCCTCGATGAGAAGGGTCTCGACATCCTGCACCTGGGGATACCATGGCTCCCCGCTGTAGTCCGCGGGCTCGTAGGGTGCGTCACCAACGGCTCCGTAGAGCCTAAGCGCCTGCTCCACGACCGGCTCGATGCGGATGGCGCTCTCGATAGCCAGGTCCTCGAAGCGGACCCCGCAGTGCATGCAGAAGGAATTCTCGTCCTCGTCGTCGATGAGTGCGCTCTTCCCGCAGGCGGGACATACAAGGGTCAGGATGGCCATGATGACCCCAACACAGTTCCCCGATATATCCATGATGCCGACAGGAAGGGACTCCCGGAGGCTCGAACGAACGGGGGGCCCGATTGATGCCACAATCAGGTTTTAATAATCCTCCCGTTACCAAGTGACGATGACAGAAGAAAAGAAGGGTCTGGGATCCGCAGGCAAAGGGCTCGTCCTGGATTTCAAGGCCCTCTCGGTCAAACAGTGGGTCGGCATAGTCGTCGCCATATTGCTGTCTCTCCTTCTGGAGATCTACTTCAGCAACTCGTGCTTCGGCTTCTTCATAGTAGCTGTCCTGCTGTACATGATTCCCCATCTCCTCGGAGTGTCCTCGGTCAAGGTCAAGGCGGTCGTCGGAGTGGCGTTCATCGTCCTCGCCGTACCGGTAATGACCACCGTGTTCTCTGGGACCCTCGACGCCGTCCAGGACAACCTGGCCGGACAGGAGAACGACTACATCAGCGATGTCGTCTACGACATGGAGGACGACACGGCCACGTTCACCGTTCAGCCCTACGTGGTCGAGAACGACGGCAGCTGGGAGATCGTCTTCCAGTGCTACAGGGTTCAGAGCATGACGGTCGCTCTGAACGGCGACATGAACTCCTTGCAGGAGATACGGTTCGATCCGACGACGCTCGAACACGGCGATTCCACCCTCGGCGGAACAGTCACGGTGGATGAGAACGGCGTGTACCATGTCACCGTCTCCGGAGTGGATGTCCCCGATGGAAGCCTCTACGTGATGGGAGCATTCATCGTCCTCCCCCAGAACAACGCCGTGGAGAGCATGAACGCCATCGTCAACAACAACGCCTCCGAGACGAACCTCGCCCTCACGGGTGCTGCATACACCGTCGCCTACGCGGCCATCGTGTTCTTCATCATCCTGATCTTCTCCGCCCTCATGAGGCGCAGCGCCGAGAAGACCCGCGCCAAGATGGAGGCCGAGGGCAGGCTGTATCCCCAGGGATACGGAAGGTGCAAGCAGTGCGGAGCCATGGTCCTCCCCGGAGAGGTCAACTGCAGGAAGTGCGGTGCCTACATCGACGTTCCGGAAGAGTTGAAACCCAAGAAGAAAGACTCCTTCACATGCTCCGAGTGCGGTGCCGAGGTCCCGGGCGACGCGAAGGTGTGCCCCAAGTGCGGAGCCGCCTTCGATGAGGATGACGAGAACGTGGTCGTCCACGCTGACGGCACGGAGGATGTCTCCAGCGAAACCGTCGTATGCCCCGAGTGCGGCAACGTCGTGCCCGCCAACGCCGACTGGTGCCCCAGATGCGGCAAGATGCTCAAGTGAGCGGTTGAGAAACAACTTACCCCTCCTCCGCGGAGGGGTTGAAACCATTGAAAGACGGGGTGTGGGAACCCACACCCCTTGATTGTTTACTTCTTCCTCTTGCGGAAGGTGACCTTCGAGTCCTTCATGTTGATGACGGCGTCCTCGAGCTTGTTGATGAGGTCTCCGGCGGTCTGGATGAGGTCCCAGCCGACCTGCTTGGCCATGATGGCCTCGCCGTTGATGAACAGCCTCGCGCTGATGCTGTACTTGTAGTTGCCACCCACGTCGTTGTACCTGGAGACGTGCATGTTGAAGGATTCGGGCTTGTAGATCTTCGAGACCTTGGTGACCATGGACTCGATGTCCGCGTAGATCGCGTCGACCGCGTCCTTCTCGTCATCCTCGAGGCCGGAGATCTGGACGAACAGCATGTCCCTCTCCCTGCAGGCCGCGAGCAGCTCGATGATGTCGTACTCTGTGAGGACACCCACGAGGTCCTTGCCCTCGACCACAGGAATGGTGGAGATGCTGTACTCCCTCATCTCGTCGACCGCTTCCGCGATGTCGCTGTCCCATGCGATGGTCTTGACCGACGTAAGGGCGATGGACTCCACGGTGATCTGGGAGCGGGAGCTCTTCTCGAGGTCCCCGATCGTCTTGTTCTCCTTCTTCCAGTTGTTGTCGATGATCTCCCTCATTCCGACGATTCCGATCACGTTGTTGGTGTCGTTCACGACGGGGATGGTCCTGTAGTCCTCGCGGATCATGATGTCGAGGGCGTCGTCCATCAGGTCGTTCGCCTTCACGGACTCCACGGGGTTGCTCATGATCTCCCAGACCTTGATCTCCTTCAGGGCCTTGATGTCCCTGACGATGTCCAGGAGCATGGTCCTCCTGACGATACCGATGATCTTCTTCCCGTTCACGACGGGAAGCTGCCTGCAGTTGTTGGAGACCATCATCTCAGCGATCTTGGTGATCTGCATGTCGGAGGTCACCGAGGGGAGCTGGCGGATGAAGTTCTTGACCTTGGCGTCGAGCGTCACGCTCTTCTTCCTGAGGATCGAAGCGTAGCTGACCATTCCCATGAACTCGCCGTTGTCCACGACGGGGATGTCCTGGTACTTGGTCTCTCTCATGACCGACAGCGCATCCGAGATGCGATCGTCCGACGAAACGGTCGGGAACTCGGCGGTCATCACCTGTTCAACGGAGATGCCGTCTATCTGCGATCTGAGCATGGTAATCTTCTTCAGATCCTCTAGGTCCTTTACAGCCATAGAATTCACCTCTGTGATGATGACTAGGCCGTGCTGCGGATATAATGATGTTGCTTGGATCCTTCGATTCACTCGGAATCCGTAGAACTATTTCGATAATCGTAGAAGAATGGGTTTTTGGAAGGGGTTTATCGTCACATCGATGACGTTCACAGCGAGGTATTATATACCTTCACAGGTCGGCGAACGGCTTACCGGCCAGCAGGTCGTCGACGATCTCGGCGATCCTGTCCACAGGCACGCGCTTCTGCTCGGTGGTATCCCTGTCGCGGATCGTGACTGTGCCCTCGGCGGCGCCTCCGGGGAGGGAGTCGTAGTCGACTGTGATGCACCATGGGGTGCCCACCTCGTCCATCCTGGCGTACCTCTTGCCGATGGTTCCGGATCCGTCGTAGTATGCCTCGACCCTGTGAGAGTGGACCTTGGAGTAGATGTCCTTGGCCATGTCGTCCAGCCCGTCCTTCTCCATGAGGGGGAACACCCCGACCTTGATGGGAGCGACGGCGGGAGCGAGCCGGAGAACGGTGTAGTCCTCCTTCTCGTCGTGGGAGTAGGCGTGCTCGAGCACGGAATAGAAGATCCTGTCGAGTCCGTGCGAAGGCTCGATGACGTGAGGAACGACGCGCTCGCCGGCAACCTTCTCCCTGACGGTGGCAACCTCGAAATACTCGTCGGTCAGCTCGATGTCCTCGCCGTCGACGTTGACAATGAGCTTGCCGTCCTTGACCGCGGAGGGGTCCATGGACTCCATCGCAGTGGCGATCGCCTTGGCCTTGGCCTTGAACGCGGGTCCGAGCGCCTTGTGCTTGGCGCGGATCCTCTCGACCTCCATCTCGCGGGGCTCGTCGAACCTCTTGAAGTGGGTGAGGTCGGCTCCGGAGAACTGCGCATGCCTGGAGAGGTCCCAGCATCCCCTGTCGGCGATGCCCACGATCTCCGTCCAGCCGTAGGACAGGAGAACCTCGGCATCCCAGCAGTCGGCGGCATAGTGGGCCATCTCGTCCTGGAGGTGCTCCCTGAACCTGAGCCTGGCCGGGTCGATGCCCACTGTGGTGAGGAGCTGCTTGGTCGTGTACACGAAGTAGGCGAGGACGCGGTTGGCGATGATGCCCTTCTCCACGGCCTCCTTGACCGTCATCGTGACGGGCTCACAGGTCGTGTTGGGGATGAGGTCCAGGGTCTCGTTCTCGATCTCGTGGAACCTGGGCCAGTCCTTGTCCTCGGGGTCGACGAAGAGCTCGACCTCCATCTGGTTGAACTCCCTCATCCTAATCATGCCCTGACGGGGCGCGATCTCGTTCCTGTAGCTTCTGCCGGTCTGGATGACCCCCAGGGGCATCTTCTCCCTGTTGTACCTGTAGAGGTTGGGGAAGTTCACGAAGATGCCCTGGGCGGTCTCGGGCCTGAGGTATCCCACACGGGCGGAACCAGGGCCGATGTGGGTCTTGAACATGAGGTTGAACTCCTCGACGGGGCCGAGGTCTCCTCCGCAGTCGGGGCACTTGATGTTGTGCTCGACGAAGGCCTCCTCGAGCTGCTTGGCGGTGAGGACGTCGGCGTTCTCGTAGAAGTCCTTTACCAGGTGGTCTGCCCTGAATGGGGCCTGGCACTTGGTGCAATAGGTCAGAAGGTCGGCGAACTCGTCGACGTGCCCGGAAGCCTTGAAGACCTCCCTGGGGTTGACGGTCTCGGAGTCGATCTCGACGAAGCCCTCGCGCCCCTTGTATATGGACCTCCAGACCTCGACGATGTTGTTCCTGAGGGAGCATCCCAGCGGACCGTAGTCGTACATGCCGGCCACGCCGCCGTAGAGCTCGAAGGAAGGCCAGATGAACCCTCTGCGTTTGCAGAGGGACATCAGGTCATTAGCGTTTGAATCACTCATTGGTATTACCTGAGATGGCGCATAGCACGTCTACATCATAAACCATGCCCACGAGCTCGTCCTTGTTCCCGTGCACCGGGATCTGTCCGAAATCGTTGGCCAGCATGATCCTTGCCACCTCAGATAGGTTCGTCTTCTTGAATACGGAGATCGGGTCCTTGACCATGAAGTCCTTGACCTTCCTGTCGTCGGACATGTACTTGTCCGTGGCAGTGTAGAACAGGGGCAGGACGTTCCTGGCTCCTGCCATGTTCCCGACGTCGGCGATGCCCAGGGCCTTCAGGTCGTCGGTGTTCTTGACCTGGTCGCTGAACAGGTCCCTGTCCGTCAGGATGCCTGAGAGCCTGCCGTGCGCATCGAGGACCGGGAGTGCGGGGACATCGCTGATCCTCATGGCGGGGACCGTGTAGGTGAGCGGCTCCTCCTCGTAGGCGGTGACGCATGTCGTGCGGATAACATCCTCGGCGAGCATGTCGGTCTTCATCTCCTTGACGATGCGGAGGAGGTCGGTGGGCGTGACGATGCCCACGAGGTTGCCGCCGTCGACGACGGGCAGCCTGTGGATCCTTCTGGTGCTGAAGATCGCCGCAGCCTCCTCGACCGTGGTCTCGGGGGTGACTGTGATGCAGCCCTTCTTCATGATGAGGGAGAGCTGGTCCTCCTCGAAGTTCCTGAAGACGTCCCTCCTGGAGACGACGCCCATCAGTTTCCCATCGGATGCGCGGATGACCGGAAGTCCGGTTAGCCCGTTCCTCACCATGATGTTGATCGCGTCGCTGCGGCTGCCAGGGACCTCCACCACTATGGGGGCGGTCGTCATGACGTCTGCTACTGTACCGCTCATCTGGTTCCCTGCCTTAGTTCTCGACAGCTTCCGTAGCCCTGACGACGAGGACGGGGCACTGGGAGGCTCTGACGACCCTCTCAGCGACGCTTCCCATCAGGAGCTTGGACATTCCTGTCCTTCCGAGCGTTCCCATGACGATGATGTCGTAGTTGGCGGACTCGTCGAGGATGACCTTGACGGGTGTGCCCTCCTTGATGACGACCTCGACCTCGACGGACTCCTGGGCACCCAGGTCGCGTACGAAGTCGACAGCCTCCTTCCCCTCCTTCTCGAGGGTGTTGTAGACGTTCATGACCGCGGTGTCCATGGGCATGTTGGTCAGGATGGTCTGGTCGAGGACGTAGAGCGCTGTGATCTTGCCGCCGGAAAGCTTGGCGAGCTCCATGGCCTTTCTGACGGCGGCCTTTGTGTATTCGCTCCCATCTGTGGGTACGAGAATCTTGTTGAAAGCCATATTATCAACCTCACTTTGTTTTTGATTCGAGACGGACGATCTCGGTCCCTGGGCCGAACGCTGCGGAAGCACTCTGCGCATCCGTCAGAAGAACGGTGAGACGGCCCGCTCCATTACAGCCCGAAATGTTACTTTCGTGATTTAATATCTTGCCCGAAAGCTCCGTGAGGGCTCTCCACACGCATTCAGGGTCGGTTCCCTGGGCCTCTGCGAGCTTGACGAACAGCCTGGCCTCGTCCACGAGGTCGGGACTCCGGAGCATCCCGTTGTCCGTCCCTATGGCCAGATCGACCCCCATCGACGCTGCGCGTGCTATAGGCGGAACCTTGCCGAAGTACAGGTTCGAGGTCGGACACACCACCACCGGCACCTCGGCCTCGGCGCATTTGGAGAAGTCCGAATCCGTCGCCTCGCACATGTGGACGACGAACGCAGGGTCCAGCGAGAGGACGAAGTCGATGTCCTCGCGGACCCTCTCGCTCACATGGATGGCGAACACCTTCCTGCGCTCCCTGACCATGTCCGCCACCGCCTCGATGTACCCATGGTCCATGTCCGAGACGCTGGAGATGCCTATCCCGTCCGCCACATCCAATATGTCGCCGACCTCGTTGGGGTCGAACTCAGGGGACACCGGGCGGCCCAGGATCACGGCGTCGGGGGCCGCCTCCCTCAGCAGGCGGCATCCGTGCAGGCCACCCTCCCTGAAATCGAGGAAGGCCGAGGATCCGGACGAGCGCGAGTCGGCCGCGAAGCGGGACATGTTCCGGGAGAGCTCTTCGTCCCCCGCATCCCTGAGGTAGCGGTGCTTGAGACCGTCGGGCGGGGCCACCAGCTCCTCCAGGGTCAACCCCTCCGGCACCCTGAGCCCGTAGTCCGCACAATGGGTGTGCCCGTTGACGATGTCAGTCAGGACCACACCGTGCCTGTCGGGCCTCACCGGACAGTCCCCGTAACCGATCTCGACGACCCTGCCCTCCTCTGCTATGAGGTATCCGCGGCGCATCCCGCGACGTCCGTCGATCATGCCCTCCAGGGCGAAGCTGCCTTCCATGCACGGGTGATTGCCGCTTAAGTTCGTAACGTCTTCGCCAAGGGTTTAAGAGCTTGAGAGACGTGGTTACGGTCAAGGTGAGTTATGCCCACAGTTGACGCCAACCTATGCGTCGCCTGCGGAGCGTGTGCGGACGCATGCCCCCAGGACGCAATAACCGTTGACGACATCGCCGTGATCGACGCCTCGAAATGCGTCGACTGCGGCGTCTGCGTCGACGAATGCCCCGCCGGAGCGATCTCCGAGTGAGGCTAAACCGATTCAAAATGAGGGGCTGGGGCCCCTCGATCCTTAAGATCAGGCCCAGTAGGGCTTCTTGACGAACTTGTACGCCATGAGCACGGCCGTGGTCGCCTCGCCCATCGCGGTGGTGATCTGCTTGAACTTCCCGGGATAGCTGACGACGTCGCCGCAGGCGAACACGCCGGGACGGCTGGTCGTCATATCGAAGTTCACCTTGACGAGACCGTCGTCGGTGAGCTCCACGCCCCACTTCTTGAGGTCGTCCAGGTCGGCGGAGATCCCGATGTTGATGACCGCGAGGTCCGTGGGGATGTCGAACTCCTTGCCGTCCTGGGAGACAGTGACGGACTCGACCTTGTCAGTCCCGTTGATGGAGACGAGGTTGGCGCTCATGACGGTCCTGATGTTGCTCTTCTCCAGGCTCTCGACGGTTGACTCGTCGGCCCTGAAGTCCGGCCTCCTGTGCACGATCGTGGTGTCCGTGACGGAGTCGGCGATGAGTGCCATGTCGATGGCGCTGTTGCCGCCACCGAACATCGTGACCTTCTTCCCGACGAGTTCCTCCTTTGGGGGCAGGATGTAGGTCACACCCTTGCCGGCGAGCTCGTCCTCTCCGGGGCATCCCATCTTCTTGGGCTTGAAGCTCCCCATTCCGATGGCGATGATGACCGACTTGGCGTGATAGGTGCCCTTGTCCGTGGTGACGATGAGCTCCCCATCCCCGTTCTCGATGGTGTCCACCCTCTCGTTCTCCTTGATCTCGCACTCGACGGACTCCGCCTGCGCGTAGAGCTTGTCGGAGAGCTTCCTCGCCTGGATCGTCTCGAATCCCGGATAGTTGTGGATTCCCTTCTCGGGGTAGAGGCTCACGAGCTGTCCTCCGACACGGGCGGAATCGAGGATCAGGGTCTTCATCATCTTAGACCTGGCGTAGATCCCCGCGGTGAGTCCCGCGCAGCCAGCTCCGACTATTACCACGTCATAGCACATTGGAGCCACGAAATCATGTTACGATATAAAAATATGGATGCTTCGGATTCGATTGCCGACCCCTGTGAGGACACAATCTTCAGAACATCCGCGGTTTTCCTACGAAATCCGTAGACGTCCTGCGCCAATCTGCACACTCGGCCGACACGGACCATGTAACGCGCCTACAACACCCGTCCGTACCCGCGCTGTTTTAAAGCGTATGAGGGGCGATTACGGTCATGGGGAAAACAATGGAACAGTCGGAAATCTACACAGAGAAGCTCATGAACATGATCCTCGACGCCATAGACGACATCATAGTCATACACGACTCGGCACACACCATCATCTGGATGAACAGGGCGGGGGAGAAGGCGTTCGGGAGGAACGTGGACGAGGTCATCGGCACCAAGTGCTACGAGCTCTTCGGGAATACCACACCGTGCGCCGACTGCATCGTCAACACGACGAACATCGGAAGCCCCGTCAACACGACCAAGCGCAAGGTCATCCCCAAGACCGGGGTGAGGTGCGACTGCTCCGCAATCCCATACTACAAGAAGGGCAAGCTGGAGCTCGTGGTCCAGCATCTGCGCCCGATCGCGGAGGAGGCCCCGCAAGCTTAAATTAAGGAACAGGAGATGCGGAACACATGATAATGGACGTCATCGACCCGTACATCTACGTCATCGCCGCCTCCGCGGTGTGGCTCGTCATCCTCGCAATCTGCAACCTCAAAAAGGCCGACACCGAGTGAGGCGACAGTATGGTCGCCCTGACCGAACCAGTGATCCGTCTGATCAGGCACCCGCACACCTCGAAGGTCCTGGCGACGGTCTCCCCCGGCGGGGAGCCCCACATGATCGTCTGCGGAAGTCTGAGCATCATCGAGCCCGACACGATAGTCGTCGGCGAGGTGTACATGCACAGGACATCCGAGTACCTGCACAACGACCCCCGCGTGGAGTTCCTCGTCTGGAGCGGCAAGTCCGGATACTCGATCAAGGCGATCGCCAAGGAGAGGCTCGTTGACGGCCCCGTCTTCGACAAGATGGCGGCGACCCTCGAGCGCCTCAACATGACCGTGGTCGCCGTGTGGACGTTCGAGGCCCTCGAGGTCTGGGACGAGAGCGCATCCGACAGCGCCGGCGACAGAGTGATCTGATGGAACTGGCCAGGGTGAGACGCCTCTGCCGCATGGTGTTCTTCCTGGGCGCCATGGTGATGTTCTTCGGCCTTGGGTTCTACCTGATGGGACATCAGACTGCCGGGATCGTCACGCTGATCGCCGGACTCGTCGTGGTCATGTTCACCTTCTCGGTGACCAGGTTCTTCGTCACATACGATATGACGCACCTGACGGACAGAAGAAGACCGGCACAGAAGAACGAGGATGTGGAAGAGGACCGCGTCCCCAGATAAACGGTTTCCAAATTGTTTGGGCCCGTGAGGGCCCCTCACGGTTCAGAACCTGCTCCTGTCCCTCTCGGCGGGCTGGTGTTTCCTGAAGCAGTCCCTGCAGTAGACGGGCCTTCCCTGGGTCGGCTTGAACGGGACCTCGCACTCCTTGCCGCAGTCCGAGCAGACCGCCTTGAAGAACTCCCTGGGCCTGTCCCTGTCGTAGCCTCTGTCCCTGTAACCTCCGTATGCCATTCTATTACCTCTCTTTGGTAAGGTACCCCAATAATTGCTCCTGCCCGGAGGGCCGGAGGTTACCAGAACGCCTCTGCAGGTGCATTACAGAACGAATATAATAAAAAGCGTCTCTGACGCTTCCGGGCGGTCAGAGCGTGCCGCAATCGGGGCAGATCCACATCCCCTTGTAGCAGACCATCATCTCGCCGCACCTCGGACAGACATGGGAGCGGCTCCTGTCCGCGCCTACGACCTCCTTCCCCGACAGGTCCGAGTTCGCCCAGGCGATGAGGGAGTTCAGCTCCCTGGCGCGGTCAGTCTTGTCGGGACCGTAGAACTGGAGGTTGTCGGCCTCGTTGTAGAGGCGGGTGCGCATCTTGCCGAGCGCACGGGCCACGTTGTTGTATGTCGCCACCTTGACCTTCTCCAGGGGCATGACGTTGTTCCTGTACCTGACGTCGAGATACTCGATGCTCCTGTCCAGGAACGCCTCGAACTCCCCCTCGTTCGGATAGACTGGGACCGACAGGATCAGATCGCGCTTTGACTGGAGCGACGGGTTCCTGGAGATCACCCTGTCGAGAACGACCCTGACGGCGGACCTCATCTCGCCCCCGACCTGGCCGTAGATCCTGCGCAGATGCGGGACGTCCTCCTCACGAGCGACGGAGGCCATCCTGTTCGCGGCCCTCATGAACTCGGAGCCGTTGGTGTGGTCCATCACATCGAAAAGCTGCGGTATGAGCTCGTCATCGGATTGCAACGCGCTCAGATAGCCCATGCATGCCAGACGGACCCTCTCGGAATCCCTCTGCCTCATGTCGCGGACTTTGTCGAGGACCGCCCTCTCGCGGACGTCCGTGAGAAGCAGGACGGTCTCTGCCCTGACGCGCTCGTCGTCGCAGTCCAGGTATCCCGAGACCACGGACAGCTTGTCCGCGTCATAGTAGTTTACAAGCCACCTGTCCTCGGAGATGGATCCGGGACGGCCCGCGACCACCCTGTCGACCGCTTCCAGGAAGCGCTCCAGGTATTCCACCTTGGTGACCGCCATCGCCGTCCCTTCTATGAGAATGATGTTTTCAGATGTCTCTGGAGTCCAGAGCCTGCTTGAGGAACCTGACCTCCTCGTCGGAGAGCGTGATTCCCTTCCCCATCTTCGCGTGGTCCGGGGACCACTCCCTGATGTCGTACTTGGGGTCCCTGTCGTTCCAGCTGATGAGGTTGAGCTCCTTGGTCCACCCTTTGGATGATTCGGAGAGGACGGCGATCTTCTCCACGACTTCGTATTTGATTTCTACCATCGAATTCCCTACGCGCCGAATGCACGCCCTTATTTTAAAGCTTTATCAGACTATATAATAAAGAGAAACCACGACTGGACCCGCAGTGGCAGACAGCTACATTTATATCCCTCTCCAGTAGAATACGAAGCCACGGTTTGATGGAATTGTCACGACAAGCTATGTCACCGGAGGGCGAGTGAGCCCATGGACCCGATAACGATCGTATACATCGTCATCATCGCGCTTCTGATCGTGTGCTCAGCATTCTTCTCCATGTCCGAGACTGCGTTCACCAGCGCCAACCAGGTGAGACTGAAGAAGATGGCGAAGGATGGGGACAAGAGGGCCGAGAAGACCCTGAACATCCTCGAGGACTACGACAAGTTCCTCACGACCATCCTCATCGGCAACAACCTGGTCAACATCGGGGCGAGTTCCCTGGCGACGACCGCCATAGCCCTCATCCTCGTAGGCATGGCCTCATCCACCGTCTCCCTGATCTCCACCGTGGTGATGACGATCATCGTCCTCCTGTGCGGCGAGATCACCCCCAAGACGCTTGCGAAGAGGAACCCCGAGAAGTACGCCATGAGGGTGTGCAGCATCGTCGGGGCTATAGAGAAGCTGTTCTCCCCCGTGTCATGGCTGTTCACCAAGCTGACCAACGCCATCGGCAACAGGGCCGGTTCCGGCGACGCCCCGATGACCGAGGACGAGCTGGAGGTCATGATCGATGAGATCGAGGACGGAGGGGTGCTCGAGGAGAGCGAGAGCAGGCTCATCAAGTCCGCCATCAGGTTCGACGACACCCAGGTGGGGGAGGTCTTCGTCCCCAGGGTCGACGTCACGGCGACCGATGTGTCCTCCACCCCCAACGACCTCGGGAAGCTGTTCACCGCCACCGGATACTCCAGGATACCCGTGTACGACGGGAGCATCGACAACATCATCGGAGTGGTCTACTCGAAGGACTTCTTCTCCGCCATGTTCAACGGGAGGCAGTTCGCCATCAGGGACATCATGAAGCCCATGAAGTACGTCCCAGAGACCATGAGCATCGCCGACATCCTCAGCGACTTCCAGAAGTCCAAGATCCACATGGCCGTCGTCCTCGACTCCTACGGAGGAACGATGGGCATCGTGACCCTGGAGGACATCCTCGAGGCGCTGGTCGGAGACATCTGGGACGAGAGCGACGTCATACAGCAGGACATCGTCCCGCTGAGCGAGAACAGATACACGGTGAAGGGCGACGCCAACATATTCGACGTCATGGAGAGTCTCGGGGTCGACTTCGATCCCGGGGAGTACGACGACTACTCCGTCACAGGGTATGTGTTCTACAGACTGGACCGCTCGCCTGTCAAGGGGGACACGGTCGACATCGATAACGTCAGGATAAAGGTCACCGCGGTCAAGGGCCGCAGGGCGACCGAGTGCGAGTTCGAGGTCCTCCCTCAGGAGGAGCCCTCGGACCCGGAGGAGTGATCCAGACCCGAGAGGAAGTCCGTGAGGACCCTCTCGGCCACCTCCTTGCGGGCCGGGTGCGACTGCACCTTGCCCGTGATAGCTATTACATCCCCGTGATGGGCGACCTCGTAGGTCCCCGTCACGGCCTTCTGCTTGTCCAATCTCATATAGAAGACGCAGTCCTCGTCGACGCGGTTCCCGATATCGTCGACGATCCACGACCTTATCTCGGGACCCAGCACGAGGAAGAGGTCGCGGTACTGCCTCTGCTTGGTCAGACGCGCCTCCAGGATGGTCATGATGTTCCCGTGCTCGCTCTCCGTCGGCTCCTCCGAGTACTCCGCCTCACCGAGTAGCTCCTCCATGACCTCCTCGAGAAGCTCCTTCCTCTCCGTCGCGTAGCAGAACGTCTGGACCCTTATCCAGTGGAACGTTGTCGCAGGCATCTCACTCCTCCTCCTTCGGATCGCCGTCCGATGGAGCGTCCACGGGGCGTTCCGCCCTGGGCACTATTGCGTGGACGTGCTCCGGATCCTCGGTGGAGAACACGACGACCCTCTTTCCCATGACCTTCAGGGCCACGCCCTCGTCGTCGCCTATGCGGGAGAAGGTCCTGTGCTTGACGCCCTTGAGGTTCCAGCCTCCGTAGTTCCTGATCTCCGTGAGATCCCCGCTGCGGACGTCCAGGATCTCCCTGCCCTCCACGACCGTCTTCCTGAACGCGTGGGTGATCACGACTTTGTCGGGATAGACCTCCAGATCCATCCTGAGCACCAGGAGCACGACGATTATGATGACGAACACCACGGCGGTCACCGGGATCGTCCAGGACGGCATGTGCGCATCCAGCACATATTCTGAGAACACCATGAAAGCGAGAGTGGCGATGAGGACCGCCGCGGACAGATACGCGAGGTTCCTCGGGAGTATGGGACGAGATTCCCTGTAGAGAGGATCCATGCCTTGACGGAACAGCGTCGCCATAGATAAAACAGGGGTGCTGGATTGCTCTCCGGACCAGGCAAAGGTTTATATTGTACCTGTCTATCATGGGTTTTGCTGGTCCCATAGCTTAGTTTGGCTTGAGCGTTCGGCTGATAACCGGAAGGTCATGCGTTCAAATCGCATTGGGACCACCACTCTTCTCGTTTCACTTCGATCATGCGTCGCTTTCGTCCGCATGCTCGTTCCAGCGCCGTCCATCCTGACTGCATCATCGCATCGGGCGCGTCGCCCATCATGAAGTGTCGCCGGGCATGGCCCGGCTGGAGTTTGAGAATCAGTCCTCCGCGGGAGGGAGGTCCAGGTTGTTGAGGCAGTCGCACAGGCACGTGAGCACCGGGTCGTCCTCGAGGTACTTGAGGTAGTCCGGGTTCCACATCTCGATGCCGAACACCCTTCCCTGGTAGATCGCGTACAGGTAGAGGAGCGCGGGCTCGGAGAAGTCGGTGTTGTCCACCTCGTCGTTCCAGTCGTCGAAGCCCTTGTTGACGGCCTCCGCCACAGCGGGCTCCATACCCTCGGTGACATCGTCATCCAGGGGGTAGACGTAGGCGTCGGATTCGTCCAGGTAGTCGTACTCGTAGAACAGCGACTCGATGCCGTGGCTCCTCATGAAGTCCGCCATGTACTCCGGGGTGTTGTCGCCCAGGATGGCGAAGGCCTCGTCGGGCGCGAGGAAGTCGGTGACCTCCGTGGCCATGAAGCCGTTGCTCTCGGCGTAGTCCTTGATCTGGTCCTCGTCCATGATCGGCGTGAAGCCGGGATAGTCCTCGTCAGACATGAAAACCAGAACGACGAGGTCGTTATTAATGCCTGTGAGGGATGCGGCGGACCCTGTGGATAGAAGGCGGATGGAGGGGTGTCGACCCCTCCGGTTTCAGCTTGTTCACTCCGGCTTCGCGGGCTCCGGATCGTACATGAACTTCCTGCAGAACGGGATGAGCATGCCGCCGATTCCGTTGCCCACGATCACGATCAGGATGAACACCAGCGCCTGCGATGTGAACTCCCCGGCGGATATGAAGTAGAACATGTCCGCTATGGAGTGCTCGAACCCTGCCAGAATGAACACCGGCACGCAGAACAGAAGCGCGAGATAGCTGTTCTTCTGCTTGTAGAAGTCCACGGCTATGAACATCAGCATGCCGCAGAACACACCGCGGAACAGGACCGAATACCATTCCAGCCCCATCTTCCCGTCCACGACGGTGGACGCGACATCATACGGCATCATGAGACCGGTGATCAGGCACCCGACGAAGTTCCCGAGGATTATCACCGGCATGTACCACAGGAAAGACGGCGGGTTCTCCACTATGTAGCCGACCTTCCCGGTGTACAGGTCCAGACGGAACCCCACCACGGTCATCAGACCGATGGCGAACAGGACCGCTCCCACCCACCGGGCCGTGCTGTAGCATCCGAGATACACGCAGCACCCGATGGATATCATCATGCCCGCCAGGATTGCCCTGACGAAGCTCCTTCCATACTTCTTGGCGTCCAAGTTATCACAGCTCGTGGTAGAACAGGATGATCGTGTGGTACTCGCCGTCCTTGGCCCTGAACCCGCCCGGGATCATGCCGAGGCGCCTGAAGCCCTCCTTCTCGTACAGATGGATGGCCGATGCGTTCTCCTGGACCACGGCGTTGAACTGCATGATCCTGAACCCCATCTCCTTGGCCACCCTGAGGGAATCCTCCACCAGACCTGAGCCTATGCCCTTGTTGGCGAACCCCTTGTCGACGCAGTACGATGCGTTGCAGATGTGCCCGCACCTCCCAACGTTGTTCGGATGGAGGATGTACAGCCCCACGACCCGTCCGTCGAGGACCGCCACACCGCAGTGGGACTGGGATCCGAAGAACCCCACGGCCTCGTCCTCGGTGAGAGGCTCCTCCTGGGGGAAGGCCATGCCGCCCTCCACCACGAAGTTCCATATCGCCCTCATGCCGGGCAGGTCGCCCGGCTCGTACCCCCTGATAACGATACCCATGGGTGTTGCATCGGGTCGACCGTATTTAGTTGGATGCGTCGGCGGCGTCCCTTTCCAGCTCCCTCTCCATGCGCCTGCGGCTGAACAGGACCGAGTCCATGAATATGACCCAGCATATCTCCACGACGATGGATGTCGCTATGGCGACCATCGCGGTTGCCGCCATGGGGCCGAGCGTCGCGGCGCACATGGCTATCGCTATGCCCTTGTTCTTGTACGAGGCCATGAGGATGTCCGCCACCCTCTGCCCCCACGGGAGGCCCGCGCGCCTCTCGCCGAACTCGATCAGGTTCCCGAGCCCGAACGACCTGAGGGCGGCTATCACTGCGAACACTACGAGGATCGACACCGTGGATGTGGAGAAGTCGGTGGATCCCACGGAGAGCCACACCAGCACGAATATGCAGCAGTTCATGAAGACGGACATGAAGTCCCTGCTGAGCTCGAACCTGGTGAGAAGCCTGGAGACGACCAGCGGGATGGCGATGATCTCCACCACCGCTATGAGTACCTGCATTATGTCGACAGACTCGCCGAGAGTGAGCCAGACGATGAACGGGATCCACACCAGGGACAGGATGTAGACGTAGATCGTGCCCCTGGCCGCATGCTCCATGTCCCCTCTCAGGATGTACGACAGGGGTGCGACCGAGGCGGCGAAGGGCGTAGCCGCAATGAACACCAGACCGGCGGCCTCGTCTCCGAACGCGGAATCCTTCAGGAGATAGAATCCCAGGAGCGGGATGATGGACGACACCACCAACCCCATGAGGACAGCTCTCAGGACTGATTTCCAATGTGCGACCGGACTGAGGTTGCTGAACGTGTACCTTGAGAGGGAGAGGGTCATCATCACTGCGAGGATAAGCACCGTCAGGTTGGACCTGGTGCCGGCGTCGAGGGTCTCCGATGGGAACACACCGCCCAGATTGGTCAGGAGGGCGATGATCAGAGCCATCGACATCATGAAAGCGCTGCTCTTCAGCAGGTCCTTCGGCGTCATGGACGGCCGTTACAGCATCCGGATATAAGATGGGACCGTAGGATGCATGTGTCCGCAAAGCAAGGCGGTTTCCCTCAACCTGTGTCCATAGCCCCTCTGCGAGCCCCCGGAACTGGATATGCCCGGATATGGCTTTAAAAACGCATGGGGTCACCCATCCAACTCTGCGCCATATGATATACTCATGTCGCCTATCCTCATGGGATGGGGAGGCGAAGCGATGACTGCACGGTTTGGGAGGGGTACGGGCCCCGATGGGTTCGAACCTCCGGAGTCGTTCCCGAACGACGTTGTTAGGTATCACGGGGTGGCTCCTGAAAGACCGTGCGACAAGGCCCCGCCTTCCGAGCGCCTGTTCTACTCCGACATGGACGACGAGACGATCCAGTCGTACCTGACGTGGAGGGCCGCGCTGGATGACGGACGCGAGGTGGAGCCGTACTATGCGTTCGTTTGGCTCAGGGTGTGCGAGATCGTCAACGACCCGCTCATGAGCGAGGCGGACGCCCTGGACGAGGCCCTCATGATGAACAAGAGGTTCTCCTCCGACTACACCCTGTCCGTGCTCACCGCGAACGCCGCCAAGGACCTGTGCCTGGTCATGGGGAGGAGGTGGCCGGCCCAGATCCTCTGGACCGGCGGATACCTCAAGGATGCTGCACTGGCAGAGGCGGTCACAGGGGATCCGGTGCCCGACATCCCGTTCGGTGTCATCTCCCGGGTCTGCGGCATGGATGTGCTGAAGAACGTGACCGACCGCGACGGGTTCGCCGACATGTTCTCAGAATCCCTGAGAGCGATCATCAGCCTGGAGAGGACCAGCGATCCGCACCTTTTCGGACCCGAGTGCTTCACCGAGAGGAAGGTCAGGCTGTTCGAGGGGACATCGAGCTCGTCGAAGCCCCAGTACGCGTCAGTCAAAGTCATGAGACTGGACGGCCCGGGCAGATGGAAGGACATCTTCCGCGGGCTTGCCGCGACCGTGTACTCCACCATGTACTGGGAGAGACAGGACATCCCCTGGAGGGAAGCCCTGCTGCTCACCGATGAGCAGGCGGAGCGGGTCAGGATCTCCATGGAGAGGGACGACGGCGAGAGGGACAGCCGGGAGGACAGCGTCGACTGGGTCCCGGGAGATCAGGAGGACGAGGGATTCCCGCTGAACCCGACCGTCCTCGAGGACATGAGGGCCAAGATGACCCATCCGCGCAAGGACTCCCTCAGGGCGTCCATCAGGATACACAACGGCCTTGCGGGCAGGAAGGATGCACCGTTCGTGCCTTCCGGCCACTGGTGCGCCAGCTACGAGGAGATGGGGCATGACCAGCTGGAGTTCTACCTCTCGTGGAGGTCCGAGGTGCTCGCAGGGAACTACAGGGACACCGACCGCGGATACCTGTGGCTTCTCCTCAACGAGCTCGTTGACTCCGAGAATGACCCCGTTCGCAGGATGTCCATCCTCAACGGCCTGCTGAAGGCGTACGGACAGTCGTCCGACGCCGTGAAGAGCATGATCCTCAGGACCTGCCAGGACTACGCGATAGTGACCGGGCAGGATCCGCCTTGGGACGGGACGGACCGCGACCAGCAGCTGCTTCTCTGGATCAAGCTGGACATCGTCCCCATGGGGCGCATCCCCGTATCCATGGCCGCGCCGTTCACGGACGTGGACGTGGATAAGTACTGCACCGGGGGCGCGGACTACGACGCCGCCTTCGCGATAGCCCTGCGCGCGCTGGAGGCCAAGGTATACAAGAGGACCGGGATGAGCCTGGCGGAGACGCTGACCGGCAGGAGCAGGACTGTGTACAGGAAGCTGTTCCCGGGACTCTCCACGGACTGGGGGAGCTGCAGCCTCACCGTGTGTGACATACGCCCCACGAACAGCGGGGGCAAGATGCTCGCCTTCGCCCTGAGAACGGCGATACGCTGCGTGAACACCAGGCTGAAGCTCAGATGCCCCAGGATCCCGGCGGGGTCCGACCCGGAGTACCTGTCGGCGATGGAGACGGAGGTCTCCAAGTGGCTGGACAGGCAGGAGAGGGCACGCAGGATAGAGATGGTGAGGCGGGAGGCCGCGACGATAGTGCTGGACCGCGGAGCGGTGGCCGATGCCGAGACCGACCTCGCCGCAGTCAGGGACATGGTCGGGACCGAGGAGGAGCCCGAGAGCGTCCCAGACCCGCTACCGGAGGCGCCGGTCGCCGAGACCGCCTCGGAAGGGCCGTGGGCCGACCTCGCCAGGACACTGGACGAGGTCCAGAGGGGATACCTGTCGGCATCCCTCGAGGGCAACGGGGAGTCGTTCGCCAGGACCCGCGGCAGCACGACAGTCCGGCTGGAGGACGGGATAAACGCCGCGGCGATGGACACCGTCGGCGACCAGATAATAGAGGACGGGGAGGTCTTCGAGGAGTACGCGGACGACGTCCGCCGCATCGTGGGCGAGATCCCCGCCGAGACGGGGCGATCGCCCCGATCAGGAGATTCAGATGACAGAGATACCCAGGAGGACACTGGTCACTATGATGAACGCGCTGTCCTCAGGTGTGGTCCCCCGCAGGGGACTGGAATACATAGCGGTCGGGAGAAGGAAAGAGACCGAGACCTTCGTCAACGACCTCGAGGACACCGCCGAGGGCGGCGGAGCGTTCAGATTCATCTCGGGGAAGTTCGGCAACGGCAAGAGCTTCATGATCCAGATGATCCGCAACTACGCCATGGACAGGGGATTCGTGGTCATGGACGCGGACCTTGCCATAAACCGCAGGCTCACGGGGAGCAAGAAGGAGGGCCTCAACACGTACCGCGAGCTGGTCCGCAACATGGCGGTGAAGTCGCGTCCAGACGGCGGGGCCATGGAGCTGATCCTCCAGAGGTGGATCGACAGCATCCGCGAGAGGATGGCGGCCGAGCGCGGCGTCGCCATGATTAATCTGCCCCCGTCCGATGTTGCTGAGAGGCTCCGCAGGGAGACCTCCGAGATGAGCGGGATGACGTTCTACCAGGACTTCGCCGCCGTGGTGTCGGCATACTGGACGGACCTATCCTCCGGGAGGGACGACATGCCCTCCCTCAGATGGCTGAAGGGCGAGTACGACCTGAAGTCGGACGTCCGCAGGGACCTGGGCCTGACCAACATGGTGAACGATGCCAACTGGTACGACTTCATCAAGATCTGGGCCGAGTTCTGCTCCCGCATCGGGTACAGAGGCCTGGTGGTCTTCATCGACGAGGGCGTCATACTGTACAAGATCCAGAACAGGGTCTCCCGCAGCAACAACTACGAGAGGCTCCTGTCCATGTTCAACGACATAATGCAGGGGAAGGCTTCGCATCTCTCGATGTACGTCTGCGGGACCCCGGAGTTCATCGAGGACCCCGACAGGGGGCTGTACAGCTACGAGGCCCTGAGGTCGAGGCTCGTGTCCGGGAAGTTCGAGAACGGATACGACAACTACCTGGGCCCGGTGATTAACCTCAGGCCGCTGACCAACGAGGAGATCTTCGTTCTCCTGAGGACGCTGCGCGGCATGCACGAGCAGCGCTACGGATACAGCTCCGAGCTGGACGACTCCATGCTCGAGACCTACCTCAAGACGGTTACATGCGCCATAGGCCAGGGGCTCGTCACGCCGAGGGAGATCACTAGGGACTTCATCAGCCTGCTCGACACGATGCATCAGAACCCGGACGTCACCTTCTCGGAGCTGGTCGAGGGCAGGACCGTCACCCCCGACCGCGACCCCGACGACGACCTCATCGAGGACCTCGAGGTATGACCGACCGCACGGGGGAGATGCCCCGCTTCGTCCTGGAGCATCTGCACCGCAACGGGTGGACCGGGTTCAGGGAGGTGCAGGAGAGGGCGTTCGACGTCCTCTTCGACACGGACGACGACCTGCTGATCGCCTCGGGGACCTCCTCCGGCAAGACGGAGGCGGCGATGATTCCCGTGATCTCCTCCCTCTACAGGGACCGCCCCCGCGGATTCGGCGCCGTGTACATCGGCCCCACCAGGGCGCTCATCGACGACCAGTTCTCCCGTCTGGACCGCATGCTCCGGGACTCGGGCGTCCCGGTGACCGGATGGCACGGGGACGTCGACACATACCGGAAGGACAGGGCAAGACAGAACCCGGAGGGCATCCTTCAGATAACGCCGGAATCGCTGGAGGGGCTGCTGGACAATCACCGCGAGGACATCGCGTCCATGTTCGGCGGACTGAGGTTCGTGGTCATCGACGAGGTGCATTCGTTCATGGGTTCCGACAGGGGGCTCCAGCTGCTCTGCGGACTCGAACGCGTCAGGGCCGTGTGCGGATGCTCCCCGAGGACCATAGGACTGTCGGCCACCCTCTCCGATCCCGATGCCGCGGCCGGATGGCTGGGCTCCTCCACAGGGAGACACGTCAGAGTCGTGTCATCGGACGGCCGCAGGTCCTGCAGGATAGGGATAAAGCACTTCGAGTTCCCATCCGAGGACTCCGAGGGGGACAGGAAGAGGGCGGTCTCCGCATACTACTCCGAGCTGTTCAGGCTCACCGACCCCCACAGCTGCATCGTGTTCACGAACAGCAGGGCAGGCGCCGAGAGGACTGCACGGTCCCTGGAGAAGGTCACACATGCGAAGGGGTCCCGTAACCCGGTGAGGGTGCACCACGGGTCGCTCTCCGGCGGGGTCAGACGCATCGCGGAGGAGGATCTCAGAGGTGATTCCCCTGCGACAGTGGTGGCCACCGTGACACTCGAGCTGGGCATGGACATCGGCGGCCTGGACAGGGTCGTGCAGATCGGGGCCCCGTACTCGTGCTCGAGCCTTGTCCAGAGGATGGGGAGGTCTGGCCGCAGGGGAGGGAGGCAGGAGCTCGTGATGTTCTGCAACGACGACCTGGCCGAATGGCGCCCCGGGATAGAGGGAGTGTCGCTGGAGCTCGCCAGGGGGATCGCTGAGACCGAGCTCTACCTCGGACACGGGTGGACGGAGCCCATCCGCCCGGACCCCCTTCCCTACGGGCTTCTGTTCCACCAGACCCTGGCGGAGCTGAAGGGAGCGGAGAGGCACCTCCGGTTCGGGGACCTGTGCGACCGCGTCCTTTCACTCGCCCCGTTCTCGTCGGTGTCCAGGGAGGACTACAGACTCCTCCTGAAGCACATGATCAACCAGAGGACGCTGATCCAGACGGAGGACCTGACCCTCCTGATCGGCCCCCGCGGGGAGCCGCTCGCGTTCGGCAGGGACTTCCAGACGGTGTTCGAGGTCAGACGCGAGACGGAGATCCGCTCCGGGGGATCGACGGTCGGAACCGTGCAGGGTGAGCCGGATGTGGGGGCTACCGTCGCCCTGGCCGGCAGGGTGTGGACCATCGTCCGGAGGGGGGACGGCTGGGCGGATGCCGTGGAGAGCGATGGGGAGGCCGACGCCAGATGGAAGTCCGACCCCCCGGTGATCCACACGACGGTCATGCGCAAGACGCTGGATGTCCTGACATCCGACGAGGACTATCCGTATCTCGACTCGGCGGCGAGGGAATGCCTCGGAAGATCCAGGGCCGCATTAGCATCATCCGGTGCGGGGGACGTGTTCGTGCCGACAGAGGACGGCTTCGATGTGTACCCCTGGCTGGGGACGGTCCAGTTCGACACCCTGAGGCGCATGCTATCCCGTATCAGGGGCGTGAGGGTGATGTACGCGTACAGCCCGCTGGTCATCGCCCTGGACACCAGAATGACCGTTGGGGAGATAGAGCAGGGGCTCGACCGCATCAGGTCGGAGGACGACCCCTCGTCGCTCATCGAGGGCAATGAGAGCCTGCGGCTGGAGAAGTACGACAGATATGTCCCAGAGAGCCTGCTGGCGGACGCCTTCTGCGCCAGGCGCATCGACTGGGATTTCGATCTCGAGCCCCGTCATCATGATAACCTATCAACTCCATCGGGCCCTCATGGGACGCGATGAGCTCAGCTCCGAATACTACGACGAAGACGACGACTGGATGCCTGAGTGCCTCGACGAGCCGGAGCCGGCGAGCGAGGAGACGCTGGCACTCCTCAGGAGCACCTTCCCCAGGATGTCCGAGGAGGCCAAGCTCAGACTCGTCATGGCCCTCGCGGACCTGGCAGGGGACGACGAGCTCATCGACCTCATGGGCGCATGCTACGACGAATCCACCGGTTTCGAGACGTCCGACGTGGAGGCCCGCGCCTGGGACGCCCTCAGGGACGGGATCGCGAGCAGCATGGAGCGCCGCAGGGACAGGACCACGAACATCGAGGATCTGCCGGAGGTGATCCAGATGAGCATCGAGATGGCCCTCATGGACGAGTTCGGAGAGACGGTGGAGATTCTTGCCGACGAGCTCAGGACATCGGACGCATGCAAGCTGCTGGACGCCATCGCCGACGCCTTGGAATCCTTCCCCGAGATGATGGACGAGGAGACCCGCGAGGCGGTGACGATCCAGGTCGGGGACCTCCGGGACAACTCCAGGAACAGATCGCCGAGATACGCCTTCATGTGATCCCGGTGCCGTCGAGCGTGCTCCGTATCGTGGCCGCTTAGGCATTGGCGACCGTTCGTACGGTCGCTTCTTCAGATGCTTTGCCACGGTGACGTGAGATGACGTTCACCATTCCCCACGATCGGCATCGTCGGAATCGTTCGGCAACCTCGCCATCCTGGAGCCTGGCCTGCAGAGAGCCAGCGCACGCGAGAGCTCGGCCCTTCTGGATGATGCGGCATCCGATGCGCCGTCGAACACAGCGGTTCCGAGATACGCCCTGGTATCCCTGTCGCTCGAGTACATCCTCTCCCTGAACCTCCTCAGGGTCAGCAGGTCCAGCGGGACCGTGAGCGAGAAACCGTCACCTACGACCGAGGGACCCTCCGGAAGATAGACGGCCTCGCCCTCCCCTGTGAAGGATGCCTTGCCGTCGAAGGAGGAGTATGACACCGTGCACAGGACTCTCGACGGACAGTCGTCGCATTCGTCGGTATCGATGCGCAGCTCGTCACTGAGCATGAACTGCCCGCTTTCGCTGCCGTCCCCGAATAGGGTCATCCTGACGAACCTCTCCAGTTCCCCGGGATCGAGCTCCACGTGTGCCCTTCTGGCCCCCAGAGCGTTGAGGACCAGCTCGGAGTCTGGGCCGGTGAAGATGCCCCCGTCATGGGAGAGGACATCCATCGTCATCGAGAACCCATCGTCATGATAGATGATGAATCCGGATTGGGTGCTTCCCAGCGTGAACCCGGAACCCAACTCTATGCGCTTGGTCGGAGAGCCGTCGCCAGCCCTCTCCGGACAGTCGTCCCACATCGACAGATCCCCGTCCAACCCCCTCGACACGGCCTCGGCGATCTTCGAAGGCTTCATTCAGCATCACCTCCTATCGAGCGCCTGACACTGTCCACGCACAGGAGGAACACCCATCTCAGGTCGGACTCGTCCAACTCCTCGCGGACGGCGGTCATCGACATCACATCGTCACCCAGGTCGATCCTGAGCCCGGTCGGTTTGAAATAGAAGGATGCCGGCCTGTCCGGGAGATGCGGGTCCGAGACTGCAGGGACGATGGAGAACATGCCATCCTCGAACCCTCCCCTGGAGTTGCAATGGCCCCTCATCCCGGTAGTCCCATCGGGAGCCGTCCTTGTGACACTGAGAAGCAGCGCCCACTCGGGGACGGCGCTCCAGCCCAACGACGGACATTGGATCGGTGGGGATGGCCCTGGGTGCGACGCCCTTCCAGAACGGGTGAGGCACCTCGTTTCAGGCCCGAGCCCCTCCGATGATGCAGCATAATACTCCAGATACGGGAGAACCACGGACCTCCCATCGGGGTCTCCGGTAAGCGATACCGCTCTCAGGAAGTGGTCAATGGCGACGGCATCATCGCGGGCGGCGAAACGGGAGCAGAACGTCTCCCTGCCCATGATCAGATGCGCCCTCCAGTCATCGTCCAACGAGTTCAGGATGGCCATGGCCTCCGCGAAGGATCTCCTCCCGTCATCCGGATCCTCCGCCTGGTACGCATCGTCGATGAGCCACTCCGCCAGGATGCGTCTGGACGCTGCATCGCCGTCCCTGGCGGAAAGCTCGGCCCAGTGGCGGCATCCGGAATCCCCGGCGAGATGCTTGGCATGTGCCAGCATCCTTCTGACCCATGCCGACCCGTCGGCTCTGGACTCGGCCTCCTCCATAAACCCGTCGTCCTGTTCGAAAAGCCAGGATCCGTCGGCCCTCCTGGTGCGCACCGGCAGGGCCGCCTCCATGAACAGCCTCTCGGACCTCGCGTCGGCCTCCTCTGGATCTGCAGAGCACGGGTGCTCCGATATCAGCCTCCATGTCGCCCTGGTGTCTCCCAGCCTGTGGGCGCGCATGTACATGTTCGCCGCCTCGAGATGGTCAGACGTCCTTCCGAACAGACCGAGCTCCGAGATCTCCCCCGCACGGAATGCTGCATACGGGTTCTTCCAGGACATCTCGTACATCCTGCCGACGGCTCTCATGCGGTCATAGCGGTCCTTGGCCTCCTCGATCCTGGCCTCCGCCCTCTCGTACCTCTCTTGGAGGTGCTCCATCTCGTCGACTCCCAAACGGCTGGTGCATTGCATCCTATAACTACCGGTCTCGGAGCCGTGAGTACAGATATATAGTTTGATGATGTAAAATCAATATTTCTTAATATTCTATATAGATGGTATGAGAGCGATTTGCTGTATGTTTGAACGATCGGTGACCCATGCCGCGATTTCGTCTGTCCTAACAACGTTAACTCTTTAACGTATCCGCTTTTCCCGATTGCATGCTCGGAAGGAAGATCTCGATCGACAGGGAGAAGTGCGACGGCTGCGGACTGTGCGTCACCGCATGCCATGAGGGGGCCATCGAACTGGTTGATGGCAAGGCGGCCTTGGTCCGCGAGAACGCCTGCGACGGCCTCGGGGATTGCCTTCCAGCCTGTCCCCGCGGTGCCATATCCTTCTCGGATCCAGAACCCACGGACCTCACCGTGAGGAGGTCGATGGTCAACAGCGACCCGTCCGCCTGCCTCATGGCCGATCCGGGATACCAGTGGCCCATCCAGATCGCCCTGGTTCCAGCGAGGTCGGACTTCTTCAGAGGGACGCTCGTCATCGGCGCGGACTGCGCCGCCTTCGTCGTGGACGATTTCAGACGCAGGATGATAGGATCCAATCCAGTGATCATCGGATGCCCGAAGCTGGACGAGCGCTCCAGGTTCGAAAAGCTCAGGGCGATCCTCTCGGAGAACCCCGTCGACGAGGTCAGGGTCGTGAGGATGGAGGTCCCCTGCTGCAGCGCACTGACCCGGATCGTCAGGGAGGCGGCGGAGTCTTGCGGCCGCGACGTGCGTGTGATCGAGACCGTCGTGTCGCGCAGCGGTTCGATCCTCCGTTGATTCCACGGGAAGCCATTATAACGTCTCCGCCCATCGTCCGTCAGCGCCGCCTGCGGGCGGAAGAGAGTGTGAGGGCATGGGAATCAACATCGGAATCTGTGAGACGGAGGCGCCCAGCGCGCCGTGCAGGGAGCTTCGCGCGAACATCGTCAAGGTGCACCTGGACGATCCGACGGGCTACGAGCAGTACATGGAGCGCGATGTGAAGGTCGACCTCGAAACGGCGAGACAGGCCGTCGGCGACTGGGACGCCTTCATCAAACGCAACAGGATCAATCCCGACACCGATGCGATCTACATAGACAAGGTGAAGAAGGAGGAGGACAGGGCCGTCCTGGAACCTCTCTCGGAGAGCGTCTGCACGGGATGGATCACTACAGAGGGCCTTCCCGGGGATGTGAAGGACGAGGTCATATCCAAGGCATCTCCGGAGGACCGCCTCACCGGATGGGACATGCTGTCCTTCGACGAGATGAACGAGATGTGCGCCAACTGTCCGCTTTCATGGGACAAAGGACGCGGATGCATCGGAGCCTTCGGACCGGACAACAGCCTGCTCCCGGAGATCGCCGGCAGACACGGGTGCGGGATCGTGGCCTCAGTCCCGGATGCCGTGAAGGAGGGGAGGAGGTTCACCTCGGAGGACGCCAAGGAGCTCCTGAGGGAGGTCGAGGTGCTCAGAGCCGCGCTCCCCGAGGAGGGCAAGATGATGGTCAGGCGCTACAGCGGTCCCGTCGACAGGATGGAGGCCGTGGCCAAGATATCCGTGTCCGAAGGATGCGGTTTCTTCTTCTTCTGAACAACGCGGGCGGCTCACGGCCGCCCCTCTTCCGGTTCAGGCATATCCATTGAGACGCATTATGGCGGAGACCATGCCCTCGACCATCGAGCGCACTCCCTTCATCCCTTCCCTGTCATCCTCGTACTGCGGGGAGTTCAGGGCCCTGACGATCGGCATGGGATAGGATCCTGATACCAGCATTTGGTTCATGAGCATCCAATCGACCATCTGGTTGTAGACGAGGGATGCCCCGTCGTGGCCGCATACCGCGAATGCGCCTCCGACCTTGCCCTTCAGACCGTGGTCCCCCTTTCCGAACACCAGTGCGGCACGCTCCATGAAGGTCTGCATCATGCTGGGGCAGGCATTGGCGTATGTGGGCGCGGCAAGGACGATCCCGTCCGCCTGCCTCATCCTGTCCAGGAGGTCGTTGAACCCGTCATCCTCGTCGATGCATCTGCCGTCACCGCGGATCTCGCATGTGAGGCAGACGTTGCAGTTGACGAACTGGTACTCGTAGAGGTAGACCGTCTCCACCTCTATCCCCTCCCTTTCGAACATGTCCGCCACTTCGTGGAGGATGTTGCTTGTGTTCCCTATCGGGCGGGGGCTTCCGTTGAGAGCGAGTACCTTCATGAGAGGGCGTAGAGGCGGTGCGATTAAGCCACTATCGGTCGCCATCCTGCGGCGTTCACCGCCGTTTCGCCCGCGGCAATTCCACCGGTGGCGTGCCTGGCTGTGCGGTGGCCGTTGTCCTAACAATTGTTAAGTACACCGTCCACGTTCAGCGTCTAGACGGCGCCCAACATAAGGTTAAAGAATATCAGACGTTTCACGCCGTTAGTATAAGGTGAAGACATGACAGAAATGCTCAAGGTGGTCGACCTCCACGCCTGCGCAGGCGAGAGGGAGATCCTGAAAGGCGTCAACCTCACCGTCAACGAGGGGGAGACCTGTGTGCTCTTCGGGCCCAACGGCTCGGGGAAGTCCACGCTTATGTCCACGATCATGGGTTACAGCTCCATCGAGGTGACCCAGGGCGAGATCCTGTTCAAGGGAGAGGACATCACCGACAAGACCGTGGACCAGCGTGCTAAGATGGGCATAGGCATGATGATGCAGCGCCCCCCGAACATCTTCGGGGTCAAGCTCGGCGACCTCATCAAGGCATCCTCGCCCAACGGCGAGGAGATCCTCGGCAAGGCTCCCGAGTTCAAGATGCAGGGATTCCTCGACAGGGAGGTCAACGTGGGCTTCTCCGGAGGGGAGATCAAGAGGTCCGAGCTCCTGCAGCTCACAGCCCAGAAGCCCGAGTTCATCCTCCTGGACGAGCCGGAGTCCGGAGTCGACCTGGAGAACATCGACCTCATCGGCAGGAAGGTCCACGACCTCCTGTACGACGGGAACTGTCCCGGCAAGCAGAGGCACGTTTCGTCCCTGGTCATCACCCACACCGGCCAGATCATGGACTACATCGGAGCCGACCGCGGCTACGTCATGAGGAACGGAAGGATCCACTGCTCCGGCAGGCCCGGAGACCTTCTGAAGGAGATCAGAGAGAACGGATACGGGGAGTGCGACACATGCCAGCCGATAATCAATCTGTGAAGGATGCCCTGAGCAAGAAGGGCGCGTACGGGGAGGACATCGACCTCGAGCACTACGACGAGGGCGCAAGGGACTCCGAGCAGATCAGCGACCTGCAGGACTCCGAGTACAAGGACTACATGGAGAAGGTCGGCATCGTCGCGGACGAGATGAACCGCTCCGGCACACTGATGTTCCTGGACAACGGCATGAGCCACTGCCACTCGACCCAGCAGGAGGGACTGGAGCTCATGTCCACCAGGGAGGCCCTCGAAAAGTACGACTGGGTTAAGGACTACATGTGGAAGGCCATGGACCCCACCAAGGACAAGTACACCGCCAAGAGCTACCTCGAGGACGCCGACGGGTACTTCATCCACGTAAAATCCGGATACCACATCAAGGATCCCGTCCAGACATGCATGATGATCAAGACAGACAAGACCATCCAGAACGTCCACAACCTAATCATCGTCGACGACAACGCGTCCCTGGAGATCATCTCAGGATGCTCCACATCTCATCACGCCAACGACGCCCTCCACATCGGTGTCTCCGAGATCTACGTGGGGGACAACTCCAACATGTCGTTCTCCATGATCCACAGCTGGGGCAAGAAGACCGGCGTCAGGCCGAGGACTGCCACGGTCGTCGGAAAGAACTCCAACTACACCAACAACTACGTGATCCTCAACCCCGTGGGAAGCCTCCAGAGCTTCCCGTCCGCCACCCTCGGCGACGGGTCCACGGCCATGTACAACACCATGTGCATCGCCCACGAGGGATCCGACATCGACACAGGCGGTCTCGTCTACCTGAACGGTATCAACAGCAGCGCGCAGATCCTCAGCAGGAGCATATCCATGGGCGGACACATGTGCGCACGCGGACGCCTGGTCGGAAACGCCCCCGGGGCCAAGGCCCACCTCGAGTGCAGGAGCATCATCATGAAGGACGGAGGCTCCACGAATGCGGTCCCCGAGCTCGAGGCCCACATCGCGGATGTCGAGATGACCCACGAGGCCGCCGTCGGAAAGATCGCCCAGGACCAGATCGAGTATCTGATGTCCAGGGGTCTGACCGAGGATGAGGCCGTCAGCATGATCGTCAGGGGATTCCTGTCCGGAAGCATCAACGGTCTGCCGGCGGAGCTCCAGGCCGAGCTGGATGCGGCGATCGAGGCAGCCAACGTCGGAGACTGATCCAAACAATCAAAGGCCCCTCCGGGGGCCCCCTTAATATTTAACTTATAAGACCGATTACATAATCATGGGAGCAAGTCGCCCTCTTCTGATCACCATCATCGGTGCTCTGTATGCACTCGTCGGAGTGCTAGCGATCCTCGCCGGTATCGTCCTCGCGATAGGCGGTGCCGCCAGCGACGCCCTGGCCGCAGGGGCCGTGGGCGGAGGGATCGTAGCCATAGTCGGACTGATCTACATCGTGATAGCGCTCGGATTCTTCAAGGGCTGGAAGCTCTGGTGGTACCTCGGAGTGCTGTTCTCGATCATCGGGATCATCCTCGGACTGCTCAGCTTCCCCGCGGGACTTCTCGTGGTGATCATACAGCTGATCATCCTGTGGTATCTGTTCAGGGACAACGTCAAGGCGTTCTTCTTCGACTGATGATGCAAACGGCCCTCCGGGCCACCTTCCCCTCACATTCTGAAATCGGCACTGGAGTCTATCGCGTGAAGAACATTGCCGTCCGGATCCAGGAACGACGTGCACGTGCCGAACGGCGTGTGCACAGGCTCCCTGACGAACTCCACCTCCTCGTCGATCAGGCGACGGCGAGTGTTGAACGGACTGTCCACACCGAAACGTATCCCCGTGTCCACACCCACTCTGTCCGAGACGGTCAGGATGATGCGGCACTCGCCTCTTTTGAGATAGGCCTCCCTTCCGTCCCTCCCGAGCAGCTCCATGCCCAGCATCCCCGTGTAGAACTCCAGGGACCTGTCGATGTCGCTCACCGGGATGGAGCATGCGAATATCGACTCCGGAAGCCCCTCGACCGTGTATTCGAACAAACCGCCCTGCGGATCCCCTATAGGCATGCATCCGTTATCGCACGTTCCAGTAATGGAAATATCGTTGCATAATCGAAACGCACCGTGTTTCTATGGCCAGATTGATAGATTGAACAGTCGCTCAACAGCAATCATTAAATAGATGTCCTCTATACCAAGGCATACTGCCCTGGTAGTGTAGCGGCCTATCATGAAGCCCTGTCGAGGCTTCGACTCGGATTCGAATTCCGACCAGGGCGCTCATCCCTTATTTTTGTCCTGTTTGCGATTCCATTCCCGAACGCCACTTCGTTCTCCTTTCCGATTGGTCAACCGTTAAGTACCTCCACCCGCCTTTCTCGTGTTACGATAATACGGTTTCGTATTAAGGAGGAGACATGAACAACAAGATTCTGATCGCAGGCATCGTCGCGGTGATGCTCTGCGCAACCATTGTCATCGCCCCCGCTGACGCGGAGGACACGGGATTCGATGTGACCGACGGGGAGGGCAGGACGTTCCACTACGACGCCCCCGCCGAACGCATCGTGTCCACCGGCGCGGCGACCACCCTGACCATCGCCCAGGCGGGTGCCGTCGACAAGATCGTCGCAGTGGACACATACTCCACCTATGACTACACCGGATACGAAGAGCTCGCCGCCATGGACGCTGTCAACCTCGGCAGCTTCTACGGCGAGACCAACCACGACTACATCGTCACATCGCTGATCAACATGGTCGACACCGGCGAGTTCTCTCTCGATGACACGATCATCCTCACCAGCTACTCCTCGAACAGGGCGCTTTACGACAGGCTCACCGGGATCGGGTTCACGAAGGTCCTTGTCTGGACCACCGACTCTGTCCCGGACTACGACGCCATCGTCCAGATGGTCTCCGACGTCTCCAGGATCGCCTCCGGCACCGTCCCCGAGTCGGTCAGCTCCATGCTCGAGAAGACGCAGACCGTATCCAACGCTGTGTCCGGCGTGACCGAGCGCACCAAGGCCCTGTTCGTCTGGTACACCGGAGGGGAGTTCTCCGTAGGGAACTCGTCCATCATGAACTCTATGCTCGAAGTGGCCAACGCCGAGAACATCGGATACAACGGCTCGACCGCATCCCACTACGGGGACGTGAACACCGTGATCTCCCTGCTGGAGCAGAATCCGAGCACTGTCATCTTCGTGAACTACAGCTACGGCAACGCCGGAGGCACCGCAGAATCGTTCAGGGAGGATGTGCTCGGAGGCAACACCGACTACCCGGTCGTCATCATGGACGGCCTCTGGAACAACTGGTGCCCCGAATCCGCCGACGGCCTGATGACCATCGGCCAGTACCTGTACCCCACACTCCTCGGCGAGCCGTACGAGGGCTATATCGACGAGTACTTCTCCGAATCCGGAGACGAGCCCTCCGGCGGTGACGACACCCCCTCCGCCGACGGCGGCATATCCAATGCGGACGTCAGCGAGTGGCTATTCGTGCTCGCCGGCATCATCGCCCTGATCGGTTCCATCGCGGGTCTCGCGATGGTCGGCAGGGACAAGCATTAAACGGAGACCGAGCATCAACCCTGACGGTGAGCATGAACGGGAGTAAATGGATCCAGGCACTGCTGTGCGTGCTCGTGCTCATCGTCCTACTTTTCATCTTCGTCCTCCTGGACCTGTCCTGGGCCGGGAACAGGACACTGTCCCTCGGAGAGGTCTGGGCCGCCCTCATAGGCGACGGGACCTGGGGGACGAACCAGATCGTCAACGCCCAGAACCTGCCCCGCATCGCGATGGGCGTGTTCGTGGGCGCCGGCCTCGCCATCACCGGAGGCGTGATGCAGGCGGTGTTCAGGAACCCGCTGGCCGACCCGTACATCCTCGGACTGTCGTCCGGTGCGTCCCTGGGGTCCGCCGTGGCGATCCTCGTCGGGGTGTCCTTCATCCCGCTGTCCGTGTCCCAGCCGGTCCTGGCGTTCATATTCTGCCTGCTGACCATGTTCCTAGTGTACACGGTGTCCAGGGCCGGAGGCGGGAACGTCAGGACGGAGACGCTCGTCCTGGCGGGAGTGGCAGTGTCCGCCCTCATCTCCGCCATAGTGTCGTTCCTGACATACATCGCACCTAGCGACGAGATGCAGGACATCGTATTCTGGTCCATGGGTAACCTGGGCACACCGGACTGGATGGAGATCGCCGTGGTGGCGGCCGTCGTGGTCGCCGGCGCGCTGATCATGCTGACCCAGTGCAGGAAGCTGAACGCGATGATGCTCGGCGACGCACACGCCATGGACCTCGGCGTTGACGTGGTCAAGGTCAGGCTCATGCTGCTCGTGGTGTCATCCCTGGTGGTGGCTGTCAGCGTGGCCTTCGTCGGGACCATAGGGTTCATCGGACTGGTGATACCACACATATTCAGACTCATCCTCGGACCTGACAACCGCCTGATCCTCCCGCTGTCCACCCTAGGTGGGGCCGCGTTCATCATAATGTGCGACTTCGTGGCCCACTTCGTGGCGCCGTTCTACGGCGTGCTCCCGATCGGAGTGGTCACATCCCTCATCGGCGCACCGTTCTTCGTGTACCTGCTCGTGAGCAGGAGGAGGGCGGTCGGATGGTGAACCCTCCGCTGGAGGTCAGGGACCTCGAGTACGGATACGATGAGAAGGACATCCTCGACGGGGTGTCGTTCTCCCTCGTCCCGGGGGAGGTCCTGGGGATCCTGGGACCGAACGGCTGCGGGAAGACGACGCTCCTCAGGAACCTTAACAGGAACCTCAGACCCAGAGGCGGCTGCGTCCTCCTGGACGGGAGCGACCTGGAGGACCTTCAGAAGAAGGACATTGCCCGCAGGGTCGCCGCGGTCCCCCAGACCAACGAGATCAACTTCTCCTTCACCGTCAGGGAGATCGTCGAGATGGGCAGGATGCCGTTCCAGGAGGCCCTTCGCGGGAACTCGTCCGAGGACGAGAGGATCGTCCAGGAGGCGATGGAGCAGGCAGGGGTCCTGGGAATGGCCGACCGCCACATCAACACCATGAGCGGAGGGGAGAGGCAGAGGGCGATCATCGCCAGGGCCCTCGCACAGACGCCGGACGTCCTGCTGATGGATGAACCCACCCTGCATCTGGACATCAGCATGCAGTTCGACGTCCTCGACCTGGTCCACAGGCTGTCCCGCGAGAAGGGGCTGACGGTGGTGATCGTATCCCACGACCTGCCCATGGTCGCCAGGTACTGCGATAGGATCATACTCCTCCACGACAGGAGGGTATTCGCCGTCGGGACGCCTGAGGATGTCCTCACACCAGGGAACATGCGCACGGTGTTCAGCGTGGATGCCCGCTACGAGATGGATGAGCGCGGGAACCCGACCGTCAGACTTTTCGGGTCCTGCCGCGACTGATCCGACGGGATTTCCGTATGATGCGAATCGCGTCCGTCCCAAAGATATTTAACGCGCGTTCCTGTCGGCCGTCTCATGCGTTGGATGCTCCGCGGTAAGATACACAGGGCCACGGTCACCGAGACCCGCCTCGACTACGAGGGAAGCATTACCATAGACCAGGACCTGCTGGACAGGGCCGGGATCTGGGTGGGCGAGAAGGTGACCATCGCCGACGTGAACAACGGAAGCCGCTTCGACACCTACACGCTCCCGGGCGAGAGGGGAAGCGGGATCATCGCCATCAACGGTGCCGCAGCGCATCTCGTCAACGAGGGAGACCTCGTCATCATCATGGCCTACGAGCTCACGGACGAGCCGATAAGGGCCAAGGTCCTCCTGGTCGACTCGGATAACAGGGTCTCCAGGGAGCTGGTCTATTGAGGCTGACCGTCTACTCCGACGGCGGTTCGAGAGGGAACCCCGGACCGTCGGCGTACGCCATCGTGGTCACTTCTTCTGGCAGGGTCCTCCACGAGCACTCGGAGTTCCTGGGCGTCCACACCAACAACTACGCCGAGTACCGCGGCCTGATCGCGGCGATCAACAAGGCCATCGAGATGGGTGCCGATGAGGCAGAGTTCGTGATGGACTCCCAGCTCGTCATCAGGCAGATGACCGGCGAGTACCGCGTCAAGAATCCGGACATGGCTGTACTCCATGCCGACGCCGAGGCCCTCGCCGAACTCATCCCCAGCGTGTCCTACAGGAACGTCCGCAGGTCCGAGGAGTTCATCCCTAGGGCCGATGCGCTCCTGAACGAGGAGATGGACAGGAACACTGGGAAGCGCTGATCCGGCGAAGGGGTGACCCCTCTGATTTAAGCTATGACTAACGCATACCAGTCCACATGGACGGCACACCAGCAATCGAAGCCGTCGGCCTGACGAAAATGTACGGCGGTTTCGCCGCCATCTCGAACATCAACCTCACGGTCCGGAAAGGTGAGTTCATGGGCCTTCTCGGCCCCAACGGAGCCGGGAAGAGCACCACGCTGAAAGCCATAACCGGCCTGCTGATGCCCACATCGGGAAGCGTGAGGATCGCCGGGATCGACATACACGACCACAGGCGCGCCATGGAGCACGTTGGCTGCGTCATCGAGACACCGGAACCGTACCCCGGGTTCACACCGGCGGAGATCCTGGACTACGTGGGCCGCATATACGGCCTGGACTCCAGGGAGATCGAGATCCGCTCCAGGGACGTCCTCGAGACCATGAGGATGTGGGAGTGGCGCGACAAGAAGATAGGGGACTTCTCGAAGGGGATGAGGCAGAGGATCGTCCTGGCCCAGGCCCTCCTCCCGAACCCCGACACCATCATCCTGGACGAGCCCACGTCCGGTCTCGACCCGAGGGGGATGATCGAGATAAGACAGACCCTGGCGGAGCTGAAGCACAGGGACGTGAGCCTCCTGATTTCCACCCATATCCTGAGCGAGGTCTCGGAGATCTGCGGGTCCGTGACCATGATACGCGACGGGAAGGTCATAGCCTCCGGCGACGTGTCCAGGCTCATCCACGGGACCGGCGTGGACAACTCCGTGACCCTGGAGATCCGCACGCTCAGGGCACTGACACCGCAGGTCATCTCCGACCTGACCCACTGCCCCGGCGTGATGTCGTCCGAGAGGATGGGTGACTACACCATCAAGCTGGAATTCGCCGGATCGCAGGAGGACCAGGCACATGTGAACGAGGTCGCGTTCAGATCCGGCCTCGGGATCCTGGCGCTCAACGAGAAGGGAGCCAACCTGGAGGACCTGTACATGGAGCTTACCAAGGGGGATGAGGTCCAATGACCGATGAGGAGACAATACAGAGGCCCAAGGGCAGACGCAACAACTCCATCGACCTCGGTCCGACCGGAAGCGGGGAGTCCGCTCCGAAGGAGAAGAGGTCGATCTCCCTCGGGAGGAAGGACGGGTCCGACGAGACCCGGAAGGAGCCCAGACAGAAGCCGTCGTTCTCGTTCTCCAGGAAGGACCGGAAGGAGTCCTCCGAGAAGCCGTCCGATGCGGACGATGTGTTCGTCCAGCCGTCGAGGACGGAACCCGTGAGTGCCGAGCCTGTGGATCAGAAGCCTACAGAGGAGAGGAGGACGTTCTCCGCCAGCATAGATCTGGGGCAGACCCAGGGACAGAGGAAGACCATGGATATGGGCCAGCAGGACAGGGGAATGGGCACCGCGGCCAACGGGACAACAGGATCCATCGACCTCGGTCCGACCGGTTCACCTGGAACCGCGGACACCGACGGACCTGAGACCAAGACGCAGTCCAAGAAGAGGAGTGCACTCGGATCCGTGATCCCGTTCGGGAAGAAGGAGGAAGAGGACCGCAAGGGGACCTGGGGCGACACCGGATACCACGCGACGGACGACCGGGCCCACAGGGACAGGTCGTATCACATCCCATCATTCATGAAACAGACCGTGATCATGTTCATGGTGCAGATGAAACTGTACTCGAAGATGAAGTGGACCTACTTCATGCTCTTCGTGGCACTGCTGATCCCCATCGTGACACTGGTGATCCCCATGCTGTTCGATTCGTTGGCGATGCAGCTCGGCTCCTCGACAGCCTACATAGGCATCCTGCTGTCGATGATGCCCATCTTCATCGGATTCTTCACCGCGATCCTGTGCGGACCGCCAATCGGCCGCGAATTCAAAGACAGGACAGCGTACATGAACGTCTCCTTGCCGGTCTCCCGCATCTCCTTCTACATCGGGAAATACCTGGCGGGATTCCTGATGTCCCTTGGCATATTCATGTTCGCATACGGCGTTGCGGTGGCGACTGCCATGATGCGGTACGACCTGGTGTTCGCGGACCTCATCACCGAGTCGCTGATCGCCATGATAGCATCGTTGTTCGCCTATTCGGCCACGGCGTTCTGCATCGGAGCATTCACCAAGAGGCCCAGCACCATGATGCCGTTCATACTGATGACCTTCCTGCTGCCGGCCGTCCTGATGATCCTCAGCCTGAGGTACGAGATAGACTGACTGATGCTCTTCCCCTGCTTCCTTCCTGACGTCTCCGTAGCTGCACTGGGCACACCCATAGTGGGATCGGTCTCCGGATTCTTCGGATTGATGAACGGGGCTTCGATGGTGAACGCGAGCGACATGTGGGTCATGTGCGGGATCGGAATCGTATGGGGTGTCCTGCTTCTCGCTTTGGGAATGATCAGAACAATGAGGAGGGAGATGTGATGAACAACAGAATGATGGCGGCACTGGCGGTCGCGGCCCTGCTCTGCATTTGCGCCGCCCCCATGCTCTCCGAGGACAGCGACGGAGCCGATAGCAGCCGCGTATCCACCATGTACATCTACCACGCTTCGTTCACCCTCGATGCCGGAGAAAGATACAGGTACGGATGGGGCGACCTCATGTTCATAGAGAGCAGCGAGAACGACCAGCTCATGGATGCGTATCTGAACGATCCGGAGGATCAGAGCATCCGTATAACCACGGATGACGCCGACCAGCTCTATCAGGGCGTCTCCACGAGAACGACCGTGAATGTCTACTCGATCGAATACTCGAACTACAGCTATGAGATAGAGTTCAACGGTGAGAGCAAGACGGGCGAGCTGGTCCTCAGCCCGTACGGAACGGAGGGGATCTCGTTCTTCGTCAAGGCAGGCGACACGTTCAGGCTCACGGCCACATGCGTCGACAACGAGGGTGAACAGACGACATTCTACCTCTCCGATGTGTATCGTACATACAGCGTCGATAACGGCACCTTCGAGATGACGTTCGATTCCCCCACGAATCTACAGATCGGCTTCAGTGACGGGGCACTGTACCATGATGTGACCTACACCGCATCCGGATACAGCGAACCGAACGGATCCGCTGTCGCGTACATCGCGATATGCGCCACGATCACTATCCTGGTGCTCGCGGTGCTCGTATACGCCGGCATGAAGCCCAAGTGGTCCAAGTGAAAACAGCGAGGGGGCGACCCCTCCACTTCCTTTTCTATAAATGATGATGCCGTGCCCGAAGGCACGTAATGGGTTTCTCAGCGACGGCTGTTCACGAACAGGACAGCCACGGTCCCGATGACCGCAGCAGCGAATATCGCGAGGACATAGACGGGAGTGTTGTTGCCCGTATTGTCCCTGGTCCAGTCAGCGTAGAGAACCTGGCTGTGGGTGACCCTGGACTCCGGATCGAACGCCTGTGTGCAACCCTCGTCCGTGTACCATCCTTCGAACGTGTATCCCTCCTTTGACGGTACGGGAAGATCGGCGATGGCACTGTTGGCCGCGACGGACATGCTGTCCACCCTTACGCCGAGCTGCGAATCGAATACCACCAGATATGAATCGGACCTGCTACCCGTACCTCCGGAGACGTGCATCTGGTCGAGTCCCGCGATGTACAGGGACACCCATCCGTCTCTGGAGACCTGTGCGGTGAGCCCTGTCGAGACCGATTCCGCTGAATACGAGACAGCGCCGATGCTGTCGAGCCCGCTGATGACGAGATTGTCCCCACAGACATCGAAATACGCATCGAGGTCGGAATGTACGACGAAGAGGCCCGGGTTGCCGGTGACCACCGTGTCGTTCCCGACCTTCAGCAGCTCCATCGAGGGGCAGTTGCTGAACGCGCCCGTGCCGATGGAGACCTCCTTCGCACCGATATCGACGCTGCTGAGGCTGCTGCATCCCTCGAACGCGTAGTCCCCAATGGACCTGCAGGACCCGATGTCGACGCTTCTCAGCTGTGTGCAGTATCTGAACATCTGGGCGCTGATCGACTCCGCCTCGGACATCGTCACCGACCTCAGGCTGTTGCAGTTGGCGAATATGCCGTCGGAGAAGCCCATCGTGCCTTCGACAATCAGACTCTCGATTCCCCCGTAATCGCCGGAGGACATGCCGTTGACCGAGCATTCCGCGCCCCCGTTGTAGAGCGTCGTCCTGAGCACCGCATCCCCGTCATCCCCGGTGTATCCGATGATGGTGCAATCGTAGTCGATAAGATCGGTCACACGCCCCTTGTCGTCCGACCCGTAGACGAGCCCGTTGATCTCGACGGCCCAGCCCTCTATCTCGTCCGCGTCATGGAGATCATCCGGGGTTATGGATGCGTATCCTACCGGGTAGACCATGTACCCGTGGCCGTCGACGACCGTGAACGACAGCTCCGTCTCCGTGGCCGAGGTCACCGTCGCCCTGGAACTGCCGTCCAGAACGGTGGCAACGGTGCTGTTGACGGTCCACCCGTCGTACAGGGCGTACCTCATCGTGAACGTCGTCCCGGATATGGACGCCGAGGCTATCTGGGACATCGACTGTGTGGAGAACGCGATCCCCGATGCTTTGGCACCCGTGACGGCTACGAACTCGACGTCGCCCCCGGTGAGGTCGTCGAGGTTGATGATGTAGTCCACGTTCGCATAGTCCAGGTTGACTGTGGTCACGGCCGGGTTCACGCTAGTGATGGCCCCGGTCTTCGCTGGGGGACAGATGTAGAGCGTATGGTAGTCCTCCGTGTAGATCAGACCGGTGGCGGAATCCCTGTTGTAGGACGTGTTGGAATTCGAAACGTTGATGGTAGCGAGCTTGGCGCATCCCTGGAACGCGGTCTGGTCGACGGTCTTCGATGTGCCGATGTCAACGGTCTCCAGCGAACCGCAGTTACTGAAGGCCCCCGCCGAGATGGTCTCCATGCTGCCTGCATTGGAAACGCTATTCAGTACGGTGCATCCTCTGAAGGCATCGGTCCCTACGGATGTAACATGTCCAAGATCGACTTTCGTGAGGGTGATGCAGTTCTCGAACGCACCCTCGCCGATCGTTGCGGTGGTGTTCCCGATTGCACTGAATCCCACCTCCGATGCCCTTATGTTGGCGAACGCGCCGTCTGCGATCGAGATCCCCGCATCGATGGTCACCTTGAACGTGCCGCTTCCAAACACCTGTTTCGGTGTGATGCTGCTGTCATTGATGGTATTGGTGGTGCTTGCAGATGTTTGAGGATTGGTCCCATCCTCGGTGGAAGAGGTGGACTCCGTATGACCGGTGACCTTCCACGTGCTCCCCCATCCGCTGGTGCTGGTGCTGTCAGAATCCAGACCCGTCGCGATGGTCTTCGATCCCGTGCCGGTCGCTTGGGTGATGGTAAGGGCACCGTTTGAGAACGACCAGTTCACACCATTTCCTATGGTACCGCTGGCTGAGGTTATGATTACATCTTCTGTAGCAGCTTCGACGTCCTCGGGATCCTCCAGGACCGTGACGCACGTGATTCCCAGGATCGCGGCGATGGCGACAGCTACGAGGACATCTCCCCTCATGACGACACCTCCCTAGGCCTGGAACGATTCTCCAGGATCATTGCGCCGATCTCCCTCGACATCTCGGCGAAGCCCTCGCTTGCAACCATCGGCCTCAGGTCCGCGCCGTCCGATCCGGATGATAGAGATTTGATGCACATGGCCCTGCCGCCTCCGGAACCGATGCCGATGCGCACCCAGTCCTTGGTCCTGTTCGAGATGACATAGACCACGCTTCCCAGAACAAACACGACCGCTCCGGCGACTGCCAGTGAGATGACCGCCGTGACGATCCAGTCCCCTCTCTTGAGGTCGTCGGGGATGGCGAAGGCTCTGTCTGCGGCAATGTCGGATGCCGCACGGGTCTCCCCAACATCTCTGCCTGCCTCGAAACCGCGCATGTACTCCGACGACGGGAACTCCTCGCCGGGCACGGTGTACCCTGCGGGGATGGTGTTGTCGACGGTCCCCACTACGACTGCATCCAGGTACTGGTTGTAGTATCCGGACTCGACACCGTCGTTGTATCCCAGGGTATAGTCCCCGCTGTCCCTTATGGCGTCGGTCTCCGTCGCATACACGAACGGGGCGAATATCAGGATGAATCCAACTATGACCATCAGCGCCGGGACCCTCAGGTCCCTGCCGAAGTTGGCGGATATCGCGGAGACGGAGGATATGCTTCCCAGGGATGTCTCCTGGTGTACGCTGCTGCCCCCTCTCTTCCCGGAAGCCTCCAGATCGTACACCACGCGCCGGTTGGTCACCGTGACCGTGCCCCTCGATTCGCGTCCGCGCCTGAGCGGTATGACCGTCCCGGCGAACACGACGCAACCGTCAACTGCGGTGCAGTCGTACCGCCTTATGACCTCCTCGCCCTCGGCGAGTCTCAACTCGGTCATGAGCAGGCCTCACTCTGAAGTCCACTTGGCGATGCAGGCGTCCCCGCATGTCTGCAGGTCGATGATGAGAGCACCCATCTCGGAGGCCATCTCCTTGAATTCCGGTGTGGGGATCATGTAGAACGACAGGGACTGCTCCTCCCTGGGGCTCATCCCGGAGACGCGGATCCCAGCCTCGGATGCGACGGTGTTGATCCTCATCATCATGAGCTGGTCGACGCCCCTCATAGCGAGGACGAGGAACAGGACACCCATGATCAGCACAATGAGTCCGGGGACCAGATACATGTACTCCATATCGTCGAGAACCGCGAATATCGAGACCAGTAGTCCGATTATCATCAGTGCCAGCGGAAGGACCACATTCTTCTTGGCATCCGCCTGAATGAACTCCGTGGATGCTATCTTGTCGATGAACGCCTCCTGCATGTGGAGCGCAGGGGTGTTGGAACCTTTGGAAGGGGAGGATGCCTCCGCGTAGTAGAGGACCCTCTTGTTCGTGACCACCACGAGACCGTCGGTCTCCGGCCTCCTCTTCACGAGACCGGTGGCATCCAGACTGTTATCGGAGGACCTGTAGTCCACGACAGCACACCTGTACTTGCGGACTACCTGCTCCCCCTCGGCTAGCAGGATAGACATGTTATCGCGCGAGCATGAGCATTGACGTTTAAATTTCTTAGTGCATAATAAGAGGGTGCTGACGATGTTCCGTATCGGACATGATACACATTTTGTGAATAGCCAGACATAATATGTGAATCAGACATTTTGTAATGATCAAGCACCTTTTCCATGGGGAAGGCTTATGATGACGCTATCTGTTTCTTAGGATAAGGTGTGATGAATGATATTCGGAGAGAACTCCAGGAAGGGGTCATCCTCGCTCATCGTCGTGATGGTCGTCGCGGTTGTGGCACTGGCCGGGATGCTGGTCTACGTCGCCATCGACAGGAACGTCCTGACATCTGATAGCTATGCCCTTCCAGGGACGGTATTCGACTATTCGATGAATGGTGTGTATGTAGGCAGTCTGACCGTTGAAGGATATGATGATGGCACATACTACTATTCTGAGGAGGAGGGATACGATGTTGTCATCAACGAGTATGCTGAAGCTGTCATCCATGATGAGTTGTTGCAACTGGATGAACATGAAGTGACAGTAGATGTCCCTGGAATCGGAAATGTCGTGGGGACCACATATTCGATGACAGTGGGATCGGATTACATTTCCATTACTCTTGTTCTTCATGGGGTGCTCTATTCGATGAGCCTTTCTGAAAGCGGTGAAACCGCCTCTCTTCAATTGATTGGAGGGGAGATATCTCTTGGGGACTATTCACAACCCTCTGAATGGAGAAGAGGCTTCTCTTTGACCCCGGGAACAACCGCCACCAACTATCTGACGCGCATCAGCAACTCCACTGATGGAAACTACCTCTACCAGTTTGAAACAGCAACCGAGACCTACACATACATCGGTAATGAATCTGGAATACCCATAGGTATGACTGGCAACAGCTGCACGCTTACTGGATCCCACAGTTCGAGTCAGACCCTGACCGTATCCAACGGGCAGGTGGTCTCCATCGGGCCCTACAGTTCGGTGTCCTGTTCAACCCTTGATCTTCCCGCAGAGCTCCGCCACCTTCACAAGTGTCTGCTCCCCTGTGGACATGTCCCTGAGGGTGACGGAGTCCTGCTCCATCTCCTTGGCGCCCACGATGACGGCGTATCTCGCCCTCACGGATGATGCGAACTTCAGAGCCTTGGCCATCTTCCTTCCCATGATGTCCACATCAGCGGAGACCCCGCCGGCCCTCAGCATCGCCGCGACCTCGGCTGCCTTGACCCTCATGTCGTCGGTGACGGACACCACGTAGGCATCGATGCCCTCCGGAGTGTAGTCGCTGCCCTCCTTCTCGAGGGCCAGGAGGATCCTGTCGAATCCGATGGCAAACCCGGTGGAGAAGACCTTCTCCCCTCCGAACAGCTCGGACAGGGTGTAGGACCCTCCGCCGCAGATCTGCTTCTCCGCTCCCAGGGCGGGAGCCTCCGCCTCGAACACCATGCCGGTGTAGTAGTCAAGACCCCTCACCACACCGAGGTCGATCTCCAGGTCCTCGACGCCCATGACCTTCAGATACGCGACGACTTGCCTGAGCCAGTCCCCGGCCTCTCCGGGGACCCTGTCCAGGACCTCGACCCCTCCGACGGTCTCCGTGAGGGAGAATATGTCGTCGATGTCCTCCGCCTTCACGCCCATGTCCTCCATGAGCGGGCGGGCCTCGTCGTACAGCTTCTTGTCCAGCTTCTGCAGGACCTCGGCGGTCCTGTCGGCGGGCACGCCGGCATCGGCGATCCTCTGCCTGAGGACCCCGATGTGTCCGATGCGTATGCGGTAGTTCTTGACGCCGATCTGACCGATCATCGCATATGCCAGGGCGATGGCCTCCGCGTCGGTCTCGGGGGTGGCGCTGCCGATGATCTCGGCACCGAACTGGAAGAACTCCCTGTACCTGCCGCTCTGGGGCCTCTCGTACCTGAAGCACTGGCCGAAGTAGAACACCTTGATCGGCTTGGGTTCGTTGCTCATGTTGTTGACGAACATCCTGACGACCGGCGCCGTCATCTCGGGACGGAGGGAGATCTGCCTCCCTCCCTTGTCCTCGAACGCGTACAGCTCCTTCAGGACATTGGGGCCGGACCTGAGGATGAAGAGTTCCGCATCCTCGAATATGGGGGTCTCGACCTCCCTGAACCCGAACGTCCTCGCGGTATGCCTGAGCCTGTTCTCGTAGAACCTGCGTTTCTCCATCTCATCGGGGAGGAAGTCCCTCGTACCGCGCGGACACTGAATCATGTCCGGTGTGATGTTCGAACCGCATTTAAGATTGTCGCGGTGCCATCGGCCAATCTGAACAGATATGAATCGTTCCGTATGATTGGATGTTTAGAGATCCTCTTTGAAGGGATTGCCACGATGCCCGACATCCTCATAAGGTCAGTTCCGACCTGGAGTCACGGCTTTCACGTCACACGCCAAACCCCGGTTTTATCAGTTCCTTCCCTCACGATCAATCCCTTCTCTTTGAGACTTTTCAGGGCACGTGAGATGGTTCTTTCTGACACGGACAGCGCCTCTGCAGCCATTGACGCGTTCACATATGTTCCTGAACGGATCATCCCGAGCAGATGATTCTCTGTCGGGTTTAGCGCGGTAGCATGGATCCCGCTCGATTTGGCTACATCATCCAAAGCATCGCGAATTGTCTCTAGCATGAAATCGATGAAAGGGCCGGAGTCTGCTGCCGTGGTGGACGTCGCTATGGCACTGCAGTACTCTGATTGGCGTTCACGGACCACTGATTCTACAGGCACCCAAGCCATCTCAGGGATCCATGAGGCCATGATGGCTGTATGCCATAGACGCCCGATGCGTCCGTTGCCGTCGGAAAACGGGTGTATGACTTCAAATTCGTAATGAAACACACAGCTTTTGATCAGTGGGTGATCCTCTGACTTGCGTAACCAGTCGAATAGGTCGGTCATCAGAGCTGGCACAAGATCTGATGGAGGCGCCATATGAATCAATTTCTTTCCAGCGAATACACCAACACCGCCAGTCCTGAATCTGCCTGCATCATCCAACAGATAACGCATCATCGTCCCATGCACTGATAGCAGATCGTCCATATCGTATGGATTGATATCAAGTAGCTTGTCGTAGCAATCAAAAGCGTTTTTCACCTCCTGGATCTCACGTGCATTTCCTAAGACCCTCTTGCCGTCTATGACATCTGTCACCTGCGACACGGTCAGACTGTTATTTTCGATGGCCAAAGATGACTGAATGGACCTGATTATATTCACACGGCGGAGCATTGGAGACGGTGGCGAACCACCAATCGTGAGTCTGGTAAGCCTGATGCTGATGTCGGAAACAAGGCTAATTGCCCTGGCGCTTACCGTGAATGAAGGGGTTGCCATGATTGTAGAACGCATTGCTATATTAAATTCAATTGCTGTTTTACCCTGACATTTACACTGACATTTACACTGACATTTACACTGACATTTACAGCGACAGAGAACGTGCTTATGAAACCTGAGAGTCGATGAAAGAGCACCTGAAAGAAACTCGATCAGAAAAATGAGATGAGTGCGGACGCCGGGATTCGAACCCGAGTTCTAACCTTGGCAAGGTTAAGTGATAACCAGCTACACTACGTCCACACGTGGTAAGCTGGGGATTGTCTGATTGGATATAAAGATATCGGACGAGGACACGGGAAACCGTTCCCGCACCATGCCCCTGTACACGTGACGGGTCATCCCCTTTTAATAATATTTATAAAGGAATTCCAAGTACGCATCGATGAAAAAGGAAAGTCGTCTGGGTCCTGTCCCAGGCAGAGTTTCAGATCAGTGGTTTGAATGATCTCTAAATTCACGGATATCGGCATCCCGGAGGATGTCGCGAAAGCAATGGACGACATGGGATGGGAGGAGCCCACCCCGATCCAGGTCAACTCCATCCCCCTCGGACTCAAGGGGATCGACATGTTCGGCCAGGCCCAGACCGGTACGGGAAAGACCGGAGCGTACGGATCGATCATCCTCGGAACGATCGAGGCCGGGAGGAAGGTGCCCTCCGCGATCGTGCTCGTGCCCACCAGGGAGCTGGCCAACCAGGTCTCCGGCGAACTCACGAAGCTCTCAAAGTACTCCGGACACGTCTGCCTCCCCATCTACGGAGGAGCCAGCATCGAGGGCCAGATCAAGAAGCTGCAGCAGGGATGCGACATCGTCGCCGGAACCCCCGGACGTGTCAGGGACATGATCAACAGGGGCGTCCTGAACCTCACCGAGGTGTCCACGATGGTCCTGGACGAGGCCGACAGGATGCTGGACATGGGATTCATCGAGGATATCGAGTACATCCTGAAGGCAATGCCCGAGAAGAGGCACACGATGCTGTTCTCCGCCACCATGCAGGAGAACGTCAAGCAGCTGGCCTTCGACTACATGCGCAACCCCAAGGAGGTCTCCGTCTCTCAGGACGAGGTCGTCCTCGATCTCACGAAGCAGTACTACATCTCCGTCGGAAGGAGGAACAAGTCCTGGGCGCTCTGCAGGATACTGGACATCGACCAGCCCAAGGCCATCATCTTCTGCCAGACAAAGAAGATGGTCGACGTCCTCGATGAGAGGCTCACAGGACTGGACTACAAGGTCGAGGCCATCCACGGCGACATGCCCCAGTCCAAGAGGGAGAAGGTCATGGCCGACTTCAGGGAGGACAAGACCGACATCCTCATCGCCACCGACGTCGCCGCCAGGGGACTGGACATCGACGACATCACGTACGTTATCAACTACGACATGCCCGACGACATCGACACCTACATCCACCGCATCGGAAGGACCGGAAGGGCCGGGAAGGAAGGGACCGCGGTCTCCTTCGTCACCTCCGAGGAGGAGCACCTGGTCAGGGAGTTCGAGATGCGCACAGGGATGGAGATCGAGAAGAGGGATGTCCCCGAGGCGGAGCCCGGGACCAAGGACACCATCAAGAGGGTCGTCGATTACGACCAGATCTCCGATGTGTTCGGCATGTGCAGGTTCGAGATCAACCTGGGCAAGAAGGACGGGATCGGGAAGGTCAGCCTCGCCGATTTCATCATCCGCAACGCCAGGGTGAGGGACGTATCCATCGGGAAGATCACCGTCGGTCCGGAGTCGTCCGTCGTGGAGGTCCACAAGGACTTCGGCAACAGGATGACCATGGACCTGCCCAAAGCCAAGTTCAAGAACAAGAAGGTCCAGGTCCGCGTGATCCAGGACTGACCGTCAACGAGCGGGGATCTCCCCGCCCCCCTTCGATTTTCCAGCTCAAGACCACATCACAGATGGATCAGGAGCCCGCCGTAGCGCTGATTGTACTCGGCTATCACGGACTTCCTTCCGGAGAACGGGGAGTAGCTGCCGAGGCCCTCCACCCTTATGCTCCGGTTCACGCAGATGACCTGCCCGTAGTCGTGCTTCCTCACGACCAGGAGCGTCTTGCCAGGATTGATGTGCACGAAATACTTCCCGTCCTCGAACGCATCGCATTTCAGCGTCTCCTCCCCCACGCGCTCCACGGTGCATCTGAACTGGCGGACGGCAGGGGATACATCCTGGAACCTCATCTCCGGCAGCCCCGGCGCCATCTCCGTGCGGACCCATGGCGAGGGCGGACGTTCCTCGTACACCGGGATTGCCGGCAGGACGCCCTGGTCCGGCGACGACTCCCCTCTGACCACCGGGTCGGATGTCAGGACGATCTCGTCATCCGCGTCGGATTCCCTCATGCTGATGACCATCCTGCTGTGCTCCACCTGCCTGTTGAGGTCCGATATCCTATCCTGGAGGGAATGGATGATCTCCTCGTTCTTCCTGTTGGCCTCCTCGGTGGCGCGAGCGTAGATCTCCTCCTTGTAGCGCTCCTCGAAGATCTTCTCGAACTCCCTGCGGTTGGTCTTCCAGAGGGATGCTATGACTCCCTCGCGGATCTCGTCGCTGAGACCCATGATCATGGAGGAGGTGATCTTCTTCAGGGGCTTGACGTAGTAGACGGTGTTCCACAGGACCGCGGAGCACAGCCAGACATCCCCAGGGGAGACCGTCTCGCCGTAGTAGTTGCGGTCGATGAACGCGATGACGCCGTCTATCTCCGATACTATGTTCTCCCCCTTGCGGTCGATGTGGAACGACAGGACATGGAGCTTGGAGACCGCCTCGCGGTAAGCCTCCCTGTCGATCCCCCGGACGCCGTACTCATCGGCGCTGCTCATGCGCCAGTCCTCGAAGTCCATCGGTAGTCCACCCCCTGCTCGAGCGCCGGGGAGGACAGCGACATGAACGGTATGTCGTCCAGGATGTAGTACACGTCAGCGGCCCTCTTGCACTCCTCGTTGTAGACGTCGCTGAACGCCGCCGCCTCCACCCTCTTCCCGGCTGACTGGACCTTCTGGATCACCGGCACGAAGTCCCTGTCGCCACTGAGCACGATGGCGACATCGAAGTGGTTCATCAGCGCGTGCTCCAGCATCTCGCATGCTAGGGACACGTCCACCTCCTTCTGCTCCACCTTGCCGTCGCGGAATACCATGGACTCCCTGGCGACCACCCTGAAACCCTGTTCCCTCAGCTTGTTGTGCATCGAGATGGTCTCGTCGTCCTTGTTCGTGAACATCTTCCTGGCGTCGAAGACGTACGCGCCGACGAGGTCCCTGGACCCCACCAGTATCTGGGTGAGCCTGTATAGGTCGAGCTGGCAGTGGTCCTCCATGAACCTGGTGCTCTCGTAGACGTTGCGGTAGTCGATGAACACCATCACGCGGCTGTAGGAGTGTTCCGTGAACAGGGTCATGATCTCAACAGGTCAACGGCACCGTCCGTCAAAAAGGTTGGGCATTTGTTTATAGGTCGAAGGTATTGGAAGATGTGAGGGATGCGCAATGGTCAAGATAGCCCAGGGACCCAGGAACGCTGTCGCACCGGAGGGTCTCGAGAACCTGTCCGAGGACGAGAGGAAGGCATTCATGAGGCAGACCGCGAGGCACGGTGGCGGAAGGATCGTGTCGGACCAGGCGACCGTGCCGCAGAAGGTCCACCAGGACAAGGTCAGGGAGCTCGAGGGCGAGATATCGTCCCTGAGGTCCAAGGTCGAGGAGCTGAAGACCGAACGCAACCAGATCAGGGAGGAGCGCGACAGCTATAGGGACCGCTTCGAGAGGAAGCTCGAGGAGCTGAAGGCATCGGAGTCGGCGATGGAGCAGCTCAGATCCGAGCGCTCCGAACTCGGGGACAGGGTCAGGGCGCTACAGGCCAAGGTCGACAGCGCTCCGAAGGAGCCGAAGGTCGTCAGGGACGACACGGAGGTGAAGAGGCTACAGAAGGAGAAGCGCGAGATCGAATCGGAGATGGAATCCGTCAGGACCGAGCTCGACGATGCGCTCGCCTCCCTGGAGTCCGAGAGGCACAGGGTCGCGGAGCTCGAAGCGGAGCTGGAGATGGCCAGGGACGCCGCCAGGGCATCGTCGCCGCTGTCCTCTGTGGGGGAGGTGTCCGGGAAGGTCACCAGGACATCGCCCTCGACGATGGAGTCCGACCTGTTCTCCAGCCCAAGGTACCTGGTGAGGATGTCCCGTGACGGGCGGAGGATGAGATTCTCCCCCGACATCGAGGGAAGGGCAATATGCCGGGACGGAGCAATAGACATGCCTCTCCTGGCGGAACTGGTCCCGTTCTCGGAGCCGACCGCCCATGACGCCGTCGTGACCTCGGACGGAACGGTGGTCATAGTCCTCCAGTGACATGGAACACCCCCAGGAAACGTCCATTTCCATTGGATTATTGGGATACGTCTATCCTCATAGTCAAAACATCTTCCAAGACATTCATTCTGATTAATTTCTATATATTATACAGATGTCTATTATTCCAACAAAACCTATGGTTTTTATTCATATTACATAACGATACGAAACGTCCATTAGTTTGTTTTATATACTAGCACTATGTGGCACCACTCATGGCAACATATGATGTTCCCAGTGCGCAGGCAAAGATGCACGAACTCGTCGACAGATCCCTGATGGGAGAGAAAATCACCATCAGCACCGGCGCTGGAAACATCGTGATGATTTCCGAGGAGGACTGGGACTCCCTCGTCGAGATGGTCAGCATGATGACCGTTCCCGCGGTACTCGAGGCGTACAAGTCATCCCTCAAGGCGACACCCGAGAGCGCCTGAGAAAGACAAGCATTACGAACGTAATGCCGGTCCCCTGAGGACCGGCGACCCCACATATTCTGAGACCCCCGTTGCCTGGGTCTCCCACGCGCCCCGCCGTCGAGACGGATCGCGGACAATTAAGAGAAGACCGTGCCCGAAGGCACGGTTTGGTTTCGTGACAGGGATCAGACCCTGTCGGCGGTCTCCCTGCAGACCTTGGCGATGAAGTCGTCCAGCGGCATGGAGCCGAGGTCCTGGCCCTCTCTGGTCCTGACCGTGACGATCGTGCCGTCGTCGCTCTCCTTCTCTCCGAGAACGAGCATGTACGGGACCTTCTGGAGCTGGGCCTCGCGGATCTTGTATCCGATCTTGTTGTCGCTGTTGTCGAGCTCCATCCTTATTCCGGACTCCTTCAGCTTAGCGGCGACCTTGGAGGCGTAGTCGAAGGACTTCTCGGAAACTGACAGGACCCTCACCTGGACGGGAGCGAGCCATACGGGGAACCTTCCCGCGTAGTGCTCCGTCAGGATGCCGATGAACCTCTCGATGCTGCCGAAGATGACACGGTGGATCATGATCGGCCTGTGCTTCTCGCCGTCGGATCCCGTGTACTCGATCTCGAACCTCTGGGGCATCTGGAAGTCCAGCTGGATCGTTCCGCACTGCCAGGTCCTGCCGAGGCAGTCCTCGAGGTGGAAGTCGATCTTCGGCCCGTAGAACGCACCGTCGCCCTCGTTGACGACGTAGTCCAGGTTCATGGCCTTGAGAGCGTTCTCGAGAGCGCTCGTCGCCATCTCCCAGTCCTCGTCGGAACCCATGCTGTCCTCGGGCCTTGTGGAGAGCTCCACATGGTACTTGAACCCGAACTTGGAGTAGACCTCGTCGATGAGCCTGACGACACCCTCGATTTCCTGCTCGACCTGGTCCGGCCTCATGTAGATATGAGAATCGTCCTGGGTGAAGCACCTGACCCTGAACAGACCGTGGAGGGTACCGGACTTCTCATGCCTGTGAACGACGCCCAGCTCCCCCAGCTTCAGGGGGAGGTCCCTGTACGACCTGGGCTCGGTCTTGTACACCAGGATGCTGCCGGGGCAGTTCATCGGTTTGACGCAGTAGATCTCGTCGTCGATGATCGTGGTGTACATGTTGTCCTTGTAGTGGTCCCAGTGCCCGGAACGGAGCCAGAGGGCCTGGTTGAGGATCATCGGCGTGGAGATCTCCTGGTAGTTCTCCCTGGTGTGGATCTCCCTCCAGTAGTCGATGAGGTTGTTCTTCAGGACCATCCCCTTGGGCAGGAAGAACGGGAACCCGGGGCCCTCCTCCATGATGGCGAAGAGCCCGAGCTCCTTGCCCAGCTTGCGGTGGTCCCTCTTCTTGGCCTCCTCCAGCATGTTGAGGTACTTCTCCAGCTCCTCCTTGCTCTGGAACGCCGTACCGTAGATCCTCGAGAGCATCTTGTTGTGCTCGTCCCCCCTCCAGTACGCTCCGGCGAGGGACAGGAGCTTGAACGCCTTAACGGCTTTCGTGTAGAGAGCGTGGGGGCCTGCGCAGAGGTCCGTGAACTCCCCTTGCTTGTAGAAGCTGATGGGCGCGTCCGCGGGAAGGTCCTCCACGAGCTGGACCTTGTAGTCCTCGCCCTTGGATCTCAGGAACTCGATGGCCTCGTCCCTGGGAAGGGTGTAGGTCTCCAGCTTGAGGTTCTCCTTGATGATCTTCTTCATCTCGGCCTCGATCTTCTCGAGGTCCTCGGGTGTGAAGCCCCCCTCCTTGTCGAAGTCGTAGTAGAATCCGTCATCGATGGCGGGGCCGATGGCCAGCTTGGTCCCGGGCCAGAGCCTCTGGACCGCCTGTGCCATGACGTGGGAGGCGGTGTGCCTGATGACAGGGAGCTCGTCGTCTGTCTCGCGCACGGAACCGTCAGCGTAGAGTGCCTTCATTGTAATCATCTCATGTTCTCGACCCACGGGCGCGCGTGCGTCTATAAGGGCCTGATTGCCCCCAGTGTATGCCTCCGCCTTCTTATACTTGGCGCGCGGGAGGACCGACAAGCGGGCTGCCGCGTACCGGCCGACCGGGGTGACCTGACCGGGTTGCTCGGCATCGGACGGGCCCTCGGGACCGATGGCCTGGAGATACATGGCGGTCGGAGGGGCTGGGTCGAGGCGAACCTTTATCTAAGGGGAGTTGATAAGCCGTCCTGCATCATGGCCGGGATAGGGTAGCTTGGTTATCCTAGGGGACTGTGGATCCCTTGACTCGGGTTCAAATCTCGGTCCCGGCCCTCATCCCGTTCATCTGATTTTCTCACGTTCTTCATCATGGTCCCGCCATGCATCCTCGGAGCCTTTGCAACACATGATCCGGTACCCGTTTTCGGGTACGGTCGGCCCTCTAGGATCGTCCCACCAGAGTCCTAAATAAACGCAATGCATCCAACCTCCGGATACTATGTCAAGAGTCCGCGACAACATCGATATGTACCGCAGACTTTGCGTCGAATGCGGCACCTGCCGCGAGGTCTGCCCCTCCTACAGGCACGGGGGCTGCGATCCGCTCGCCGTCATGCTCGGGGACAACTCGAAGGTCTTCGACTGCATCGGATGCGGGAGCTGTTCAAGGGCATGCGAGCACACCAACCCGAAGATAGTCATGCTGGCTGCTTACAGCATAGTCCTCAACACCCCTGTGAGCCAGGCGTTCCTGGACACGGGTCTGTCTCGCTACCGCGACCCGGAGGCTCCGGGCGCCGACCTCGAACCTGTGTGGGACGGGGATGAGGTCTATGTCATGCCCGGATGCGTGGCAGAGTGCGTCGTCCCCTATGTCGTGTACGCGGCGTCCGTCGCCATGAGGGGGCTCGGGGCCAGGGCATGCGAGCTTCCCGATTTCACATGCTGCATGTATCCGATCCAGTTCGGCACCATGGAGGATGAGGAGAGGGAATCGTACATCACCAAGATGGGCGAGACCGCCGGGAGCAGGGAGATGGTCAACCTATGCGCTGGATGCACGGAGATCATGAACCGCCACGGCGTCGACTGCAGACATCTGATCCCGTTCCTCCATGACAGGCTCGACGACCTGCCACGCATCAGAGGACACCTCAAGGTGTCCGTCGAACCCGGATGCGCCGCCATCGAATACGCCGACATGATGACGGAGGTCGTGAAGGCGATGGGCTGCGAGCCTGTCGGAAACGAACCCGGATGCTGTGGCAAGAACTCCAGGAACGTCGCCAAACCGCTCATGGACGAGAGGCAGGAGGCGGCTTCCGATGCGGATGCGATCATCGTCGGATGCCCTATGTGCCAGTCGAAATACGACGCCGTCCCTGGCGGGAAGCCCGTCATGCACCTTGCGGAGCTGGTCGCAGCGGCGTTAGGGAACCGGAGATCGCTGGAGTGCCACACCATCCCGGTACCGGAGTTCTGATGACGCCCCCCTCGTACAGGCCGTTCGACATGGCGGACACGCCAGACTTCATCAGACTGATCGATGAGGCGTTCGGATACGGGTTCCTGTTCCCCGACCCGGACATCCTCCAGGCGTTCTACATGGACTCCCTGGCGGGTCTGATCTCGGCATCGACATTCTCTGAGGTCGCATTGCTTGACGAGAAGGTATCAGGCATCGCCTTCTGCTCGGCGGGATTCGCCCCCCACGAGTTCAAGGGGTTCGAACCAAGGATGCACGAGCTCATGGCGGCGGAGAGGTTCCGCTGGCTGTCGCACTCCAAGGAACCCAGGGCGGCGGAGAGGAAGGGGGAGATAGATCGCACCGTGTCCAGAGTCGTCTCGAGGTTGGACGGGTGCGACGGCGACATACTGTTCCTGGTCGTCTCCAAGGAGGCGAAGGGGCTCGGGATAGGCAGGAGGCTACTGGAGGACATGCTCGACCACATGAGGGCCTGGTGCACCTCCAGGGTCGTCGTCCTGACGGACGACCTTTGCGACTTCGGGTTCTACGACAGAATGGGCTTCACGTGCGAGGCGTCGGGCACATCGACCTTCGACAACGGACGGACCCTGACGACGTACGCGTACACCATGGACCTGGAAACCGATGGGAGACAGTCGCCCCTGCATACCCGCCCGCTCAGGAAAACACATCATAGACGAGCCGGATCGGTCGATCGGGACCGCCCCTGACCGCCTCCCTTTTAATGGATATGCCCATCATCCCGCATCGAGGGAACCCTATGACCTGGGAAGGCAAGCTCAACAGGATAGACGACAACAGGTGGGAGATCCCGATGGACGAGTCCACCGGGATGAGGACCAACGCGGTGATCTACGCCAGCGAGGAGATGATCTCCTCGATACGTGCGGACAACGCCCCTCAGCAGGCCGCGAACGTCGCGTGCCTGCCCGGCATCGTGGGGAGCTCCATGGCCATGCCGGACATCCACTGGGGATACGGCTTCCCGATAGGCGGCGTCGCGGCTGTCGACGAGTCGTCCGGATCCATCTCCCCCGGAGGCATCGGGTTCGACATTAACTGCGGAGTGCGCCTCATCAAGACGGACCTCACCCTCGAGGACCTGGGCGGCAGGAAGGACGAGCTCGTCGACGAGCTGTACAGGAACGTCCCCTCCGGACTGGGGTCGAAGGGGCTGACCAAGGTCGGGTACAAGGAGCTCGACGAGATCCTGGCCAACGGCTCGGAATGG
>ERZ779877.33-NODE-33-length-149120-cov-8.120075_pt1 | contig 149120 bp, 133 predicted proteins | sample MGYA00511556_ERZ779877 | MGnify/ENA primary metagenome ERZ779877 (study PRJEB29588, sample SAMEA2159338) | human gut metagenome | biome: human gut; feature: human-associated habitat; material: faeces | place: Denmark | collected 2008/2010 ... | reverse complement strand
TAGCTGTTGCTGCTGCTCCGGCTGCTGGCGCTGCCGCTGCTGAAGAAAAATCCGAATTCGACGTTATCCTCGCTTCCGCTGGCGACAAGAAGATCAACGTAATCAAAGTTGTCCGCGAAGTAACGGGCCTCGGCTTGAAAGAAGCTAAAGCTCTCGTTGACGGTGCTCCGAGCCCTGTTAAAGAAGGCCTCTCCAAAGCTGACGCTGACGCTCTCAAAGCTAAATTGGAAGAAGCAGGCGCTACTGTTGAATTGAAATAATTTCAGATGAAATTATACGCTCCCAAGACCCGCTGATGTTGGGTTTTGGGAGTTTTTCTATGCCTCTGTTTCATAGGCGGCTAACCATAGGGAGGAGGAAAGGATATTGAACTCATTGATTAGTCCTGAAAATACGTGGATGCTGCTGGCCGTGATGTGCGCGTCCGTCGCCGCGTCGATTTATTTGGAACAGACCTACGCCTGGGCTTCGAAGGTGTCGGGAGCCGTCATCGCCCTGATTCTCGCCCTGGTGCTGGTCAATGTCGGCGTCCTGCCTACGCACGCGCCCTTGTTTGACGACATTGTCTGGGGATACGCCGTACCGATGGCCATTCCCTTGCTGCTGCTCCAGGCTAACATGACGAAGATATGGCGGGAAACGGGGCGGATGCTCTTCGTATTTCTCATCGGCTCGGCCGGCACGATCTGCGGGGCCCTGCTGGGGACGATGCTTTTCGGTTCCATGATAGACGGATTGCCCAAGGTGGCGGCCATGATGACCGGCTCGTATATCGGCGGCGGTGTCAACTTCGTGGCCCTGGCCGACGCCTTCAAGACCGACGGCACGTTGGTGTCCTCGACGATCGTAGCGGATAATCTCACCATGGCCGTTTATTTCCTCGTCCTGCTGGGATGCGTAAGCAACGCCTTTTTCCGCCGCTATTTTACCCATCCCCATATCGACGCCGTAGAAAAAAGCGGGCAGGCTGATGAAGGCAAGACGCTGGCCGCTGCCTATTGGAGCCGCAAGGACATTTCCCTGCGGGACATCGCCGTAAACGTCATGTATGCGGCCGTCGTCGTCACCTTGTCCAAATGGATGGGCTCGTCCCTGTCGGCCGTCATTCCGGCGGACAACTGGCTTCTCCAAATGGCAAGTACCTTTTTCGGCAGCGAGTACGTATGGATTACCTTTATTTCCATGCTCGTCGCCACCTTCTTCGACAAAAAGGTGGCCTCTGTCAGCGGTGCTCAGGAAATCGGCACCTATTTCATCTATCTCTTTTTCTTTGTCATCGGCGTGCCGGCGTCCATATCGGAAATCCTGCGCAACGCGCCGCTGCTCTTTGCCTTCTGCTTCCTCATGGTCGTCGTCAACATGTTGTTTTGCTTTGTCGGCGGCAAGCTGTTCCGCTTCAATCTGGAAGACATCGTCCTGGCGTCCAACGCCAATATCGGCGGCCCGACGACGGCTGCCGGCATGGCTATTTCCCAGGGCTGGACGAAGCTCGTCGGTCCGTCCATGCTGGTCGGCACCTTCGGCTACGTCATCGGCACCTATTTAGGCATCATCGTCGGCAGTATATTAGGCGCGTAATCAAATAAATGATACATGTGTATATGACAAACCCGCCGCCTTTCTAGGGCCGGCGGGTTTTGTCGTACTGCGTTGCTGCGCAGGAGCTGCAAGATATAGAAAACTTGTATGCTGGGAAATACGGGGCAGGCATTAGACAAGGCGGCGGCCAGACGTATAATAAACGTATACCGATGCAGGAAGGTGAGAACATGGAATATGTATTGTTAAACAACGGCGTGTCTATGCCTATGCTGGGCTTCGGCACCTTTCAGATTCCCAATGGAGCCCCTTGCCGAGAGGCCGTCGCGGCGGCCCTTGCCGCAGGGTACCGGCATATCGACACGGCCAGCTCGTATCAAAATGAAGAAGCCGTCGGCCAGGCAATTCGCCAGTCCGGCGTCGCCCGCAGCGAATTGTTTATCACGTCGAAGGCCTACATTCACGAAATGGGCTATGACAAGACGAAGGCAGCCTTTGACCGCCAGCTCCGCCTGCTGGGGCTGGACTACCTCGACTTGTACCTCGTGCACATGCCCTTTGGCGATTATTACGGCTCGTGGCGGGCTATGGAAGAGTTGTATAAGAAAGGGAAGATTCGGGCGATCGGCGTGAGCAATTTCAGCAGCAGCCGGCTGATGGATTTGTGCTATAACGCCGACATCGCGCCGGCTGTCAACCAGATTGAACGGCATCCCTTCTATCAGCGGGCAGAGGAATTAGCTGTCATGGAAGAATTGAACGTGCAGGCCGAAGCCTGGGCTCCCTTCGCCGAAGGAATGAACGGCATGTTCACCCAGCCCGTATTGCAGGAGATTGCCGCGGCTCACGGAAAGAGCGTCGCCCAGGTCATTCTGCGATGGGAAATCCAGAGTGGGTTGCCGTGCATCGCTAAATCAGTCCGGCCCGAACGGATTCGGGAAAACTTCGCCATCTGGGATTTCGAGCTGACTGCGGATGAAATGAAGGGCATTGCCGCCCTTGATTTAGGTCATCCGCAGATGCTCGATACGGAGCGGCCCAGCGAAGTAAAACGGGTCTACGATTTCCTGAATAACCCCGTCGTCACCTCGCTTCATGAATAACGGCACACGTAGTATGAAAAAGAACAGCGCCTTCCCTTGGGAGAGCGCTGTTTTTTGAAGACGCGTATTCAATTTATTCGGAATAGAAAAAGCCGCAGGATGCAGCCTGTGGCTTTTTCGCTGTGCTTATGAATTTGTGATTTCATCCTTTTGCCAACGCTTAGTATAACGGCCCCTTCGGCGCTCGTCAATAGACGACGGAGCTATCCGGCGCGGGGCCGGAGAAGTAATGTAGTAAGAACGTGCGGAATTGTTCTTGCTGCGGCGACGGCTGCCATAAGGCTTTATACGACAGCCATATGCCTCGGCGGCATGTCGGCGTTCTGATAGGAAGGCGCGTAATGCTTTGGCTCAGGGATTCGGAGCCGAAGGCGGGGACAAAGGCAACGCCGAGATCCGCGCTGACCAGGTTGGCGATGACTTCGAGACTGTTGATTTCAAACGCGACTGTCGGGATGAAGCCGGCATCGCGGCAGAAGGCCAGAGATGTTTCATAGAGGCCGCATTCGCTGGTCAGCGTAATAAACGGCTCGTCCTTTACCTCGGCCAAGTCGACGAAGGGGCGGCGGGCTAAGGGATGACGAGGCGATACGGCGAGAAAAATATCTTCGTCGGTCAGCTTAACGCTGTATAGCTGGTCGTGACGCAAGGAGTGGAAGGATAGGCAGAAATCTATCCGGCCGCCCAACAGCTGTTCTTCCATTTCTCTAGGTTCGATGATTTGACGTATACAGAATTGCCCCTGCCTATGCCGCGCCGCGTACGTCGTCAGCGCTTGAGGCAAGAGACGGGACGAAGCGGCGCCGATGCGGAGACGCTCGGCTTTTTGCGCGGCGTAGGCTTGAAATTCCTTTGTTCCCAATTCTAATTCAGCAAACATGCGGTTTACGTAAGATAAAAACAAGAGTCCGCCGTCGTTTAGCCGCAGCCGTTTGCCTTGTCTGTCGAAAAGGGGATAGCCGAGCTCCGTTTCCAGACGTTTTAATATTTTGCTGAGAGACGGCTGCGATACGTGGAGCACGTCGGCGGCCTGCGTCAGGCTTTCTAAGCGGGCAATGGTTTGGAAATAGGATAAATGCAGTAGTTCCATAGGTTCTCCTTATGCTTTTACAGACATATTACATAAGGATTTATGTATTTTAAATTATATATTTTCTATTCTATAATACCATATGTCTTTGGATACTGACGAGAGGAGAACGTGTCATGGATAGGGATCGGATTTTTACGAAGGACTTTATCGTCAATTTTTTTATCAATTTTAATGTATACATGGTCTTTTTCTTGTTTACTATTATCGTAGTGGAATATGCGATGACCTTTTTGCAGGCGACGGCCAGTCAGGCCGGGTTAGCCGCCGGTATTTTTGTATTCTCCGGCTTTGCCGGGCGCATCGCCGCAGGACGGTGTGCCGTATGGCTGGGTTTGAAACCCTTGCTGTATATAGGAGGTCTTATCTTTTTTGCGGCTTCGGCAATGTATGTCGTCATCTCTTCTGTGACGGCGTTGTATGGTGTTCGTATCCTGCAGGGCTTTGGGTTCGGCGTGGTGTCTACTGCTACGGGCACCTTGGTGGCTGCTTTGACGCCGGTGTCGCGCCGCGGAGAAGGTATTGGGTACTACACGCTGAGCGTTATTTTAGCAACGGCGGCAGGGCCCTTTTTGGGTATGTGGTTTCAGCGATACGGCTTGTATACGGCCGACATGCTTTTGTGCATGGCTCTGTGCGGCATAAACATAGGGCTTGCCGTTCTTCTTCGGACTCCCATGCTGCCGTCTCATGAACCGGCGAAGAATAAAGGCTCTTTTTGGCGGAAATATGTCGAGCCGGCTGCCGTGCCAATCGGCGTGCTAGGCCTTATCATCGGCATGTCCTATTCCGGGCTGGTAAGCTTTTTGACCTCCTTCGTAAAAGAGGCGCGTTTGACCGAGGCCGGCGCATGGTATTTTTTCGTATACGCCGTCTGTATTTTTTTATCCCGTCCGTTTATGGGACGCCTTCTCGACAATCGCGGGGAAAATTATGTGATGTATCCGCTTCTCCTGTCCTTTGCTGCCGGCATGGCCCTTTTGAGTCAGGCGGAAAGCGCTCTCGTTTTATTGCTTTCTGCAGCCTTCGTTGGCCTGGGATATGGTTCGTTTATGCCGACGGCGCAGGCGATTGCCGTCAAAGTCGCCGCGCCCTCCCGTATCGGCGTCGCGACGGCTACGTTTATGTCCTTATTTGATATCGGCATGGGCGTCGGTTCCTATGTGTTGGGGGCGGCCATACCGTATACTGGGTATGCCGGATTGTATAAGATGACAGCCATCGTTATTCTGTTCTGCATTGTCTTGTATTATGTCGTTCATGGGAAAAGAGCGGCTGTATAGAGAAATGTCTATTTTTAAGTGTATAGGGGATTAGAAAGTATTTACGAAAGAATGACGAGGGATATATTTTAATTTGCAACGAAATTGTAAAGAAACTGTGACACAAAATGGATTGAATCGAGGCTATTTTGTGATACAATTAAGACAAGAAATTGAAGTACGAAGGAGGGATATTCGATATGCGCATTTGGAAACGGTCTATTATCGTAGCTGCTATTGTCGGCGCGTTGTGCGCTCCGACCTTTGCAATGGCTTCTCAGGCAAATTCCTTTGGCGATATGAACTTTACAGGCGCGCAGCTGACGGAGTTCAAGGCTCGTCCTCATCATCCGGGTCCTCCTCCTCCGCCGAAAAAGAAACCGAAACCGCCTAAAAAAGTTAAGAAGCCAAAACCGAAACCGCATAAGCCCGGCCGGCCTATGCCGCCTCCGCCCCCGCCGCGTCATCATCGCTAAGGGGAGGCATGAGGTACATGCTGAAAACGACAGGAATTTCGCAGAGAGATTTCTGTCGTTTTTGGCATACGCTGCGTTAGCATATATTTTTGAAAGGAGAGGTGCGTCATGTTGAAACGAATAGCCGCATATCTTGCCGCCGCAGCCTGCGTCGCCGTCTTGTGGGGCGCACTGGCCCTTCCGGCGCAGGCTGCCGGTCAAGGTACGGCAAGAGGGAACGGCGCCTATATGACGGTACTGCGGACGAGACCCCTTCCTCCTCCGCCGTCGCCTCCGGCAGCTCCTCCCATTCCTGCGCCGCGGCCCATTCGGCCTATACCGCCGCCGATGCCGCCTCCGCCGTCGCTGCATCCGGGACGGCCGCCCCAACCGCAGCCCCCTCCGCTTTCTCCCACGCCTGCACCGCGGCCGGACAGACCTCAACCGGCTCCTAAACCGCCGTCCCTAAGTCCCAGGCAGCCCATTCCGCCTCCGCAGCCGCCGGAAATTCCAAAACCGAGGCCCATTCGCCCCATCCCTCCGCCGGTGCCGCCGCCACCTCCACCGCCTCGGCGATGAGGACAGGAGAATGGGCCTGATGCATGAAAGCGCCAAACCATTTGCATGATTTTGGCGCTTTTTTTCTTGTCAAAAACTATAAATCATTAAAAGTCACTGTAAATATAAGAAATAGGAAACGATACAAACGAAACATTAATAAAATGAATACTAATTGGAATAAAATACATTGACAAACATATAAATGAGGTGTTCATATATGTTTAATATATAGCAGAAAATAGCTGATTATAACGCTGTTATTTATGAATTAAAGCATTTATCATATTGTATTTATAGGAAAAAAGATGTATACTTTTAACTATATAAAGGGGGTGAGCAAGATGGTCTCTAGCTGGAACGAACGGCAGATGTAGTCATGCGTCGGCAGGCAGCAACATGAAAAAATCGCATACGGGGGGGGGGTACTATAAGTATATTATTTTTGACCTGCCCATAATGAAAAATGTATGGGGATACGTGCGTCCCCTTATATATAGAAGGTATTTTTTTAGGCAGCATAGGTATATGCTGTCTTTTTTGCGTCCATGGATTCAGTTTTTCTCTCTGCCTCGCATAGCTGGAGGCAGCAGGACGAGACGATGAAACGAAAAGCCAAATGTTTAGTTTGCGGCGCTATTTTTACGGCCGACAGGATTACGCAGAAGTATTGCAGCGCTTTTTGCCGGAGGTATGCCCATCGGTATGGTTTAATCGATCGCGGCGAACATCCTAAAGGGGCGGACGTAATACGAGAATTTCACTGCGTTCGCTGCGGCAAACTCGTCACCATCGTCGACGGACGAGATAAACGGACGAAATTTTGCTCGGCTCATTGTGAGCGGCTGTATTGGAAGCATTCGCAGCACGTGAAGCCGCACGGCGTTGCCCGTTCCTTTTACTGCCGAAACTGCGGCGTCCGCGTCGATGTGAGTGATCCGAAAGACCGGCGGACATCCTTTTGCAGCGAAGCTTGCCGCAAACAATGGTTTTCACAACACCGAAAAAAGAAAACGCGACATATATAAGGAGGAAGACGTATGAACAAGATATACAAAGTCATTTGGAACAAAACAAAACAACGGTACGTCGTCGTATCGGAACTGGCCCATAGCTGCGCTAAATGCACAGGGCGGACGCTTAGTAAAAGCGCTGCGGCCTTGATGGCTGTGCTGGCTTTGACGGCTGGCGTGGGAATTGTGCCGGTGTGGGCGGCTGAAGCTGTTACTCCGGATGAAGACGGAAATATTATTATTTATGGAGATGAAGAAGCTACTATACATAAAGAAACTAATAACCATGACAGCAATACAACTGACTCGCTTCTCATTGGTGATGGAATTACTGTAGGTCATGAAGGTACAGGAGCTAGCGGCAATTTTGTTGGAGGTTCTCCCCATAGTACGATTATTGGTAATGATATAACCGTAATCGGTTACACTGATGGAGCTCCTTCAAGTGCGAGAGGAAATAATGTTGCTTTAGGTGAAGGCATTACTATTGGCGGTCTTACTAATGAGACTGGGACGATTTTTGGAGCATCTAATTCTGTTGCTATTGGGAATCAAGCAAATATACAAGGTGGTTACAGTGTCGTTATCGGGCAAGAGGCTTCTTTTGGTGATAATGGAGAGCGAGCAGTTGCAATAGGTTATAAAAGTAAAGTGAGCAATGCAGGGAAAGCGGTAGCTATTGGGGCAGAAGCTGATGCTGATCAGAGCAGTATTGCTATTGGGGATATGGCAACTGCTGAGCGAACAGCAACGGTCATAGGTACTAATAGTTTTGGTGTCCGAAGTTCAGTAGCTATTGGTCAGCAGTCGACTGTTAATTCCAACTATTCTATCGGAGTAGGTAATTCAAATACTATTGGTGAAAACAGTATTTATAGTACATCTTTAGGATATGGTGCGACAATTGGCAGTAATGATTATTGGTCTACTGTCATTGGTGCCCAAACTACATTAGCAAATAATTCAAGAGAAAGTGTATTAGCTGGCTATAAAGGAGCGATTGGTGCTAATTCTGGATATTCTACGGCAATTGGTAACAATGTGAGCATCGCAGACAAAAGTCGATATGCTGTTGCATTAGGATATGATAATAGTATTTCTGGGTCTTATGGAACCGTAATAGGTTCACAAAGTGCCATAGCTGCCAGTTATGGTACAGCAATTGGTGCGCATTACTCCGTTGATGATACGCCAGCGATTACGGCAAACTATGGAAGTGCGGTAGGGTACAATAGTTTTGTTAAAGCTGCAAAAGGTACGGCGTTGGGGGCAAGTGCAACTGTTGAAGAGGGGGCAGATAATAGCACATCTATTGGTAGTGGCAGTACGGCTACGAAAGAAGACATTCTCTCTGATGAAGATGTAAAAGCTTTTATTGCTGGTTTAGATACTAATGTCTTAGGCAGTGCATATAATGATTTTTACAATATTCAAAACGGCGATACAAACGGCGTTATTTCTGTAGGTACTGCAAGCAGCCCCAGACGTATTATCAATGTGGCTAAAGGTCGCATCGGCCCTGATTCGACGGATGCTGTTAACGGTAGTCAGTTGTATGGCGCAATGGAATTTTTAGGTGGCCGAATTGATGCGTTGGAAGAAAATATGGGTGGCGGTGAAATTTTGCCTGACGATGATAACATTACCATCAAACACCCGGAAGGCGAAACGGCTACAGGCGGCAATACGGATACAGGAAATACAGGTGAAATCGGTACAGGTACTGGTGAAACGGGTTTAACTGGCGATAGTGGAACTGATACGAGTAGCGAAACGCCAGCTAATGATAACACCCATTATGTCGGATTGACCGAAGATGTCGTTCTGGGTGAACAGAATGAAGATGGCACCTTTAATTCCGGCAGCTTGACAGTCCAGAAAGACGCAAACGGCAACGCCATTACAATCAATAAGGAGGATGAAAACGGTGTTGGCGATGGGCTGGTTTCGGGTTTGAACAATACGGATTGGGATTGGAATAAATATGAACAAGGCGGCTATGCCGAATCGTCCAACGCTGCGACGGAAGCTCAGCTTCACGGTGCGATGGAAGGGGCTGTTCAGTATGACCGCAACGAAGATGGAACAGTTAACAAAGGGGATATCTATCTCGACCAAGGCGGCACGGTTATCCACAATGTGGCAGCTGGTACGGCAGATATGGATGCCGTCAATGTCAGCCAGCTCAACGAAGCGTGGGATCAGATTAATAACAACACGACGGCTATTACCAACATCGGCAATAAAGTCGGCGAATTAGACAGCCGCATTGATGAAGTCGGCGCAGGAGCAGCGGCCTTGGCGGCTCTCCATCCGCTCGATTTCGACCCCGACGACAAGTGGGATTTTGCCGCCGGCTACGGCAATTACCGCGGTGAAAATGCTGTGGCTATCGGCGCCTTCTACCGTCCGAACGAAGATACGATGTTCAGCGTCGGCGGCACTGTCGGCAACGACGACAACATGGTCAACGCCGGTGTGTCCTTTAAGATTGGACAGGGCAACGGCGTTTCCACGTCCCGCGTCGCCATGGCTAAGGAAATCAAAGATTTGCGGAAAGAATTAGAAGCCATGAAGTCGGCTATGCTCGACGTCAACGCCGGCCGCAGACTCGATACGTCGAAGCTCCAGCTCTTCCCGGATGTACCGCAAAATCACTGGGCTTACGAATACGTCGCGACCCTGGCTGGCAACGGCGTGATTGAAGGCTATCCCGACGGGAACTTCGACGGCGCTCGTCCCATGACGCGCTACGAATTTGCTGCTATGCTGTATCGGGCCATGCTCAATGGAGCGAAACTGTCTGATAAGATTTTGGCCGAATTTGCGCCCGAATTGGAACGCTTCACTGTCGACGTCGTCCACAAAGATAAAGACGGCAACCCGACGGTCGAACGCGTCCGTGTTGTAAAACGGGACGATACGGTAAAATAAGATTGCTTTTTGAACGGTTATGTGCATATAGAAAAGACACTGCTTGTATCAAGCAGTGTCTTTTCGCATTTTATGATGCCGCATTTTCCGGTAAAAGAAATGACCGCCCTCTAGTCTCCAAACTTAGGCGATCAATCCAGCTGATATAGGGGCAATATCCGTTTGTCGGCGTCATGCCTCTTTTCATGTTTATTATATGCTGTCGGCCTTGTAGTCGTCAAGTAAAATCGAAGCGTTTGACGACAGATAGGCGGTTTGTCTTGCATTTTTATGTTTTTTTTGCTATTCTTTTGAAAAATGAAATATCGATTCGGCGTGGGCCGATATAAGGGGGACGTATAATGAATTATCCTGATTTGCGGGGATTGCTGGTGTGCCGGGAATTTTTGTCCGACCCGGTGTTGTTGATTATGGGGGAATATTTGCTGAGCTCGGACAATGTCAACAAGCGGAACGCCGCGGCTGCGGCGCTGCTGGCGGCGGCAGAACGGCTTGGCTTGTCGGGGAATATTTGGCGGCAGTATTTGCTGTACCTGCTGTGCCGCGGCAACAATATCGCCGCGACGGCCATCGAGGACTGTGGTTCCTACGGATCGGGGCTGTTGCGGGCTTTGCAGAAGGATATGCATTTGCTGCGGCCTTACTTGCAGGCTAAGCCCTCCGATTTCCGCTTCGACGCCTTCTTGGACGACTACGAGCCTGCTGCTCCGAAGGAATATGAGTTCTTGCAGGCCTTGACAGAGGCCATGGAAGGGGCCGACGCGGCGCAGATGGCCGAAGCCCTGCTCCATCACTACAAGGCCTACGGCCGGGGCGATATGGCCCGGTATATGGCCTTTTACCTGCTGCCGTCAGGGGAGCTGAAAGGCATCGAGACATTCCGCCATCGCGAATGGGACGACCTCATCGGCTACGCCGTACAGAAGGAAAAGCTCCTGCGCAATACGGTCAATTTCATCGAAGGGCGGCAGGCCAACAACGTCCTCCTGACGGGCGCCCGCGGCACGGGGAAATCGACGGCCGTCAAGGCCTTGGTGTACAAATTTCACAAGGAGGGCCTGCGCCTCGTCCAGGTCGAGCGGGGGCAGATGAAGAAGCTGCCGCCTCTCATGGAGCATCTCAGCGCCATCAAGAGCAAGAAGTTTATCCTCTTTTTCGACGACCTGTCCTTTGATGAAGATGAAAAGGAATACAAATACCTGAAATCGGTCATCGACGGCGGCATTATCCCCCAGCCGGATAACGTGGTCATCTACGCCACGTCCAACCGCCGCCATCTGCTCAAGGAAACGTGGCGCGACCGGCGCGACGATCTGGACGAGGTATACCGCGACGACAGCCAGAACGAATCCATTTCCCTGTCGGACCGCTTCGGCCTCATCATCCACTACGCCGCGCCGACGCAGGACGAGTATCTGCAGATCATCGACCACGAGCTGCGCAAGGCCGGCGTCGCCCTGGAGGCTCACGAGCTGCGTATTCTGGGACTGCGCTGGGAAATGGAACATTCGGGCCGCAACGGCCGCATCGCCCGCCAGTTCGTCCGCTGGTATCTTGGAAATCAAACATAAAATAAACGTTTTACTTAACAAATGCAACGTTTAACTTTGATTTTTTAAGAAAAATGCAAGTAAAATGTATTGACAAATGGGACGGCATTTTGTAGAATAAGTTCAAGTTCTTCAGAAGGATGTCCTTCTGAGGGCGACATATATGAAATCTGATGATGGGAAAGAGTAATTGCCTCAGTCAATTCACAGAGAGCCGGCGGGCGGTGCGAGCCGGTAATTGCAGGGCCGTGAAAATCATCCCGGAAGAGGAGCGCTGAAGTACGTATTAAGCGCTGACGATTTTTCCACGTTATAGGAAACGCGTATGTTGGTACGTTGTAGAGAGCCTGGGTCCAGTAATGGATTCGGGAATCAGGGTGGTATCGCGGAGTTCAATCCGTCCCTCAGTGAGGGACGGATTTTTTTATTTCCCTCTTGCAGTATTCTCTAAAGGCCAACGAAATCATTACTTGTTACATACAAAAGGAGAGATGTTCAAATGGCAAAGGTATTTTATGATCAGGACGTAAATTGGGATGTCATGCACGGTAAAAAGGTAGCTATCGTCGGCTACGGCAGCCAGGGCCATGCCCACGCGCTGAACCTGAAGGAAAGCGGCGTCGACGTCGTCGTCGGCTTGTACGCAGGCAGCAAATCTGCTGGAAAAGCGAAAGCCGCAGGCCTGGAAGTCAAAACGGTAGCTGAAGCAGTAAAGGAAGCGGACATTACGATGATCCTTATTCCCGACGAAAAGCAGGCCGACGTATACAACGCCGAAATCGGGCCGAACTTGAAATCCGGCAGCGCCCTGGCCTTTGCCCACGGCTTCAACATCCACTTTAAGCAGATCGTGCCGCCGGCCGACGTCGACGTATTCATGGTAGCGCCGAAGGGGCCGGGCCATCTCGTACGCCGTACCTTCGTGGAAGGCGGCGGCGTTCCCGACGTATTCGCCGTCGAACAGGATGCTACGGGCCAGTGCTTTGACATCGCCCTCGCTTATGCCCGCGGCATCGGCGGTACCCGGGCCGGCGTCATCCAGACGACCTTCCAGGAAGAAACGGAAACGGACTTGTTCGGCGAACAGGCCGTCCTCTGCGGCGGTATCTGCCAGCTCATCACCAACGGCTTCGAAACGCTCGTCGCCGCAGGCTATCAGCCGGAAATCGCCTACTTTGAAACGTTCCACGAAATGAAGCTCATCGTCGACCTCATGTACGAAGGCGGCATGGCCAAGATGCGCAAGTCCATCAGCGACACGGCGGAATACGGCGACTACACGGCCGGCCCGAAGGTTATCCCGGCTGAATCGAAGGCGGCTATGCAGAAGATCCTGAGCGATATCCAGGACGGCACCTTCGCCAAGGACTGGCTCCTGGAAAACAAGGCCGGCGGCCGGGCCCACTTCATGGCGATGCGCCGCCAGCATGCGGAACACCCGATCGAACAGGTCGGCGCGAAGCTGCGCGACATGATGCCGTGGCTTCATGAAAACGACACCAACGACTAATCATTCCAATACATAGAAAAGAGGGTATGTGCCTATGAAAATGACCGGAGCACAAGCGATCATCGAAAGCTTGAAACGTGAACAAGTACAAGTCGTCTTCGGCTATCCCGGCGGATCTGTTCTGACCTTGTACGATGAATTATACAAAGCCAAATTTCCCCATATTTTAACAGGCCACGAACAGGGCGCCGTCCACGCTGCCGACGGCTACGCCAGGGCGACGGGCAAGGCGGGCGTATGCTTCGCCACGTCGGGCCCCGGCGTGTGCAACATGGTCACGGGTATTGCGACGGCCAACATGGACTCTATCCCTCTCGTCGTCATCAGCGGGCAGGTCGCGACGACCCTCATCGGCCGCGATTCCTTCCAGGAAGCCGACATTTCGGGGATTACGACGCCTATTACGAAGCACAATTACCTGGTAAAGAACGTCAAGGACCTGCCCCGCGTGCTGCGGGAAGCCTTTTACATCGCCACGACGGGACGGCCCGGCCCGGTCCTCGTCGACGTAGCCAAGGACGTGTTCGACGCCGAGTTCGACTATGAATATCCCGAAACGGTAGAGCTGCGGGGCTACAGCGGCGTATACACGGGGCAGGCCTACGACATCGACCGCACCGTGGCGGCTCTGGAACAGGCGAAGCGCCCCGTCTTCCTGACGGGCGGCGGCATTATCCTCGCCGATATGGCTGCTCACCTGTGGGACGTCGTCCAGAAGACGCAGGTGCCGGTCATTACGTCCCTCATGGGCAAGGGGGCCGTGCCCGATTCGTACGACGCCCATCTGGGCATGGTAGGCATGCACGGCTCGTACGCTGCCAACATGGCCGTGACGAAGTGCGACCTGCTCATCGCCGTAGGCACGCGGTTTGACGACCGCATTACAGGCGACGTGGAAAACTTTGCGCCCAACGCCCAAATCGTCCATTTCGACATCGACAAGGTAGAAATCAACAAGATCGTTCATGCCGATATCAGCGTCAACGGCGACCTTCGCTGGTCCCTGCCGCTGTTTGCTGAAAAGGTAGGGCAAAGCGGCGTCGATTTCGCCGCCCAGTTTGCCGACTGGCGGAAAGAGGTCCTGGCTATGAACGAGGCCCATCCCTTTGCGACGCGGGATCTTCCCGATGCCGTATCGCCGCAGAAGCTGTTCGAAGCCGTCAACAGCCGTTTGGGCGCAGACGACTTCGTCGTTACCGACGTAGGCCAGCATCAGATGTGGGCCGCCCAGTTCTGTGATATTTCCAAGCCTCGTCACTTCATTACCTCCGGCGGTTTGGGGACCATGGGCTACGGCCTGCCGGCGGCCATGGGGGCCAAGCTGGGATGCTCCGGCTCGACGGTCCTCCTGTTTACCGGCGACGGCAGCATTATGATGAACTGCCAGGAATTTGCGACGCTCCATAAATACGGCGTCGACGTCAAGGTCGTCGTCCTGCACAACAGCGTCCTCGGCATGGTAAACCAGTGGCAGCGCCTGTTTTACGGCCAGCATTATTCCCAGTCAGTCATCGCCGATAACCCGGATATTACGGCCGTATCAGGAGCCATGGGCGTGCCGGGGCGGACTGTCCGCAAGCCTGAGGAACTGGTCCAGGGCCTGGACTGGCTCTTTGCCGCTGAAGGGGCGGCGCTGCTGGACGTCTACATTCCGGCCGATGAAAACGTATATCCCATGGTACCGGGCGGCAAGCGCCTGGACGAAATGGTCTTAGGAGGAGAAGCACAATGATGAGACAGCACTTGGCTATTTTAGCCGACAATAAACCGGGCGTACTCACCCACGTGGCCGGCCTCATCAGCCGCCGGGCCATCAATATCGAATGCATCAACGCCGGCTATACGGAAGAGCCGGACGTGACGCGCATCAACATCGTCGTATCCGTTGAAAACCGCTGGGAGCTCGACCAGGCCGTCAACCAGCTGGCCAAGCTCATTGACGTCATCAAGGTCGTCAACCTGGACGACGCGCCTCTCGTCAGCTACGAGCTGGCTATGGTCAAGGTAAAATGCGATACGCCGGCTGTGCGGGACGAGCTGACCAATATTGCCAACTTGTTCCACGCCAAGGTCGTCGACGTACAGCGCGACTCCCTTATTTTCCGCCTGACAGGACGGGAAGACCATATCGAGGCGCTGCTGCGGATGCTCGACGACTACGAGGTCATTGAAATCGCCAGAACGGGGCAGATTTCCTTGTCCCGCGGCGTCATCCCCGTCAAGCAGATGCGCATGAGATAATATACCCTATATACGAAAGGATAGTTGATATGAGAAGCGACGTAGTAAAAAAAGGAAGCACCCGTACGGCCCACCGCACCTTGTTTCACGCCATGGGCTACAGCGACGAAGACTTGCAGAAGCCGTTGATCGGCGTGGTCAACGCCTTTAACGAAATCATCCCCGGCCACATGCACCTGCGGGAAATCGCCGAAGCTGTCAAGCTGGGCATCGCCGCCGCCGGCGGTACGCCTATCGAATTTCCGGCCATCGGCATCTGTGACGGCATCGCCATGGGGCACGACGGCATGAAATACCCGCTGGCCAGCCGCGAGCTCATCTGCGACTCCATCGAAGCCGTCGCCAACGGCCACGCTTTCGACGGCCTCGTCATGATTCCAAACTGCGATAAAATCGTGCCGGGCATGCTCATGGCTGCCGGACGCATCAATATCCCGACAGTCGTCGTCAGCGGCGGCCCCATGCTGGCCGGACGCCATAAGGGAAAGGATATCAGCGTCAGCACCATGTTCGAAGCGGCCGGCAAGGTCGAATCGGGCCAGATGACGCCGGAAGAAATGCACCAGATGGAACACGAAGCCTGCCCGGGCTGCGGCTCCTGCGCCGGCATCTTCACGGCCAACACGATGAACTGCATGACCGAAGTCCTGGGCATGGGCCTTCCCGGCAACGGCACCATTCCGGCGGCTTATTTCGGAGCCCGCCGCATGCTGGCGAAAAAGGCCGGCGCCGTCGTCATGGAGCTGGTGAAGAAAAATATCTGCCCGCGGGATATCATGACGATGGAATCCTTTGAAAACGCCATCGCCGTAGACATGGCTATCGGCGGCTCGACCAATACGGTGCTCCACCTGCCGGCTATCGCTCACGAAGCAGGCATTGACCTGCCGCTGCAGAAGTTCGACGAAATCAGCCGCAAGGCGGCGTACATCTGCAAGATGAGCCCCGGAGGCACGTACCACATGCAGGACTTGAACGAAGCCGGCGGCATCAGCGCCGTCATGAAGGAATTGACGAAGCTGGGCATCATCCATACGGAGGCCAAGACCGTGACGGGAACTATCGGCGACCGCATCGCCCATGCAGACATCGAACGGCCTGACGTCATCCACTGCGTAGACAACGCCTACATGAACCGCGGCGGCATCGCTATCCTCTCTGGCAACCTGGCTCCTGACGGAGCGGTCATCAAGGAAAGCGCCGTCGAACCGGACTTGCTGGTCTATCAGGGCACAGCCAAGTGCTACGACTCGGAAGAAGAAGCCATCGAAGCGATTATCGGCGGCGGCATTAAAGAAGGTAACGTCGTGGTTATCCGCTACGAAGGGCCGAAGGGCGGCCCGGGGATGCGGGAAATGCTCAATCCGACGGCAGTTATTACGGGCATGGGCCTGAAGGTGGCCCTGATTACGGACGGCCGGTTCAGCGGAGCCAGCCGGGGCGCGTGCATCGGGCACATTTCTCCGGAAGCGATGGAAGGGGGACCCATCGCGCTCATTGAAGACGGCGATATGATTTCCATCGACATTCCGAACCGCAAGCTGGAGCTGCTGGTAAGCGATGAAGAGCTGGCAGCCCGCAAGGCGGCCTGGAAGCAGCCGGAACCGAAGGTCAAGACGGGATACTTGTCTCGTTACGCCCGCCTGGTTACGTCGGCTAATACGGGCGCCGTATTGAAATAATTCATTTCTTTGCAGGATACAGGATATACAACAAGCCCCGGTGTTCGGATGCCGGGGCTTTGTTGCAGGCAATATACATAGATGATCTGTACGTTAGGAATGATGGGGGAGAGAATCCTGCAGGGCCCGGCGCAGGTGCCCGATGAACAGCAGGCATTCTTCCGACAGCAGGGCGTCCTTCCGCTGCAGATAGCCGACGCAGAGATTCCATGGTACGTCCAGGGGGACAGGGACGATATCCGGCGGAATGAAGCCCTTGCTCAGGCAGCCCGTGCCGAGGCAGTAGCTGTCCGTATGGACAATGAGGTAGTTCATCGTCGCCCGGTCTTCGATGAAGATTTGGCGGGACGCGCGGCGGAGGGTGAAATAGCTTTCCGTAATATCGAGAAGCGTATCGTCCTTGCGGAAGGTGATATAGGGGTAAGGCGCGAGCTGCTCCGGACGCAGGGAAGCAAAGCTCGACAGGGGATGATGTCTGCTGATGATGACGTGCTCCGGCAGCGTCGCCAGCTGGGTGAAGACCAGGCCGTGAGCGGCCAGCTTGCGCTCCAGTACGGCCTGGTTGAGGGATGAGGCACATAGGATGCCGACGGAGGCCGCACCGGAGCCGACTTGTTCGACGACGTCCGTTCCCTTTCCTTCGCGCAGGGCGATTTCATAAGAACGATCGGCCACCTCGCCGATCAAGGCGGCCAGAGCCGGCGTAACGAAATGGTAATGCTGCGAGGCGACGGTCAATTTCAACGGCGGCGGCTCGTGCTTGCCGGCAAACCGACTGCGCACGGCGTCGGCCTGCTCGACGAGGAGACGGGCGTACGATGCCAGCTCCTTGCCTTCCGGCGTAAAGTCTACGCCGCGGTTCGTTCGCTTTAAAATCGTGATGCCCAGCTCCTTTTCCAGCTCTCGCACGGCCTTCGTAATGCTCGGCTGGGTGACGAAGAGGCGTTTCGCCGCTTCCGTGAGGGAACGGCACCTTTCGATTTCCATGATATAACGACATTGCTGCAAGGTCATACGCTTCATCCTTTCAGTTTGCTGATATAACTTCATTCTATGGCCGGGCATGAATAATGTCAAATTTCTTTTTGACCTATCGTATGGTATGCTTGTAGTACAGACAGGCAAAGGAGGCTGGAGGAATATGGAGTATATCGTTCGTCCCTATCGGCGCGGTGAAGAGCAGTACGTCGCCGACGCGCATCGGCGGCTGTATCCGGCCGAATACGGCTGGGGGCCGGCTTTTACGGAGTATGCCGCAAAGATCGCCGTGGATTTTGCCGGCGCGCAGCAGGAGGGGGAAGCCCTTTGGGTAGCCGAGTGCGGCGGCAGGCTGATCGGCAGCGTCATGCTTTGCCAGCGTGGCGAGGCCGGCGAAGGGCAGGTTCGTCTGTTTTGCGTGGAACCGGACTACCGGCGCTGCGGCGTCGGGTCGGCTTTGATGAAGACAGTTTTAGACAAGGCAAAGGAACTGGGCTGTACCCGCCTCATGCTTTGGTCGGCGGAGCCCCTGACCGATGCGATACGCTTGTATGAAAGCCTGGGATTTCATATCACAGAACGAGTGAAAAATACGGAATGGCGTCCTGACGGTGACCCGGTATACGAAATAAAAATGGTCAAGGAGTGCCTGTAAGACGCCGCTAGAAGGGGAGTGCCCTATGGAACTGATAGCATTTTTATCGTATACCTTCGTCATGGCCTTTACGCCGGGGCCAAATAACCTCATGGCCATGTCCGAAAGTCGGCGTCTCGGCTTTCGCGGCGCGGCGCCCCTGCTGTGGGGGTTGTTCGTCAGCTTTTTCATTTTGAACGGCCTCATTTACGGCTTCATCCATTCGCTGCAGGCGGCCCTGCCGTGGATAGAAATTCCCTTAAAGGCCGTCGGCTCGGCGTATATCTTATATTTGACCTATAAGATGTTCGCGCCGTCGGCAGGCGGCGGCAGCGGCAAGGCCGTCGACAAGGGGAAACGGTTTCTGGCCGGCATGCTCCTGAACTTCACGAACGTCAAGGTCATGATTTTCATGATCATCGGCTACACGTCGTTTCTCCTGCCCGTGTATACGAGCGAAGGCCTCATCGTCGGCCTGGGAATTGTCATGTGCCTGGCCTGTGCGGCGTCCAACGTCGTCTGGGCCTTGGCCGGCGCGGCGCTGGACCGCTTCTTTAAAAACTACGAACGCCTTTTAAACTGGATATTGGCGGCTCTCCTCGTCTTTTCCGTCATAGAAATATGGCTGTAGACAGGGATGCCGCAGTATGGGAATACCCCGACAGATTGCGTGAAGACAAGCTGTCGGGGTATTTCTATGCCCTTCGGCTGTCTGGTCATGGCGATGACCTCAGAGGGAGCGAAGTGAATTTGGGACAATAAAAATGCTCGCATCGTATTTTAAACGATAAAACATAGGCATTAGACATAATAAGAAACAAGGTGTAAACTAAAGTTATCCTAAAGGGAATAAAAAATTAGAAGTCTTATTTTTAGGATTACTAGCATGGTTTCTTAAATGTTTATTTAAAGGAGAGAGATTCGATGATGAAAAATGTAACGGCTGCTATCGTAGTATGTCTGATGAGCACGTCTGCCTTTGCCGCTGCGCCGGCCTTTGATTCGCCGGAACAGGAAACGGCCCATTACCAGCAGGAACGGGCAAGACAGGCCTTTGCCGAACGATACGACAACCAGACGGCGTTAGAAAGCGCGTCGTATTACGCCGCGCCGGCCTTCGATTCGCCGGAGCAGGAAGCAGCCTATTATGACCGGGTTGCCGAACGGGAAGCCTTTGAAGCGTTGTTTCATCAGCCCAGCTACAATTAATTGGCGCCAGACAGATGGAACCTTGCCGATCTGTAAAAATGCTTGCGCCGTATTTCTTTTTATTTGAAACAAGCATTAGCCCCGTTGTCATGAAAGGGATACAATATCGGTAGAGGCAAGGCGCCGGACGGCGACTGCTTGCCATATACATAACGTTTTGTATTAACTTGTAATAAAATGAGGAGGAGCTTGCTATGCGTGAGGGATTCACATATACGCGGCGGGAGTTTTTGAAAAAAGCCGGATTAGCCGGCGGCGCCATGGTCATGGCCAATGTAGCCGGCGGCATCCCGTCGGCTGCGGCGGCGATGGAAGAAGAGAAGGGCGCTGCGGACGAATTATTGAAGGGAGTCTGCGACATCCACATCCATGCCGCGCCGGACGTGCGGGAGCGGTGCATCAATGAGTTTGATTTCGCCTGCAAGGCCAAGAAGCTGGGCTATCGGGCCGTCATGTACAAGTCGAACGAATGGAGCTGCCACGACCGGGCCTATCTCATCCGCCAGTCCCTGCCGGATTTTGAAGTGTTCGGCAGCTTCTGCATGAATTACGCCGTCGGCGACAAAATCAACGTCCACGCGGCGAAGATGGCCGTGGAAACGACGGGGCACTGCTGCAAATGCATCTGGATGCCGACGATGGCCGCCGTATATCCTAACGCCGTCGAAGGCCGCAGAGGACAGGGGATTCCCGTTGTCCAGGACGGCAAGGTCCTGCCGGAGGTCGTGCAGGTCATGGAAATCTGCGCCGACTACGACATCATCTTTGCGACGGGCCATTCGTCGCCTCAGGAGAGCCTGCTCATGGCGGCTAAGGCTAAGGAAGTGGGCGTAAATAAATTCGTCGTCACCCATGGCAACTCCCTGATTTGGCGCATGACGGCCGATGACATCAAGCGCTGTGTCGAGCTGGGCGCGTACATCGAAATCTGTTATCTGCCCCGCGTATGGGGAGCCGGCACGGTCATGAGCCAGTACGAACGGGAGTCGGCTCGGGATTTTCTGGATTACGTTTCCGTCGCGCCGGAGCGGAGCTTTATTTCTACCGACATGGGACAGGAGAACATGCCCGACCCGTCGGAAGGGATGCGGGCCTGCATCGGCGAGCTGCTGGACGGCGGCGTGTCCCAGCGTGTCGTCGATACGCTGGTGCGTCATAATCCGGCGCACTTACTCGGACTGGAGGGATAGACAGATGGCGATGAACCGACGAGATTTTCTCAAAAGCGCGGCCCTGACCGTCGCCGCCGGCATGGTCATGGGGCCGACGGCCCTGGCAAAAGAAAAGACGGAAAGCGTTGCAGAAGACGGCAAAGACATATTAAATTACAATCCTAAGATGAAGTACCGGCCTATGGGTCAGACCGGCGTCAAGGTATCAGCCCTGGGCTTCGGCATGCTGCGCCTGCCCATGCTGGCCGACGGCAAGACCATCGACATGAACCAGACCGTCGATATGGTCCATCGGGCCATCGACGGCGGCGTCAACTACATCGACACGGGACGGGTGTATCTGGGCGGACAGAGCGAGCTGGCCGTAGGCAAGGCCCTGGCCAACGGCTGGCGCGACCGGGTATACGTCACGTCGAAGTCGCCGTGGTGGATCATGGAGACGCCTGACGATTTCGAAAGGATGTTTGACGAATCGCGGCGGGCTATCGGCACGGACGTCATCGACTTTTACCATATCCACATGATCATGCACCGCGGCTGGAAGGAAAAGGTCATTCCCTTCGGCCTCATTGAAAAGATAGAAAAGTTGAAAGCCCAGGGAAAAATCCGCTTCATGGGATTTTCCTTCCACGACCGGCTGGAGCTGTTTAAGGAGGTCGTCGAAGCGGCGGACTGGGATTTCTGCCTTATTCAGCATAATTATCTGGATTACGAATACGAAGCCGGCGTATTGGGGCCGAAGTATGCGGCGGCAAACGGCATGGGCCTGGCCGTCATGAAGCCGGCGCGGACGGGCTTTTTGGCGAACCTTCCTAAGTCCATGCGCGAGGCCCTGGCCTCGACGGGCATCCATAAGCCCGACAACGAATGGGCCTTGGATTACTTGTGGGATATTCCTGAAGTCAGCGTCGCCGTCAGCGGCATGGGCTCCATGAAGGACGTAGAAGCGAACCTGCAGTACGCTGCAAAGGCCAAACCCAACATGCTGACGCCGGACGAACGGGAAGCCCTGGGGCGGGCGATCCGGGCCTACCGCGAAACGCCGGGTCATATCGACTGCACGGGCTGTTATCAATGTATTCCTTGTCCGGAAAACGTAGCCATCGGCTATATCTTTGCCTACGTGTACAACAACTATTTGCTCCACAAGGATTTAAAACGGGCCATGTTCGACTACACGACGTCCATGTCGCCGATCCAGCGCGGCGACCCGGCTTCGTCCTGTACGAACTGCGGCCAATGCCTGGCCAAGTGCCCGCAGGGATTGGATATTCCAGCCTTGTTAAAACGAGTCGAAGGGGCCTTTGGAAAATAGGATGCAATAAAAAAATCGGAGTCAGACGAAAGTGTCTGCTCCGATTTTTTGTCGTGTTATTGCGTTACGGGGATAGGCAGTTCGTTGGTAATGATCTTTGCCCCGCCTTCGGTCGTCTTGACGTCCAGCTTGGAAATGCTGCCGCGGACGGCTTCGATGTCCGTAGGAATCCGCTTGTACGGCAGCTTGGCCAGGACTTCGTCCATGGCCTTCCCTAAGATTTCGTAGGGGTTGTTGAGGATAGACGCCGATTCCCGTTCGCGGCCGCGGGAGCTGTAGCTCTTCAGCGTGTCCTGCTGGCGGTCGTAGGCGTAGACCGAGAGGTAGTAGGCGCAGTCTGTGACGATTTCGCCGTCGAAGCGGAAGAAGAATTGATACTGCCGCCAATACCAGGTCTGGACGACGGGAACGACGACGATGTCGGCGTTGTATTTTTCCGATAAAGCCCGCATGGCGTCGATGGTAATGCCGTCGGGAGCGAGCTGTTCCTGCGCCTCTACGCGGTCCCAGTAGGGGATGCGGAACGGTTCTCTCAGCCGTTTCAGCATGTACTGCGCTTCGGCTCCCCGCTGCGTCGTAGATACGATGAGGGCCGTGCGCATGTTGTCAAAGCGCGGCTCGCTGTCAGCGGCGAAGGCCGACGCCGTCATAGTGAACAATGCCAGGATGAGAAGCAGGAACTTTTTCATAGGAAAGACCTCCTATCAGAAATTACCGGTGTCGTTTAAGAGGGGACGCACGTTGTCGGCCCGGGGAATATACCGTTCCAGCGTAGCCAGCATGGCGTCCTTATCCATCGGCAGGGTGCCGCCGACGGGGACAAGGTTGGACACGTGATTGCTGCGGAAAATGCAGGGATTTTTCATGTCCGTATGGCTCAGAATCATATGGAGCTCTTCGAGGAAGCCCCGGGCCGTGAGAGGCGTAAACTTGCCTGTGACGACTTCTTCGTACAGCGGCACGTTGCCAGGGATGATGAGGGTCAGGGCGCTGAGCATGGTCGGGTTGATGGCCGATACGACTTCTGCCGTATGGAGGGCGTGCTCCTTTGTCCGCTCCTTGCCGCCCAGGCCGATGAGGATCATGGCCGACAGCTTCATGCCGGCGTCGAGGGCCTTTTTGCCGGCTTTGACAGTCAGCGCGCCTGTCGTGCCTTTCTTGACGTGGCGCAGGACTTCATCGTCGCCGCTTTCGATGCCCATGTACACGATGCCCAGGCCGGCTTCGCGCAGGCGCTTCAGGTCTTCCGGCGATTTGCGGTTCAGGTCGGCCGGCGTGGCGTAGGCCCCGATGCGGTTAATATTGGGGAACGTAGCATAGCATTTTTTCAGAATATGGATCAAATCGTCCGTCGGCAGGACGAGGGCGTCGCCGTCGGCGAGGAAGACGCGGCGCACGAAGGGGTAGGCCTGGGCGGCCCGCTCGATAATGCCGTCGATTTCCTCGAGGGAACGGACGCGGTATTTGGAATCTTTGTACATCGCACAGAACGTGCACATATTATGGGAACAGCCGATAGTCACCCGCAGGATAAAGCTGCGCGCTTCGCTGGGCGGCCGGAATACGAGGCCTTCTGCGTTATCAATCATCATATAAGCAAACCATCCTTTCTCATGTATATTATACACAATTATACGCATATAAGTAAAATTTTCAAATAGTTTTTTCGGTCTGGCCATGGCAGGAAATGGCAGGGACAAAGAATCACGCCGCCTGAGGACAGCTATGCAAATTTATAATCGTACCGCCTCTTTGAAGCCTTTGCGTTATATGATACAATAAAAATGATATTTCTTTTTAATACTATTTGCTTTTTGAGCGGAGGTGACTGTTTCCTTCGGGAAACGCTGTACTTGGATTATTTTGAGATAACTTTCGACATCATTTTGATTTTAGCCTTAGTCGTGCTGAACGGTTTCTTCGTAGCGTCGGAGTTTTCCATCGTCAAGATGCGCCCGTCGCGAGTCGATACGCTGCTTAAGGAAGGGAATAAGAGCGCCGTATACGCCCGCACGGTGACGGAGCATCTGGACGCCTACCTGTCGGTGACGCAGCTGGGCATTACCCTGGCCTCCCTGGGGCTGGGCTGGATCGGCGAGCCTGCCGTGGCCAAGATGCTGGCGCCGGTGTTTCATTTTTTCCAGGTGCCCGTACAGCTGGAGCACACGCTGGCCTTTATCGTCGGCTTTTCCCTGATTACGGCCTTGCACATCGTATTGGGCGAGCTGGTGCCGAAATCCCTGTCGATTCAGAAGACCGAAGCCGTGGTGTTGTTCGTATCGCGCCCGCTGATTCTGTTTAACAAGCTCATGTACCCGGCCGTCTGGACGCTGAACCATATCGCCAACTGGACGCTGCGCCGCATGGGCATACAGGCTGCCAGCGAGGCGGAAGAAGCTCATAACGAAGAAGAAATCCGCATTTTGATGAAGGAAAGCTATAAATACGGCTATATCGACAGAAGCGAGCTGACCTATCTCGACAACGTCTTCGATTTTTCCGACCGCAGCGCCGGCGAGATCATGGTGCCCCGTACGGATATGGTCTGCCTGTATCTGGACGACAGCTTCGACGACTGCGTCGAGACGGCCCTGAACGAGCGCATGACCCGCTACCCTATCTGCGACGGCGACAAGGATCACATTATCGGGTTCCTGCACATCAAGGACTTGCTGCGGTCCTTAAAGGACGGGAAAAAATCGGACTTGCGGACCTTGGCCCGCGACGTGCTGGAAGTGCCGGTCTTCATGCCTATCAGCAAGCTCCTGCGCCAGCTCCAGAAGGAACGGAAGCAGCTGGCTGTCCTCATCGACGAGTACGGCGGTACGGCCGGCATGGTGACGATCGAAGATATCCTGGAAGAGCTCGTCGGCGATATTCAGGACGAATTTGACGAGGAACGGCCGGAGGTAGAGGAAAAGACCGATAAGATCTACTCCGTCGATGGCAAGATGCTGCTGGAAGACGTAAACGACTTGTTCGAGCTGGAGCTGGAAGACCAGCAGTGCGATACTATCGGCGGCTGGGTCTACACGCAGCTCAACACGCAGCCCGAAGCCGGCCAGATGGTCAAGCTGCCCAAGGCGGAAATTTACGTGGAAGAAGTGGAAAATCTCCGCATTACGCGCTTGAAGATCAAGCTGCTGAGCGAGCTGGACGACGTCAGCCAGGATATGCTCGACGAGCAGCTGAACAAGGATTGACGGGCCTCCGCCCTTCGGCGCTGCCGGATAGATGATACGTTTTACTGACTTTAAAATATAAAGTTAAATGATTAATTTATTTAGTAAACTTCGTAAAAATTTTAAAAAATGTATTGACTTTGAAGGATTTAAGCGTATAATAAGCTTCAACGAATACAAAACAGTGTTGATTGGGAATAGTACTGCTGCCGCAGAAATTACAGAGAACCGGCCGTATGCTGAGAGGCGGGATGGAAGCGCTGCAGGAAGTCGCCCAGGAGCAGCTGCCCGAACGCTTATCTTTCCAGTTAGTAGACGCAGCCGGCAGGCATCCGTTATCATGCCGGGCATTAAAAGGATTTTCCGGAGATGCCGACGAGGGGTCCCGACGGGCAACAAGAGTGGTACCGCAGAGTATATGATACTTTGTCTCTTTTTGAGGCAAAGTATTTTTTTTTCGCCAATCGCCGTTTTGCTGTTCGTTATACGTAAGATAGGGGTACAGAAAGGGGTTTTTTGTATGATGAAATGGATTGGAATGCTGAGTGGATTTGTTGGACGGTATTTGACGTATATCGTCTTCTTGGTCGTCCTTTGGGCGTACTTCATGCCCGGCGCGTTTTTGTGGTCCGTGCCCCATACGGTTACGCTTCTCGGCATTATCATGTTCGGCATGGGCATGACCCTGCACGCCAAGGATTTCAAGCTGGTCATCCAGCGGCCGAAGGAAGTGCTCATCGGCTGCACGGCTCACTACACGATTATGCCCATCGTGGCCTATGCCCTGGTGCTGGCCTTTGACCTGACGCCGGAACTGGCCGTCGGCATGGTATTGCTCGGTTCCTGCCCCAGCGGCACGGCGTCCAACGTCATGAGCTTTCTGGCCAAGGGAGACGTCCCCCTGGCCGTATCGATTACGACGGTCTCGACGCTGCTGGCGCCGATTATGATGCCCTTTATCGTCTGGGCCCTGGCAGGCCAGTGGGTCGAAGTCTCGTTCTTGGCCATGGCCATGACCGTCATGAAGGTAATTCTCGTGCCGCTGGCTGCCGGCCTGATCGTTCACAAGATCATCGGTGAAAAGCACATCGCTTCGTTGTCCAAGGTACTGGTCCTCATTTCGGCCTTCGGCGTGCTGACTATCGTCGGCGGCGTCATCGCCATCAACGGCGCGAAGATTTTGGAATTGGGCTTCTTCATGGTCCTCATCGTATTGGCTCATAACCTGTTCGGCTTCGGCATCGGCTACTTCGTGACGGGCAAGCTGGGCCTGGGACAGCGTCAGCGCCATTCCGTTACGCTGGAAGTAGGCATGCAGAACGACGCCCTGGCTATTTCCCTCGTGTCGGTATTCTTTGCTCCCGCCGTGGCGATTCCCGCGGCTATCGGCGCGGCCATTCATCAGGTCACGGGTTCGATTCTGGCTGGTATCTTCGCCCGCAAGATGGACGCCATAGAAGCGCGGAAGGCCGCCGCAGCGGAAGCCGTTCCGGCGCCGGCCCACCACTGAGCCGCTGCACTTTATAGAATATTATTTATGGCGTAAAAAACAGCGTATGTCCGATAAAAAGAGAATGGACATACGCTGTTTTGCATATCTTATGTTTTGAAATTTTTGTATACTACGCAGGCGATAAAGAGAAGCCCAGCGTAGCCGATGGCCGGATAGAGGACAGCGACTAAGTGGCCAAAGGAAAAGAGGCTGACAACGTAGGTAAACAGGGCGACGGCAACGGCAAAGGCGACGTTGCCTTGTTTTCCCCAGCAGGTGACGCGGCTGCAGATGGACCACATCATGACGGATGACGAGGAAAAGATGCCCAGGAGCAGCGTGATGGAAAAGGCCGCGCCCAACAGGGGATGGAGTTTTTGCGCCAGGTACAGGACGGGGATGTCCAGTCCTGCGGCGGCATTGCCGTTCAGCAGGATAGCCGTGGTCATGACGGCGATGCAGAGGATGACGACGAAGGCACCCAGGAACGCGCCGGCCCGCAGCTCTTGCTTGGAAGTGGCGGAGACGCCCAGGCGGGTGAATTACATGCTGGGCGGAAAGAAATTCAGGCTCAGGTGCAGGACGGCGCTCAGAAACCAGTTGGGCGCCGCCTGATAGGGGGTGAGGGCTGATTCATAGCTTTCTATTTGGGAAAATTGGCCGTAATCGGCGGCGATGGCGCCGCAGCCGATGGCTAAAGAAAAAACGATGATAACCGGCCCGATAGAGGAAATGACCTGGATGAGGCGCTCGAAGCCCATGAGGTAGGCCGCCAGCAGCAAGCCGGTCATGACGGCGGAGCCGAGAGGCTGGGGCACGCGGTAATATTCGTACAAGGTCGCTCCTGCGCCGGCGACGAGGACCGGCATGAGCAGGATCAGCGTGGCGATGATGAGCCACGTATAGACGAGGCCGAGCCTTTGGCCGCAGAAAAATTGAAAGTGATTAAAGCCCGGTTCTTTTTTGTGTTCGAAGCCTGTCCGCATCAGCAAGTAGGCCATTCCTAAAAAGCCGACTAAATTGACGGCGACAGCCCCGTACCCATAAAGGCCGAAGCTGGCGTAAAACCGCAGCATTTCCTGGCCCGTAGCGAACCCTGAGCCGATGACCCAGGCGATGAAGGCTCCGGCGATGCGGATGCTGTTTCTGATGTCGAAGGTGCTGGCAGGCATGGGAATCCTCCTTTACATTACCGGGAAGGCCACTGTACTACGATGAGGAAGACCGTGGCCAGGATGCAGACGAAGCCGGCGAGCTCGACGGGGTGGAAGGCCGTGCCCAGCCAGGCGGCAGAGACGACGGCCGCTGTTACCGGTTCCAGCGTGCCGATGAGGGTGGATTTCATCGGGCCGACGAGGCGGATGCCCTGTACGAAGAGCGTAAAGGACAAGGCCGTGCCGACGAGGATGATAAAGGCGACGGTGAGCCAGCCGACGGCGTCCAGCTCCGGCGTCATGCCCCAGGCCTGCACGCCCAGGCAGAGGGCGGAGCCGCCGATAATCATGCCTGCGGCGTTGACCGGCACGGCGCCCCACTGGATGGCCAGGCCCTGGGACAGGGTGGGGTAAGCGACGCAGCCGACGGCTCCGATGAGGCCCCATGTCAGCCCTTGGGGAGACAGGACCATCGTCGACGGGTTGCCGTTCGTCGCGACGAGGAATACGCCCAGAACGGCCAGGGCGACGGAGACGAGCTCGCGGGCCGACGGCCTGCGGCGGAAGCGGACGGCCAGGAAAAAGGACATGAGGACGACGTTGAGGGTCTGAAGTACCGTCGCCGTTGCCGAATTGGAATATTTGATGGCCGTCAAATAGGAATACTGGCAGAGCAGGAGTCCGAAAATCGACAAGAGGAGAAGATTGCGGAGGCTGGCCGGGTCGTGAAACATGCCGCAAAAGGCAGCCCGCTGCTTCGGGAAAAACAGGACTAGGAGGACGACGCCGGCGGCGATCATGCGCAGCGCCGTAATCCAGGCCGAGTCGACGACGTAGTGGGTGAAGAGATATTGGCTGACCGTACCGTTGACGCCCCAGGTGACGGCGCCGAGGACGCAGTATAGAATGCCTTTATAAAGAGACGATAGAGCCATACTGTAACAAACTTCCTTTCACGTGTATGTTTAATCAGTATAGCATACCTTGACGGAAACGGGAATAAACGATACCAATTTCTTGACCTCTGCTAAGGGGCGTGCTACAATTCGTGTACTACACAGAAGGGGAGGATGACATCGTGCTGAGTCAACAGCTGCAAGTCTTTTTACAAGTCGCAGACAGCGGCAGTTTTGCCAAGGCTGCCCAGCGCCTTTTCGTCACGCCGGCGTCGGTCATGAAGCAGATGAACGCCCTGGAGCGGCGGTTGGGCCTTACGCTGCTGATGCGGAACAATCAGGGCGTTTCGCTGACGGCGGCAGGCCGCTCCCTGTATGAAGACGGCCTGAGGCTGCAGGCCTATGCCGCCGACGCCGTGACCCGGGCGAAGCAGGCCGGCGGCCGGGACGGCGTGACGATCCGCGTCGGCTCTTCCCTGCTCAACCCCAGCAAGGTGCTGACGGACCTGTGGGCTCCGCTGCGCGAAACCTATGGGAACTATACGTTCCGCATCGTCCCCTATGAAGATACGAAGGAACAGATTCTGTCGGTCATCACTTCCCTGGGCGACCGCATCGACGTCTTAGTGGGCTCCTTCAACTCCCGCAGCATGCAGGCCAGGGCCAATTACCTGCCCTTGGGGACGTATCGGTTCTGCATCGCCCTTCCTGAAGGCCATCGCCTGGCGTCGCGGAAGACCCTGACGCTGGACGACCTTCACGGCGAGCGCGTCGTCATGGTAAAAAGCGGCGATACAGAGCAGATAGACGAGTTTCATCGCCTGCTGAAGCGGGAGCATCCCCAGATTATCATCGAAGAGGCAAGCTATTATTACGACGTCGATACGTTCAATCTCTGCGGGCAGCAGGGCTTGCCCCTCTTGACGCTGGACGCCTGGGCAGGCGTGCATCCCTCGCTGATTACGCTGCCCCTCGTCGATTTGGATTACGGCGTTTCCTACGGGATTTTATATGCCCGGAAACCGTCTGAGGCAGTGCGGGGATTTATCGACATCATTCGGCGGCACGTTGCCGGCTCGGCAGAATAAAATATGATATATGACACACAGGGTCGGTCCTTGCGGGGCCGGCCCTGTGTGCTGTATGGAGAAGTATGGGTTACTTGTAAGACTATGCTGGTAAATAGTTCTTAGGATTGAACGCATATTGCGTTGACTTCACTCATGTACCTTATACGCATTCAGCAGCATGTCGCCCATGCCCGGCGTTTCCGGGTCGTGGCTGCCCTTTCCCGTATCGAGGCCGCGTATCCGCACCATGTCCTCGTCGGTCAGGGAAAAATCGAAGATGGCGATATTGTCGGCCATGTGCTGAGGATTGGTCGACTTCGGCAGGACGACGAAGCCTTCCTGTACTTCGAAGCGCAGGATGATTTGGCTGGCTGTCTTATTGTATTTATGGGCCAGGGCCGTGACGAGGGGATGGGTGAGAAGGGCTTCGTCGCCGTGGCCTAAGGGGAAATAGGCTTCCAGTGCTGTGCCGCAGGTATCTAATGCTTCACGAAGCTGTTTCTGCTGGAAGAAGGGATGGCATTCGACTTGATTAACTGCCGGCATCGTGTCGAACTGGGGGACGAAATGGTTCCAAATGTTGGGCGTCATGTTGCTGACGCCGATGGATTTGATTTTTCCGGCTTTTTGGGCGTCTTCCATGGCTTTCCATGCGCCGGGCACGTCGCCGTAGGGCTGATGAATCAGATACAAGTCCACGTAGTCGAGGCCCAGCTTTTTCAAGGACGCGTCGATGCCCTTGCAGGCGGCGTCATAGCCGTAGTCCTGAAGCCAGAGCTTGCTGGTGATGAAGAGTTCGTCACGAGGGATGCCGCTGTCACGGACGGCTTTGCCGACTTCGTCTTCATTGAAATAGGCCGCCGCCGTGTCGATGTGGCGGTAGCCGAGATGCAGGGCCTTCGTCACGGCGTCGTAGGTGCTGCCGTCGTTGGGGATGAGAAATACGCCGAATCCGACGGCGGGGATAGTATTTCCATCACGTAAGGTTATGTATTCCATCTGAGTATCCTCCTTGGTATACAGGTTATTCGTTCAGCCAGCAGGCGAGCTGATGCACTTGTTCTAAGTAATCGGGCCGGTTTGCGACGTCGCCGGCATTGGGGATATGGTTGAAGATGAGGGTTTGAAATTGTTCGGCTCCTATTTGGCAAAAGCCGCTCACTGTCCAATCGGCATATTTTTTTACCTCCTCTTTGGGGCTGTCCCAGAAGGAGCAGACGAGGGCCGCTTTTTTGCCGTATTTCGCCGTATTGGACATGCCCTTTTTACTGAAATCGAACCAGGGGTAGAACCGCTCGATAAACAGCTTTGCCAGCGACGATACCTGCTGGTTGTAAATGGGAGTGGCGACGACAATGGCGTTGCAGGCCTCGATGACTGGCAGCAATTTCGTAATGTCGTCGTCCTGCACGCAGCGTTGGCCCTCCGTTCCCTGGCAGGCGCCGCAGGCTTTGCAGTACCGGCAGTCTTTGTCCCGCATGGTAAAGACGACGACGCGCTGGTCTTTCAGATCTTCCGCTAAATTTTGAGTGATGATTTCCGAGTTGCCCTTGGCTCTGGGGCTGGCGTTGACTAGTAAAATCGTTTTCATGATGTATCCTTTCTGTTTACTCGTGAATTTTATGACGGTTTAAGAACTGGACGACATCGATGTTCAAGTGGTCGATGATTTCCGTGCGTCCCGTGTCCAGGGCGGCGATTTGGGACATGTCTTCGCTGTCGAGCTCGAAGTCCCTGACGTCCATGTTTTCGATGAGCCGGTCCTTGTGAACCGTCTTGGGAATGACGATGACGCCGCGCTGGAGGGTAAAGCGCAGGGCGACCTGGGCGACGGTTTTGCCGTGCTTTGCGGCGATGGCTTTCAGGACGGGATTATTCCAAATGTCGTGGCCGCCTTCGGCGAAGGGACCCCAGGCCATAGGCGCGACGTGCAGCTTTTTCATGACCTCCAGGTCGTAGGCGCGCTGGTAAAAGGGATGGCATTCGATCTGGTTGACGGCCGGAAGGATGTCGGCGTTTTCGCAGAGGTCGGCCAGCCGGTCGGGATAGAAATTGGAAACGCCGATAGCCCGGATGGTTCCTTGGCGGCACAATTCCTGCAATGCCCGCCACGAGCCGTAATAGTCGGACAACTGCTGATGGAGCAGTACTAAGTCGACGTAGGGCATGTCCAGCTTTTCGAGGGAGGCGGCGACGGCGCGCTTCGTCTGTTCATAACCGAAGTCCTGTACCCAGACCTTCGTCGTGATGAAGATGTCTTCGCGGGGAATGCCGCTTCGCTTGACGGCGCGGCCGACGGCTTCTTCGTTTCCGTAGGCGGCGGCCGTGTCGATGAGGCGGTAGCCGGCGCGCAGGGCGTCCCGTACGATTTGTTCGCAGCGGGACGCGTCGTCTATTTGAAATACGCCGAGGCCGAGTATGGGCATTGCGACGCCGTTGTTGAGGGTTACTGTGTTCATGTTTGTCGCTCCTTTTGCTATGACGATTGAAAAACTGTGTATATCTATATTGTAAGGTGCCCGTCTCTGCTGGGGAATAACCAAAAAAGCCACGACGCATTGACTAAAGGTAAATGCAGAATTGTCAAAGCGCTGCAGACGGCAGACGAAAAACAGCCGCCTGTATCAGGCGGCTGTCGCTGCAATAAGCATATTTACTTTTTCTTGCCGTGTTTCTGTTCGAAAGCGATCATATGGGCTTCTTCTTCGCTGTGGCCTTCGGCCTGGGCCTGGGCGATGAGGGAGACCATTTCTTCGTACGCTTCGGGGATGACTTTCGTAATCCGCGATACGGTGTCTTCCCAGTTTTCCAGCAGCATGTGGCCGAGGTTGCTGTCCGTGTAGGCGACGTGCTTTTCCAGAAGCGATTTGACAAACTGCTGTTCGTCCGGGTCGGTCAGGTCTTCCAGCTTGACCAGGTCGGGGTTGCACTTGGCCGGCTCTAAGTCGTAGACATAGGCGATGCCTCCGGACATGCCGGCGGCGAAGTTGCGTCCCGTGCTGCCGAGGATGAGGACCCGGCCGCCAGTCATGTATTCGCAGCCGTGGTTGCCTACGCCTTCGACGACGGCTGTCGCGCCGCTGTTGCGGACGCAGAACCTTTCGCCTGCCGTGCCGTTGATGTAGGCTTCGCCGCTCGTCGCGCCGTAGAAGGCGACGTTGCCGATGATGATGTTGTCTTCAGCCGGGAAGACGGAGCCCCGCGGCGGCGATACGATGATCTTGCCGCCTGACAGGCCCTTGCCGACGTAGTCGTTGGCGTCCCCTTCAAGGGATAAGGTCAGGCCCTTGGGGATGAAGGCGCCGAAGCTTTGGCCGGCAGAGCCGACGAAGGACAGGCTGATCGTATCCTCCGGCAGCCCCTTTTCGCCGTAGCGCCGCGTGATTTCGCTGCCCAAGAGGGCGCCGGTGACGCGGTCCGTGTTTTTGATGCGCAGGCGGGCGCAGATGTGCTTTTTCTGTTCCAGCGCCGGCCGGCACATGCGGATAAGCTTGGACATGTCCAGGGTGGCGTTGATGCCGTGATCCTGGTCCATAGTGCAGTGGTGGCCTACGGAAGCGTCCGTATAGGGGCGGAAGAGGAGGTTTTTCAGGTTGACTGTCGCAGCCTTCCAGTTGGGGACGTGCTGCTTTTGCTTCAGGCAGTCGTAGCGGCCGACCATTTCGTCGATAGTGTGGAAGCCGAGGCGGGCCATGATTTCCCGCAGGTCCTGGGCGACGAACCGCATGAAGTTGACGATGTATTCCGGCTTGCCTTTAAAGCGCTTGCGCAGCTTTTCGTCCTGCGTGCAGACGCCGTAGGGGCAGGTGTTGAGGTGGCACACGCGGAGCATGTGGCAGCCGATGGTCAGGAGCGGAGCTGTGCCGAAGCCGAAGATTTCCGCGCCGAACAGGGCGGCGATGGCAACGTCCCGGCCGGTGAGCATCTTGCCGTCGACTTCGACCTTTACGCGGTCGCGCAGCTTGTTGAGGAGCAAGGTCTGCTGCACTTCGGCCAAGCCGATTTCCCAGGGCAGGCCGGCGTGGCGCAGGCTGGTCCGCGGCGACGCGCCCGTGCCGCCGTCGTAGCCGCTGACGACGATGTTGTCGGCCTTGGCCTTGACGACGCCGGCCGAGATGGTGCCGATGCCGGCTCCCGACGTGAGCTTGACGCCGACGCGGGCTTTGGGATTGACGTTTTTAAGGTCGAAGATGAGCTCAGCCAGGTCTTCGATGGAGTAGACGTCGTGGTGGGGCGGCGGCGAAATGAGGGCGACGCCCGTCGTGGCGTGACGCGTCTTGGCGATATCCGGGTAGACCTTGCTGCCCGGCAGGTGGCCGCCTTCGCCCGGCTTTGCGCCTTGGGAGCATTTGATCTGCAGCTCGTCGGCGTGGATGAGGTAGTTGCTCGTCACGCCGAAGCGGGCCGAGGCGACCTGCTTGATTTTGTCGTTCGTTTCTGTGCTGAACCGGGCTGCGTCTTCGCCGCCTTCGCCGGTGTTGCTCATGCCGCCGAGGCGGTTCATGGCCGTGGCGATGCATTCGTGGGCTTCCTTGCTGAGTGCGCCGTAGCTCATGGCGCCGGTGCGGAACCGCTTGACGATGGAGTCGACCGATTCGACTTCTTCGATGGGAATGCTGCAGCCGGCGGGATATTCGAATTCCAGAAGGTCGCGGAGGCGGAAGATGGAAGACGTATTGACCCGCTCGGCATATTCCTTATAGATATCGTAATTCTTTTCCTTGCAGGCCTTCTGCAGCAGGCGGACCGCTTCGGGGTCGATGATATGAGGCTGGCCGCCCTTGTGGTACTGGTAGAAATCGCCCCGTTCCAGCGCGTCGTCGGAGCCGTAGGCCGTTTCGTGGCGCAGGGCGTTTTCCCTGGCGATTTCCGTGATGCCGATGCCTTCGATGCGCGACGGCGTGTTGCAGAAATACTTATTGATCAGGTCCTGCTTGATACCGACGGCTTCGAAAATCTGCGCGCCGTGGTAGCTGTGGACCGTAGAAATGCCCATCTTGGACATGACGGCCAGGATGCCCTTGACGGCGGCGTCCATGTAGTTGTCGCGGGCCTTTTCATAAGTCATCTTGCCCAGCTTGCCTTTGAGAATCAGTTCCTTGATGGATTCGAGGGCGATGTAGGGGTTGATGGCCGTGATGCCGTAGCCGATGAGCGTGCAGAAGTGGTGGATTTCCCGCGGTTCGCCCGATTCGAGGATGAGGCCGACGTCGGAGCGGACCGTCTTGTCGATGAGGTAGTGGTGCAGTGCTGCCGAGGCCAGGAGGGCCGGAATGGCGGCCATGCGGGAGTTGACGCCCCGGTCGGACAGGACGAGGATATTGGCACCGTTCTTTATGGCTTTCAAGGCGTCGATGCACAAGGATTCGATGGCCGTTTCCATGCCTTCGGCACCGCTGTTGACCGGATAGAGCATGGATAGCGTGGCGGCCCGCAGCTTCTTCGACATGAGGGACTTGACGACGGCCATTTCTTCATTCGTAAGGAGCGGCGTTTTTAAGTACAATGCCGCCGTGGCTTCTTCGTTGGGATCCATGATGTTGGCTACGTTGCCGGCCATGACAGCCGTTGCCATGACGATGTTTTCGCGGACGCCGTCGATGGCCGGGTTCGTAACCTGGGCGAAGTTTTCCTTGAAGTAATCGTATAAGAGCTGGGGCTTGTCGTTGAGGACGGCCAGGGGCACGTCGACGCCCATGGAATCAATGGGCTGCTTTCCGTCGCGGGCCATGGGCAGGATGACCTTGTCCATGTCTTCCTGGGTATAGCCGAAGACTTTTTCCTGCTCCTTCAGGTCGTAAGGAATCAGGGTGTCGTTGTCCGTGATGAGCTGGTTGTTCATCAGGTCGTCCAGATGGACGATGTGCTCTTCGTACCACTGGTGGTAGGGGTGTTCCGTAGCGATTTGCCGTTTGATTTCGTCGTCGTCGATGATGCGCTGTTCCTTCGTGTCGACGAGGAGCATCTTGCCCGGTTCCAGCCGGCCCTTGTAGAGGATTTCGTCGGCCGGAATGTTGACGACGCCGACTTCAGAGCTGGCGATGACCCGGTCGTCCCGCGTGACGTAGTAGCGGGCCGGGCGTAGGCCGTTGCGGTCCAGCATGCCGCCGATGACCGTGCCGTCGCAGAAGCCGATAGCCGCCGGGCCGTCCCAGGGCTCGAGCATGAAGTTATGATAACGGTAGAAATCCCGCTTTTCTTCGCTCATGAGGGGGGCCCGCTCCCAAGGTTCGGGAATCATCATCATCATGGCGTGGGGCAGGGAATGGCCTGTCATGTACAGATATTCCAGACAGTTGTCGAACATGGACGAGTCGCTGCCCGTGGCGTCGACGACGGGGAATACCTTTTCCATGTCGGGGAAAAATTCCGATTTCGACTTGCTTTCGCGGGCGTTGAGCCAGTTGATATTGCCCTGGATCGTATTGATTTCGCCGTTGTGGACGATATAGCGGTTCGGATGGGCCCTGGCCCAGCTGGGGAAGGTATTGGTGCTGAACCGCGAGTGGACGAGGGCCATAGACGTCGTGACGTCCAGGTCGGACAAGTCGAGGTAGAAATGGCGGAGCTGGACCGACGTCAGCATGCCCTTGTATACGATTGTCCGCGACGACAGGCTGGCGATGTAGAAATCGGTACCCTTTTCCTGGCTGATGGGGACGATGGCCTTTTCGGCCAGCTTGCGGATGATATACAGCTTGCGTTCAAAGTCCATCTGGTTGGTCATGGACGGGCTCTTTTGGATGAAGACTTGCAGGAAATGGGGACGAGTCGTCTTGGCGATATTGCCAATCAGGCTTTCGTCGACGGGAACGTCGCGCCATCCCAAAATAGACAGGCCTTCGGCCCGGACGATGTCTGAAAAGGCCTCCATTTGTTTCTTGCGGAATTCTTCATAGCGGTGGGCGAATATCATGCCGACGCCGTATTCGCCTTCGGCAGGCAGGGAGAATCCCAGGGTTTCGCATTCGCGGCAGAAGAATTCGTGGGGAATTTGAATGAGTATTCCCGCGCCGTCGCCGCTTTGGGCGTCGGCTCCTTCTGCGCCGCGGTGCTTCAGGTTTTCCAAGATCGTGAGGGCGTCGTCGATGATGTCGTACGATTTTTTTCCTCGTATATTTGCGACGATACCGATGCCGCAGGCGTCGTGTTCAAACGACGGGTCGTACAAGCCTTGCGGCTCCGGCAGGTCGCGCAGTTTTTTATACATATATAGTTCCCCCTTCTCTATAAAAAAACAGGCCTGAAAAACCGCACGCGCGTGATATTCCAGCCCCGCTTATAGGTTTGCATTCAATTATAAACAATTCATAATAAAAATGCAATGACTTTTTGAATAATTTACGGAAAATATATAAAAATACCTAATATATTTTTGTAAAGTAACGATGATTTACTGTAATAAAGAAATAAAGACTTTTGTTTGGGCATGAAAAAACACCCGGCCGCGAATTACGGGCGGGCGTTTTTAGAAATCCATTGGGCAAATTGCTGCCGGAATAAGCCGGCTCCGCCGTTGGCCGGATGGCGCATGACGGCGGCGGCCAGGCCTTTTTCTTCCAGCATGAGGGCCGATTTGCGGCCGATGGCTCCGATGAGGATATCGGGGCGGCACAGGCCTAAGAGCTCCTGCGTGTACGTAAGGCCTGCGGCCAGCTCGGCGTCTGTCGGCGTGCGGTTGCTGAAGGGCGAATCTTTGTGGGGATGAAAGGGGAATATATTCCAGAGGATGACGTCGTCCGGCGAAAGGCCGTTGTCCAGAATGGCTCCCCATACGTATGTATCCGTCGGTTCATTCATGCCCTGCCGCCGCTGGGGGTTGCTGGTCATAAAGGGGCAGTCGGGGCGGCTTGTCCGCTGGCCGTCGTAGCCCAGGACCATAGCGCTGGTCACCTGCTTGTGCGCGTTCAGAAGCATGCGCTCGCACGTAATAGCTACGCCTGTAAAGCGGCAGCCCTGATAGCCGGCAGCTTCGGCGACGAAGAGGTATTTGGCGCGGCCGATACGGCGGCGCAGGTAGTCCGTCAGTTGGCGGCTGCGGATGAGAGGCGCGTCGGGGCCGCAGTCGCAGCGCTCGTCGTAATCGCGCCAGGGATTATACACGCCGTCGCCTTCATACTGCCGCAGTGAAGAGAGAAAGGTTTCAATCGTAGACATAGGGGCCTCCTATAAGGTAGTAAACACGGTGTACGTGCCGAATTTTCCCAGCTGGCGGGTCAGGGGGAAGAAGGGCGATGCGACGTAATCGTCGTACCGGCTCCGCGGCACGATGAGGGTCAGGGCTTCGCGGCGCTGCAGCTTATCCATGACGCTGTGTTCTTCTTCCGTCGGGAAGAGATGCTTTTTCGACCAGACGGCGTCCCGTTTCAGGCGGGCGTTTTCGTCAAAGCTGGCCGGCGCGGTCCAGACGGCGCCCTTGTCCGTGTAATAGACGAAGGACGTGCGGTATTCTTCGAAGAAATATATCTGGCCGGGGAACTTCGACGAGGCTTCGATGAGAGCTGACGACGAGCGGTATTCGTAAAAGGGCGTCAATACCTGGAAGGTCAGAAGCCCGTATATGACCATGGTGCCGGCGGTGATGACGATGGGAATCGCCGGCAGGGCCTTCTGCCATTGGGAGAAGACGAGGATTGCCATGGCCAGGGGAATGAAGACGATGAGCCAGAACAGGTCTCCCAGGACGACGGCGCCGGGCTTGGCGAACAGGGCCGCTCCCAAAAAAAGGAGCCAGAAGAAGATAGCCGGGCCAGTGACGATTGTCCAGCGTTTGCGCGAGCTCTTTTCCTGGAGATCCATGACGGCCAATGCGCCGAGGTACAGGAGCGGCATATTGGCGATATAGGCGTAGGTCGGGTATTTCGTCGCCATGGCCGTGTAGAAGAGGATGGTCCCGACGGCCCAGACGGTCATGAAGACGTATTCGTCCGTCCAGCCGCGCCGTTTCCACAGGCCGTACAGGCAGGGGCCGGTCCAGGGCAGCAGGCTGACGGGAACGAGGACGACGTAGTAATACCAGACGTTCATTTCCGGGTGCTCCGACACCGTAGCCCGCACGACGTTGTTAAAGCCCAGGAAGCCGTCGATAAAGGCCGCGCCGTGGCGGGCGTACATCGTGCCGTACCAGGACAGGACGACGAGGAGAAACAGGACGATGCCGACAGGCGGAAAGAGGCGCTTGATATACTGCGTATTGCGGCGCAGGGCGATGAAGACGAGGAGGAACGTTCCCGGCAGGACGATGCCGACGGGGCCCTTGGTCAGCACGGCGAAGCCGGCCATGACGTAGGCGGCGACGACATACCATTTTTTTCCTTCCGTCAGGCCGATATAGGCGAAGAACATGGCCGCCGACGTGAAGAAGAAGAGCATCTGGTCGGTAATAATGGAATGGCTGATGGCCCAGACGGCCAGGGACGTCACGGTCATGGCGGCCGCGATGAGGGCGGCCGTCATGCGGCCCGTGCGGCGAAGCATGTACCATGCCGCCAGCACGACCGACGCCGTGCCGAAGAGGGCGCCGGGCAGGCGGGAGGCGAAATCCGTAAAGCCGCACAGCGTGTAGGAAATACACAGCATCCAATAGATAAAAATAGGCTTATCGAACCAGTACGTGCCGTAAATCTGCGGAGAAATCCAGTCGCCGGACAAGACCATTTCCTTTGCCGTCAAGGCGTAGTTGGACTCGACGGGGTCGGTGACGGCCAGCTGGCTGTTGCCGAGGAGCAGGAACAGGAAGCAGAGGACGGCGAGCAGGAAAAATACAGGGCGGTGTTTCATTGCATACCTCCTATGGATGATTGATGAGAATGACTTGAGCCGGCAGATCTGCCGCCATGCCGTATTGCCGCAGTTCGGGCACCGTTTGATTGAGCTTGAGGAAGGACGTCTTGGTCATGACGATATAGGCCTTATCGGGAGACGTCAGCAGGGCGGCGAAGTCGGGCAGGTCGTCCTTTTGCCATTCTATGCCGTGCAGGTTGCTGTAATAGGCGATGCCCGGGTGGAGAAATTTTTCGATGTATAAATCGGACCGGCCGTCGTATACGTCGTGGAGGATATAGGCCGCTTCGTACGACGTCGTGTGCTCGGCGATGCGAGGCATGACGAAGCCGAAGGCCGCCCAGGAAAAGACGACCATGAGGACGACGGCGGAGGCGAAGGCCTGCTTCCAGAGCTGCCGGTACAGCAGGAAGGCCGGCAGGAACAAGGCCGTGCTCAGCAGGACCGAGCCGATGAGGATTGGCTGGGCGAAAAATTCCGCCCCTTTGTTCAGCGGAATGGCGTTGCAGAGCAACAGGCCGACGGCCAGGATATAGGCGGCGGCGATTGCACCGAGAGGCGGGCGCTTTTCCAGATAGCAGCGGTACAGATACCAGGCGATGATATAGGCTGCCGGTGGGAAGGCCGGGGCGATATACGTGACCAGCTGCGTATGAGACAGGGAAAAGAAGACGAAAATAAAGGCCGCCCAAATCAGGCAGAACAGCACCGTGTCGTTAAAGGGGTCGCGTTTTTTGAACAAGCGGCGCACTGCCGGAGCCAAGGCCGGAATCCACGGGACCATCGCGCCGATAAAGACGGGAATGAAGAAGAAAATACTGTTTTGTCCCGGATGCTCCGGCGCGATGAAGCGGACGAGATTGTGATAGCCGAGGAAGGTCTGCAAGAATATATCGCCGTGGGTCTGATACATAAATACGTACCACGGCAGGCCGACGAGAAAGGCGATGCAGAGGCCCTGGGGGATTTTCATCGTCCTGAGAAGGGCCCATTGGCGGGTAGCGGCCATATACAGCAGCATGATGAGCGCCGGAAAGGCGTAGCCGACAGGGCCTTTGGCCAGCAGGGCCAGGCCGCAGAAGGCGTAGGCCCGGTAATATTTTCCCCGATACAGGGAGATCATGGCGACGGTCAGGGTGAGCATGAGGGTCATGTCCGTGACGGCGGCTTTGCCGACGTACATGAAGCCGACGCTGGTCAGCAAGATGAGCGTCGCCATAAAGGCGATGGTTTGATTGAACAGGTCCTTGCCCTGGACGTAGACGAATAAGGCCGTCGCAACGGCGGCGACAGCGCTGGGCAGGCGGGACGACCAGTCGGAAATGCCGAGGAGGCTGTAGGACAGCATTTCCAGCCAATAAAACAGAGGCGGCTTATCGTACCAGAACTGGCCGTAAATGCGGGGAGAAAGCCAGTCCCCGGCCAGCAGCATTTCCTTGGCCGTTTGCCCGTATACGGGCTCGTTGGGATCCGTCAGGGGGGCAATACCCAAAAAAGGCAGCAAAATAATTGCTGCCATACAGGCGACCGTCAGGCCGTATCGATTTTCAAAAAGCCAATGTTTCATTTTGCCAATCTCCCGCGGCGCCGTTTCCAGAGGAAGAGGAGGGCGCAGACTGCGCAGATGGCGACGATGACGGCGAGGAAGATGTGATTGTACTGAATCAGGTCCTTCCAATGGCTTCCCAGAATTGAGCCGGCCCACACGAGGAGAAGCGTCCAGGGAATCGTGCCGATGATGGTGAAGACGACGAAGCGTCCGAAGGGATAGCGGGCCACGCCGGCCGGAAAGGAGATAAAGGTCCGCACGCCGGGCAGGCAGCGGCAGATTAAGACGGCCGCTCCGCCGTATTTATTGAACATCGTTTCTGCCATATTGAATTTCTTTTCGTTGAAGAAGATGTATTTCCCGTATTTCAGCAGCAAGGGACGGCCGCCGTACGAGCCAAGCCAGTAGCTGACGATGGAGCCGACGACGCCGGCCAGACAGGCAATGACGACGGTGGTCCAAAAGTCGAAGATGTTTTGGGAAATGAGAAATCCGGCGAAGCCGAGGACGACTTCGCTGGGAATGGGAATATTGGCATTTTCCAGCACCATAGCGATGAACATGGCGATATACCCATACGATTCCATAAGCTGCAATAACGTGTCCATGTAATGTAAGCACTCCTGTTCTTATGTATTATATAGTATCACTATTAGAAGAAAGACTGCGTAACGTCGCGTATGCTTATCATAGCATAAAACGCGGAAAATTTGATAGAAATATGCAAAAAACGCAAATCACCGTCGCAAAACGCATGAATCAGCATGTGTCAGCGCGTTTTGAAGCAAGGCAGATGACGCAGGGCGTATTTGCATATCATATACCCGTAGAGGAACGATAAGGCCAGCGTCAGGACGAATTTCAGCGGCATGCCGAGAGACAGGGGCTGGAGAAAATAGGCCGTGTTCTGAATCAGCGTGTCGCTGACGACGTACAGCGGATAGGCCAGGCCGGCGGCCAGCTTTGTCTTGTCTGTTTCTATGTCTCCCCATTTGGCAAAGGCCGCTAGCAAGGCCAGGAGCAGGGGAAGCTGCAGGAGGGAAAAGAACAGCAGCAAGGGAAACAGCGTGCCGGAAATAAATACGGAAATTCCCATCGTAATATAGGACGAGGCGACGATGACGCCCAACAGCAAGGCCGCGCCGATGATGTGAACGGCAGACGGCACGTAGCCTCCGGCTGTGAACCAACGATGCCTGAAGGCATACACGCCGAAGCAGAAGTACAGCCCGCTCATCGCCGCAAGGTACAGCACATACAGGGGGAACCAAAGGTCCGGCGTGCGGTGCGCCGCCAGCAGCAGCCCGAAGAAGGCCGCGGCCACGACGAGCTGCAGGGCGTAGAAGCCGGCCAGGATTCCTGCTGAGGGAGGCGCGGCTGCCGCCCGCTGAAAGAGGGAACGCCGCCATTTCTTTGCGCCCATCAAGGTCAGATGAAACAGCAGGAGCAGCCCGATACAGAAGAAGGGGCTTTGGAAATAGGCAGACCAGAACGGCAGGTGGACGATCGAGAACGCCGGGCCGTCGCCGTGACTGCCGCAGCTCCGGCTGGCAAGGTACAGGAGCTCCGGCGCCAGGAGAATTGTACCGGCCAGCCAGGGCCAGCCGAGACGGGTCCACTTGCTCTTGAAATAGGGCCGGATCATGTGGATGCGCAGCGAAGACGCGCCGAAATAGGCGCTGATAAAAAAGATTGCCGGCACGATGCATGCGATGGCTAAATTGTACAGGAAATCAATGGCCAGCCCTTCAATGGAGTGCATCGGAGCGGGAACATAGGGATGCAGCAGGGGAAAGGGCCTGAAATTTCCCAGTGCGGCGAAGCAAATGCCGGCAAATACTAAAAAGGTGCGGAGATTATCCAGATAATGTATGCGTTTACCCATCGGTAAGACCTTCTTTCTCATGTATAGGCCAGCTTCCGCAAGAAGCTGACATACATTATAATATACCTATCTAAACAAATATTAAAGATAGAAGAAAAAAATCATAAAAAGGAGACGAGGCATATGGTAATCAGTACGACTGACAGCATTATCCGCCTGTGCGTGGCCCTGCTTTTGGGCGCGATCATCGGGTATGAACGGCAGGCGCAGCATAAGGCGGCAGGCCTTCGGACGCACACACTGGTCTGCGTAGGCTCCTGCCTGTGCATGATCATATCGATCAACATCGCCATGGACCATTTCCTGCTGTACGGATACCGCAACGCCGACCCCGAGCGCATCGCCGCCCAGGTTATTTCCGGCGTCGGCTTTTTAGGCGCCGGTACGATACTGGCAAACCAGAAGGCGCGCAATGTCCGCGGCCTTACGACGGCGGCCGGACTGTGGGCCGTCGCGGCTATCGGACTCGTCGTAGGCGCGGGATATTTGGCCGTGGCCGTCGCGGCGACAGTCCTCATCTTCGTCGTGCTGACCGTCTTCATCCGCTTGGACAAGCGCCTCAGCAGCCAGCACCGCCGGGAATACACGGTACATATTATCATGAAGAATACGATTGGGCAATCGCGGCGCCTAGCCGAATACTTGGAGAACCGACAAATGAATGTCAAAGCCTTCCGCATCCTGTCCGACGAGGACAGCGAGCAGGCCGAACTAGCCGTCACGCTCATCGCCAACGACGGTATAGAGAGCGATGAAATCATACGGCGGCTCTTAACGGTAAAAGGCGTAACGCTGGCGGAGCTGGAGCGCCCTGGCGATGCAGAAGGCCGGAACTCGGGACACAGTACAGAAACATAAATCATTAATATAATAGAAGCATGCAAAACGGCAGCGGAAACGGATCCGCTGTCGTTTTATGTTGACGGTGAAAAGCATACATTAAAGCTTTTTATGGTTTTATAGATAGTGTTTAAAGGGAAGACTGATTGTGTATAAAGAATACATAGATTTTTTGCGCTTTTCGTATATTCATTTTGGGCAGCATATAGTATAATAAAAAAGCATGCAACTCAAGGAGGGATTATATGTCTACGTTTATGGCTGCGTCCAGCAGAGAAGGAAAACAATTACACGACGCCGTGTTTCAATTCGGCCAGGCTGCTCAGGCGGCGATGGCGGCATACGGCCGGGAGCGCGTCGTCAACGCCACGGTAGGCTGCTATGCCGGCGAAGATGAAGTATTGGGGTGTCTTCCCGTCGTAGAAGAAATCTATCGGTCCCTGCCGATGGCTGATTTTATTACGTACGCGCCGCCTGTCGGCCTGGCGGACTACCGCAAGGCGGCGATAGACGAAACGTTCGAGGCATATCGTCCCGAAGGATATATAGATGCCGTAGCGACGGCCGGCGGCACCGGAGCCGTTCATATCGCCATTGCCAACTATTCGGAAGTCGGCGACGACGTCCTGGCGTCCGACTGGCGCTGGGGCATATACGGCAGCTTGTGCCAGGAAATCGGCCGCAGGCTTACGACGTTTGCCTTGCTCGATGAAAGCGGCGCATTCAATATCGAGTCGTTTTCCTCGGCCGTAGCCGATGTGCTGCGCAAGCAGGATTCCCTGCTGATTATCTTGAATACGCCGGCTAATAACCCGACGGGGTTCGCCTTGTCCGATCAGGATTGGGCGGAGGTGCTGCAGGTCTGCCGCTTCCATGAAAAGCAGGGCAAGCGCATTTCGATTCTCGTCGATATCGCCTACATTGCCTATGCCGGCGAAAAGAACGAAGTCCGTACCTTTATGAAGCAGTTCAGCAACTTGCCGCCCCATTTATTCATTATGGCGGCGTTCAGCATGTCCAAAGGCTATACGCTGTACGGACAGCGGGCCGGCGCCCTCGTCGGCGTGTCGTCCAGCGAGGACGTCATCAAGGAATTTACAGAATTAGGCCGCTATTCGGCCCGTACGTCCTGGTCCAACGTCAACCGCGCGGCCATGACGCTCCTCACGACGATCCGGGGCGACGCCGCCTTGACGAAGCGTCTCGACGAGGAACGGATGGAATTTTTCCGCATTATTCAACAGCGGGCGTCGCTGTTTACGGAAGAAGCGGCGCAGTGCGGCCTGCGCGTCATTCCCTACCATGCGGGCTTCTTCATTTCCATTCCTACGGCCAACCCCCAGGCGGTCTGCGAAGCACTGCAGGACGAACTGGTCTTCGCCGCGCCCTTGGCCCTGGGCGTACGATTGGGTGTATGCTCCGTACCGCTGCCGAAAATCAAAGGCTTGGCGGCCAAGATAAAGAAAGCCGTCGATAAATAAAAAATACGAATGGCATATATACGATGCAACCCCTGCGGATTAGCTAAGAATCTGCAGGGGTTTATCATTAAAAAATATCGTCGTCTAATTGTTTCAGGTACTCGAAGAAAATGGACAGGCTTTTTTGGACGTTCGGCCGCGGCGTCTTATGGGTGAGGATATAGGCCGTCAGCGGTTCCGGCGGGTCCGTCAGGTATTGGTAGGCAAACGTGCCTTTTTGGCAGGCGTACTTGGCGAAGAACAGGGGCATGACGGCCCAGCTGCCGCTGTGGGCCATGATTTGCAGGGCCAGCTGGGCGCTGGCGACATAGCTGGGGTGAAATTGGTCGGCAGGCCAATACGCTTCATGCCACTGCGTAAAGGATGGCGGCCAGTTGATGTACAACTCTTTCGTGCAGTCCAGCCGGCGGGGATCGACGGGAGCCTTGGCCGACTCCTGCGGGTCGCCGGGCATGACGCAGACCAGGGGAGACTGCCGCCATGGCTGGCAGGAAAGCTCCGGCGACGCCGAATCGCGCCAGCCGATGGCCACGTCGATGACGCGCTGCTCGACCAGCGGGGGAAATTCGATGGCGTGCTCCGTATGGATGTAGAGGTTCATGCCGGGCGAATGGGTCAGCAGGCGGGAATACAGGGCGGGAAAGACGTAATCGTTTAGGATCTGTACCGACCCGATTGATAAGGACAGCCGTTCCCCCAGGCTTTTGAAGCGCTGCGTTTCTTCCCACACGGCGTTCCAGCGCTGGGCGATGGACAGGAAATCGCGTCCCGACGGCGTCAGCGTCGCTTCCTTGATGCCCCGGCCCCGATCCAGCAGGGGGATGCCCAGCTCGTCTTCTAGCGTTTTCAGCCGCCGCGTGACGGCCGTTTGGGAAATATATAATTCATCGGCGGCCTTGCTGATGGTTCCGTATTTGACGATGGCCAAAAAGGCCTGTATATCGTGAAAGTTCATGGCGCGCTCCTTTTTGAAATATGCAAAAAGCTGCTATTTAAGCTGATATATTCATATTTTACATTATATTTGACTGCCTGTACAATAGAGGTACGGTAAAGATACAAAGACAAGCAGATGCTTGTTTGACTGCGTATATTCAAAAGGAGGACCTACGTTGACAGATACCTTATTATTGGACATTGGCATTATCGTGCAGATTATTTTGATTGACCTGGCCCTTGGTGGCGACAACTCTATCGTCATCGGCATGGCTGCGAAAAATCTGCCGCCTCGCTTGCAGAAGAAGGCTATTTTATACGGCACGGCCGGGGCGATTCTCCTGCGGTTCCTGCTGGCGTTCATCGTGTCGTGGCTGTTGTTCATCCCGTTCCTGAAGACCGTCGGCGGCGTGCTGCTCGTCGGCATCGGCATCAAGCTCATCGGTGCCCAGGGCAAGGAAGAGACGCACCACATCGAGGCGAAGGATTCCTTAGGCGCGGCGATTAAGACGATTATCTTGGCCGACGTGCTCATGAGCCTCGACAACGTCCTCGGTATCGTCGGCGTGACGAACAACCACTGGGGCCTGCTCATCTTCGGTATGCTGATTTCCGTGCCGATCATCATCCTGGGCAGCACCATGGTCATTAAGATCATGAACAAGTTCCCCATCCTCATCTACGTCGGCGGCGCCATTTTAGGCTGGGCGGCCGGCGGCATGATCGTGACGGATACGTACCTGGCCGAATACGTCCCCTTCGTGGCGGCCAACGCGACGGCGATGAAGGTCGGCTTGTTAGCTGCGACGCTGGCCGGCGGTGCCATCTGGAAGTACGGCGGTTGCTGGAAAAAAGAAAGCGTGGCATAACTGCATATTCTATAAAACTGAAAAGACTGTACGCGAAGTGTTATAGCACTGGCGTGCAGTCTTTTTTCCGTATATTTGACAAACGCGACGGCGGCTTGTATAATACACACTATGCTGTATATTTTTGTATAGGAGATAGGGATTCATGGTTGAAGCAGAATATATTTTGGCGCGCAACGTTATCAAACTGGCCAATGTCATCATGACCATACGAAACAGAGAAATTAAAGAACTCGGCTTGACAGCGGAGCAGGCGGACAGCCTTATATTTTTTTCTCAGCATGCCGGCGCGTCGGCCGTGGATTTGAAAGCCTATCTGGGCGTTGCCCATCAGACTGCCCGCGGCATTGTAGAGCGGATGGCGGCCAAGGGGTTGGTGACGACCCATGTTTCCGAACGGGACGGCCGCTATAAGACCGTCGCGCTTACGGAGGAGGGCCGTACGTTATGCACCGCGATGGCTGAGAACGGCACGTATACAGGCCGGACGTTATTGCAGGGGATGAGTGAGGCTGAAAAAAAGCAGTTTTTTTCTCTGTTAACCAAGGCGCTGCAAAATATAACGACGCAGCCGTGAGCGATTACGTCTGCCCTAATATACAGCATGCTTCATACTTATGCTGTGGCTGCTGCTCATAAAGGCAGGCATACATAAAAAGAAAGAGAGATGTATCATGTTGGGATTTCGTAAGGAAACAATAGAACGTTTTATCTGGTATGTATTGGGACTGAATCTGATTGCCGTCGCCGTCGTGCTGAATATCCGCTACGTCATGGGCGTCGCGGCATTTAGCTCCGTCATGTATGCCATATCGCAGATTTATCATATTTCGTTGGGGACGGCGTCGATCCTTTGTTATCTGCTGTTTGTATTGATACAGTGCGTGTTGTCGCGGAAAATTAAAGCCGTGTATTTGCTGGAGATTCCCTTGTCGCTGGCTTTTGGCATCGTGACGGATGTATATGACTGGCTGATACCGGAATTTCACTTCCCGGCCTATATCAGCATGACCTTATTTTTACTGACTATGTTTGTTACAGCCTTAGGCGTATTTTTGTGCGTAAAGACCAATTTTGTGCTGACGCCGACAGAAGGCATTGTGCAGACGATTTCTGAAGTATTTCATATTGCCTTTTCCGCTGTAAAAAATACATTTGATGTATCCTTAGTCGTTATCAGTACGCTTCTTTGTGTATTTAATGATACCGAGCTGTACGGCATTGGCGTCGGGACCGTCTTATCGGCCCTGTGTATAGGACGAATTATCGGAGTATATGAAAAAATGTTTCGCTGGAGAAAGCTGAATCAGCTCAAGCAGCTGCGGCGCAGCCGGTATGCTGCCTGCTGACCATGAAGGGAGGTTTTCTGCCGCGCAAAAACGAGGAGCCTGGACGTTGTGTCCGCGGCTCCTCGTTTTTGTATGATGAAATTCCCCCGATAGCTGTATTATTTTTCGTCCATAATGGCTTCCGGCCCCCTGTCGCCGGTGCGGATGCGGACGGCGTCTTCGACGTCGAAGACGAAGATCTTGCCGTCGCCGACTTTGCCGGTCTTGCAGACGCGCTGGGCCGTTTCGATGACTTTTTCTACAGGCACCTCGCATACGACCGTTTCGACCTTGATGTGCGGCAGCAGGTTGATGGCGTATTTCTGGCCCCGGTATACTTCGACGTGGCCTTTCTGGAGGCCGCAGCCGTAGACCTGGCTGACGGTCATGCCCATGACGCCGATGGCGTTGAGGGCGTCCTTCAGTTCTTCCAGCTTGCTGGGCCGGGTTACGATGTCTATCTTAGTAATTTTTCTGTCCATGCATATCACTCCCTATAACTGATGACCGCTGACGCCGATGTCACTGATTGTAGACGGCGAGACGACGGGTGTATTCAGGCTTTCGCCGAAGGGGCTGCCGGCTGTAATGGCGTAGTTGTAGCCCCGTTCGCCGTGTTCGGTAATGTCCAGGCCGGAGATTTCTTCTTCCTTGTCGGCGCGGACTTTCATGATAGAGCTGATGATCTTATACAGGATAATCGTGCCGACGATGGCGAAGACGTAGGCGACGACTGTCGAGACGACCTGAGCGAAGAGCAGATGCGTTTCGCCATAGAATAAGCCGTTGGCTCCGGCCGGGTTGACTTCCGTCGTAGCCCAGAGGCCTGTGGCGATGGAGCCCCAGGTCCCGCCGATGCCGTGGATGCCGAAGGCGTCGAGAGAATCGTCGTAGCCGAATTTGGCTTTGACGACGGCGACGGCAAAGTAACAAACTGCGCCGCCGATGGCGCCGATGATGACGGCGGGAAGCGGAGCGACAAAGCCGGCTGCCGGCGTAATGGCTACGAGGCCGGCGATGCAGCCGGAAGCTGCGCCGAGAATGGTCGGTTTACCATTGACAGCCCATTCGATAACGACCCATGCCACGGTCGCTGCCGCAGCTGCGCCCTGGGATGCGATGAAGGCGTTGGCAGCCAGGCCGTTGGCGCCGAGGGCGCTGCCGGCGTTGAAGCCGAACCAGCCGAACCACAGGAGAGCCGCGCCGAGAACCGTCATGGGCAGGTTATGGGGCAGCATGGGGATGCGGCCGTAGCCCTGGCGTCTGCCGAGAAGAATGCAAAGCGTAAGACCCGAAACGCCGGACAGGATATGAATAACCAAGCCGCCGGCAAAGTCGAGAGCGCCGAGCTGGGCCAGGAAGCCGCCGCCCCATACCCAGTGGGCCATGGGATTGTAAATGAAGATAGCCCAGAGCAGGATGAACACTGTAAACGCATGGAATTTCATCCGTTCGGCAAACGCGCCGGTAATCAAGGCCGGCGTAATAACGGCGAACATGCACTGGAAGGCGACGAAAGCCAGTTCGGGAATCGTGCCGTTAGCCAGGACGGACATGCCGACGCCCGTCAGGCCTACTTTGTCTAAGGAACCAATAAATCCGTTAATATCCGAACCAAACGTCATAGCGTAGCCGATTAAAATCCATTCGACAGAAATCATGGCGACGATGAAGAAACTCTGCATAATGGTCGTCAGTACGTTTTTATTGCGGACCATGCCGCCATAGAAGAAACCTAAACCAGGCGTCATAATAAATACGAGCGCCGCGCTGATGAGGACCCAGGCTGTATCGCCTGTGTCGATGGCCGATGCCGGATCGGCGGCAAATGCCGTCGGCGCGGACAAGGCCGTGCAGGCCAGAGCCAGGCGCAAAATGGACCACCCTTTTGTCATTAAAATCATCCCCCTATCGTAAGAAAAAAGGCGTCTATGCGGAAACTACCCCCTCGTACTTTCCCATAGACGCCGTTGTCTGTACATATATTGTTTTATCAATAGAAAAACAGAAAGGCTCCGGCATCATCGGGTACCTCGATATGCCAGAGCCTCATTGCTCAACTCGTATTCTATTGATGTGCCTTATTATACGGCGTTTCCGGCAGATTGTCAAATGTTTTTAAGTAAAAAATAATAAAATTAACAGTTTATATTTATAAAATAGAAATTTACTTTATTTTATTATCAAGCGAACAGGATGTGGCCGATGAAGATATAGAACGTCAGGGAGATGGCGCTGAGGGCCGTCGTGTTCATGACGATCTGCGTGGCGTAATCGGCGTTGTTGCCGAATTCGATAGCAAAGAGGGCCGTGTTGACCGCCGTCGGAATGGCGCAGTAGATGAGGAAGACCATGGCGCTGACAGCCGTAAAGGTACCGGGCATCAGGGCGTTGGCCGCGTATATCATGACCAGGCCGAAGAGGGGCAGGACGGTCATCTTCAGCAGGCTGATGATCCACACGTCCTTGTCAAACCAGTGTATCTTCGTCTGGGACAGCTGCGCTCCAATGCTGACCATGGCGACGGGCAGCAGCGATTTGCCGGCCATTTCCATGATGGGCCAGAAGAAGAATTCTTCGGCGTTCCAGCCTGTCGAGCGGACGAGGAGGGCCGCGGCGAGGAAGTAAATCATGGGCATGCGGAACATGACGCGCAGCGTATCGGCAGCTGACAGCCGCCCGCGGCCGGCCTGATAGAGGCCGAGGGTATTGAGCGATACGCTTTGGACGATGAAGATGATGATTTGGACGACCATGGCTTCGGCAAGGTAGGGCGTCTGGCCGTCGACGACGAAGGGGGCATGGGAAAAGACGAGGATGATGAGGGCTACGCCCAAGTTGCCTGTGTTATTGAACATGAGGGCGTTGCGGCACGACTGTATCATGCCTTCGTCATAGCGGCGCCAGTGGCTGACGAGATTGGCCAGGAAAAAACAAAAGACCATGAAGACGGTCATGGCGGCGATCATCGTCACGCTGGCCGGGGGAAATTCCGTTTCGTATACGTTGGTGAAAATGAAGCTGGGAATGACCAGGTAAAACATGAACTTGGACAGGGTTTTTACGTCTATGTGAAATTTCCGGTCTAACAGGAAGCCGATGAGGACGAGCCCGAAGATAGGCAGCATCGTATGCTCGATAATAAATAGGAACACCATTGTCAAAACCTCTTTTCATCAAAGATAGCTTTTATTATATAGCAAATAAAAAATATAGCAAATAAAAAAAGACGGCAGGGCAGAATAGGAAATACGGTAAGGTTTTCCTATCCTGCGCCTGCCGCCTGAGGGGGATGAGCGCGCTATTTGTAGCTTGCGAAATAATATACGACGTTCAGCAAGGTTTCGCACATGTATTTCAAGGCGTTGCTGTCCCAGTGGAAATCGGGCGAATGGCCGACGACAGGTTCGTCGCCGCAGACGCCGACGTAGTAAAAGGCGCTGGGGACGGCGGCGCTGAAATAAGCGAAGTCCTCCGAGCCGGAGCCGCGCTGCATGGGCACGACGTCGACGCAGTCGGCGCATTGTTCCGTCAGGATCGCCGCTACGCGGGCCGTGACGGCTTCGTCGTTGACGCAGACCGGCGAGAAGGGGACGACGTCCAGATCGTAGGAGCCGCCGTAGGTCAGGGTGACGGCGCCGAGGACGTGGCGGAGCTTGTCGAGGATGTCGCGGCGTTTGGCTTCGTTATACGTCCGCAGCGTTCCTTTTAATTCCGCCGTATCAGGGATAACGTTGGGATTGCGCCCTGCCTGGAACTGGCCGAAGGTCAGGACGACGCCGTCGCCGTCGGCGCGGCAGTTGTATACGTAGCTTTGAATCATCTGGATGACGTCTACGCCCATCTGAATCGGGCTGATGCATTCCGACGGCTGGGAGCCGTGGCCGCCCTTGCCGTGGAGGGTAATGGTGAAGTCGTCGCACGAGGCGGAGATTTCGCCGCTGCGGATGCTGACATAGCCCTTGGGAAGGGCGCCGGCTACGTGGAGCCCGAGGGCGTATTCGACGGGCGGGTTATTGAGGATGCCTGCGTCTATCATGCGGGCTGCGCCGCCGTTGCCTTCCTCGGCAGGCTGAAATGCCAGGCGGACCGTGCCGCGCAGGCAGTCGCGGTGCTTGTTCAGGATTTTAGCGACGCCCAGCAGGTTGGCCGCATGGCCGTCGTGGCCGCAGGCGTGCATGACGCCGGGGACGAGGGACGCGTACGGACAGTCGTACTTTTCCGTCAGCGGCAGGGCATCGATGTCGGCGCGGAGCAAGATGACCGGGCCGGGATGGGCGCCGCGGATGAGGCCGGTGACGCCGGTGCCGGCTATGATTTTTACGTCTTCAATGCCCATGAGGGAGAGCTCTTGGAAAATGGTTTTGCACGTATCAAATTCTTTTTCGCTCAGTTCGGGATGGGCATGGAAATATTCACGCATTTCCATCATATAAGGCAGTGTCTTGCGTACGGCTTCGTGGATGTTGAATGTAGGTGTAAATTGGCTGCTCATATGCCTTATGCCTCCTTTGTTGAGCCTGACGCTGCTTTCATCGTGTCTATATTACTTCTATACGGTGCGGGAAAAATCCTGCCGGCCGGCGAAGTTTTTCCGATTATTTTACAGAAGAGGCGGCCCCTTCTTTTTTGCGGAAGGAAAAGCGGAGGCGGTGTTTTTCAATCCATACGAAGATGATGGGGATGATAAACAGGGTGAAGACCGTCGACGTCAGGAGGCCGCCGATGACGACAACGGCCATGCTGGCTCTCGTTTCCGAGCCGGCTGTCATGGACAGGGCCGTAGGCAGCATGCCGACGACCATGGTCAGCGTCGTCATGAAGATCGGCCGCAGGCGGACCTTGCCGGCCTCGATAATGGCGCTGCGCGGGTCGAGACCCCGTTCCATCAGGGTCAGCGTATAGTCTAGGAGGAGGGTGCCGTTTTTGGCGACCAGGCCGTCCATGACGAGGATGCCGATGAGGGAATACAGGTTGATCGTGTTGTTCGTCAGGAATAAGAGGAACAGCGAGCCGATGAGCCCCAGGGGAAGGGAGAACATGCGGATAAAGGGCGTTTTCACCGATTCGTACAGGATAGCCAGGATCATGTAGATCAGGATGAGCGACAGGACGAGGGCTTCGCCCAGGTCGCGGAACGTCGTGGCCATCTGGTCGGCCTGGCCTGTAAATCGGTACGTGATGCCGCCCATATCCGTCGCGTCGAGCTTGGCCGAGATTTCTTCCATGACCTCGTTCAGGGGACGGCCCTGGAGGGTGCCGCCGAGGGTAATGGCCCGTTCCTTGTCGGTGCGGCGGATCGTGACCGGGCCGGTGGCCGCCTTGATGTGGGCGACGTCGGCAATGTAGATGATGCGGCCGTCGGCGTTCAGCGGAATCGTTTCCAAGTCGGAAATGCGGAAGCCGTCGGCGCCTTTAAAGCGGACGTAAATATCCGTGTCGTTGTTGTCGTTTTTGACGTCGTTTGCCAGGACGCCGGCCTTTTGGCCGCTGATGGCGTTGGAGAAGGTCTTGGTCAGTTCGCCTAAGGACGTGCCGTACTGCTTGAGCTTATTGCGGTCTACGTCGAGCTGGTATTCGGGCATGCCGTCTTCATAGGAGCTGCTGACGTCGCGGACGCCGGGGATTTCTTCCTTCATCATCTGCTGTACTTCCCGCGACTTGGCGATGAGCTCGTCCATGTTTTTGCCGCGCAGCTCGAGGCGCAGGTTGCCCGAGCCGCCGCCGAAGCCGCCTGACGTGCCCGATACGGAGGCCTGGTCTTCCTTGACCCGGACGTCGCCGTCCAGAATATTCTTAGCGGCGAAATTGCGGACGTCGTTGGTAATCTGCCAGATCGAGCGGGAGCGGTCCTGCCGGTCCTGAAGGGTGACCTGTATATTGGCTTCATTGAGGTTGCGGCCGCCGACCATGGCCGTCGAATAGACGACTTCCGGTACCGTCGCCAGATATTCTTCTATCTGGCGGGCCGCCTTGTCGGTCCGTTCCAGGTTGGCGTTCGTAGGCAGCTGGAGGGTGATGCGGAAGCCGCTTTCATCGGTCTGGGGCATGAATTCCGAGCCGACGAGGCCCGTCGGGATGAGGGCTACGGACAGGGTAAAGCACAGGAGGACCGGGAGGACGAGGCGCTTGGCATGGTCCAGGCTCCAGGTCAGCATGCGGCCGTAATGGCTGCGGGCCCAGTCTTCGATGGCGTCCATGCGCCGCCACAAGGGCGTGTCGGGGATTTTCAGGCCTAAGCGGAAGAGCCGCGACGCCAGCATCGGCGTCAGGGTGAAGGAGACGAAGAGAGAAAAGAAGGTGGCGAAGACGATAGTAAGGCCGAACTGTTTGAAATACTGGCCTACCATGCCGGTCATGAAGGCGATAGGCAGGAAGACGACGATGTCGCACAGCGTAATGGCGATGGCGGCCATGCCGATTTCCGTCCGCCCGTTCAGGGCCGCTTTTTTCGGCTCTTCGCCGTTCATGAGGTGGCGGTGGATGTTTTCCAGTACGACGATGGAGTCGTCGACGAGGATGCCGACGCACAGGGCCATGCCCATGAGGGACATCATGTTGAAGGTGAAGCCGGCGATGTACATGGCGAAAAACGTCGAAATGAGGGATGTCGGGATGGCGATCATAACGGCCAGGGTCGAGCGCCAGCCCCGCAGGAAGAAGAACAAGACCGTCCCCGTCGTGATGAGCCCTTCGATGAGGGTCTGCAAGGTGTTGTGCAGGGAGTTGCGGACGTACGACGCCGATTCGTTCGTTACAGTAAAGGTATAGTCCGGGTTGTCGCGGCGCAGCGTTTCCAGCTTTTCCGTCACGTTGTCGACCGTAGAGACGACGTTGGCGTCGCTGTTTTTGTAAATGACCATGACGACGGCGTCTTCGCCGTTGACGCGGGCGTAGCGGCTGACGCGCTGGTCCTTGCGCTTGATGTCCGCCACGGCTGTAATGGGAATCTGCACGCCCTTGGCATTCGTGACTTGTATCTTTTCGATTTCATTTTCGTCGGCGAACTGCGCCTTGACCCGCACGTCCGTCGTCGTGGCGTCGGAGTAAATCGTGCCGGAGGGCATGAGGACGTTTTCTTCGCGCAGGGCCGAGACGACTTCGCTCAGGGTCATGTCGTAGTGGATGAGCTTAGCCTTGTCGACTTCGACGGCGATTTCCTTGTCGCGGCCGCCGTTCAGCTCGATTTCCGACACGCCGTCGGCCTGCTGGAGGACGTCCTGAAAGTCGTTTTCCGCTTTCGAGTAGATGTCGTCCAGGGACTGATTGGATTGGACGGCGATAAACATGATCGGCGTGGCGTTGACGTCGCGCTTGATGACGACGGGCTCGTCGATTTCATCGGGAAGCTGGCCGCGGATGGCGTTTATCTTTTTCGTGGCGTCGATGGCCGCCGCGTCGGCGTCGGCGGAGAAGTCAAGCTCCAGGGTGATGCGGGATTGGCCGTAGGAGGCCGTCGACGTGATATGCTTCAGGTTGGAGACCGACGACAGGGCGTCTTCGATGGGCTTTACGACCTGCTGTTCGACCGAGTCGGCATTGGCCCCGTCGTAGTTGACCGTGACCGTGACGTACGGCGTGTTGAGGGCCGGCAGCAGTTCGACGCCGATACGGTAGAAGCTGAACAGGCCGAGAACGACGAAGAAGGCGACGGCCATGCAGATGCCGATGGGCCTGTCGATGGAAAATTTCGTAAGATTCATGACGTCACCTGATTTCTTTTTCAATGGTTACGGATACGCCGTCGCGGAGGCGGGCCAGGTTCGTCGTGGCAATCTGCTCGCCGTCGGACAGGCCTTCGAGGATTTCTACGTAGTTGTCGTTGCGGAGGCCTGTTTTAACCGTGCGGATGGCGATGGTGTTGTCCAGGTTAATGACGTAGAGCTGGCTGACGCCGTTTTGTTCGACTAAGGCGTCCTTCGGTACGAAGAGTGTATTCCGGCGCTGCAGTACTTCCAGCGACGACTGGGCGAACATGCCGCCGCGCAGGAGATTGTCCGGGTTGGACAAGGTGATGCGGACGATATAGGTCTTGTTCGTCGGGTCCATGGCCGGGCTGACATAGGTAATCGTGCCGTCGTACGTGTTGGCCAGCGATTCGACGGATACAGATACGGTCATGCCGGGCTGGATGGCGGCGACGTCGGCTTCGGCGACGGGGCAGTCGATGTAGATGCCGCTGGTGTCCGTAATGGTCAGTACCTTCGTATTGGCGGCGGCCATAGCGCCGGCTTCGGCGTTGCGGTAGGAAATGACGCCGTGCCGCGGCGCGCGGATGGTCAGGTCTTCCAGCTGCTTGGACAAGCTGTCGACGGTATATTTGGCCTTGGCCTGGGCGGCCTGCTTGCCGGCGATGAGGGCCGGCGTGTCGCCGACGTTCTGAAGCTGCAAGTTATCCAGGGCGGCCTTGGCGACGATGAGGGCTTGGTACATCGTGTCCAAATCCTTCTGCGATACGGCGCCTTCGTCCTTTAAGATGACGTAGCGGTTGTAGTTCATCTTGGCCGTGGCGTATTCGACCTGGGCTTTCTGCAGGTCCGAATAGAATTGGGACTGGGCCGATTTTGTCTCGGCGGCTGCCTGGGCCCAGGCGGCCCGGTTCTGGGACAACTGGAGGCTCGTATCGACGGGGTCCTGCTCCAGCAGGACCTGGCCTGGCTCTACCGTGTCGCCTAAGTCGACGTACACGGCCGTAATATTGCCGGCGTATTTCGTCGACAAGTCCACCTGGGCTAAGGGGACGGTCTGGCCCGATAAGGAAATGGTGCGCATCATATCGCGCCGTTCGGCCCGGTAGGACTGGACGGACGCGTTGGTCAGGGCCGAGCTGCTTTTCGCCGCCCGGTCCGAGTGGCTGATGACGTAGATGCCGGCGCAGGCCAGGAGAAAGACCAGGCCGAAGGCGACGAGCTTATTGCGGCTGCTGTGGAGCAGGTTGTGGGAAGGAAAGGGAAAATGTGCCATAGTCAGAACCTCGCTATCGTTTCTCTATATAATACATAAATAGTATGCATGATTCGGTACTTTAGTCAGATAAATCTTTACTATAAATATAAAGAGTCGGCGCTTAAAAGGCAATATGAAAATCGTAAAATTTAAAGAACTGTAACAATAGCCGTCCATGCGGTGACAATAGGCCGACGCTGCCGTGTGTCGCAATTTGACTTCCTATGGTATAATATCGTCAAAACATGCGGGGAGTGACAGGATATGCATATTAACAGACAAGTCGCGTCGGCCTTGGATGCGCTGAGCCATTGGCCGCGGTTTCGCCTGCGCCTTTTTGCCGAAGGGGCGCTGGTCGGCGTCGTGTCCGGTGTCATTATCAGCTTTTTCCGATGGGCGCTGGATGCGGGGACGCGCGTGCGGGAATACATGTACGAGGCGGTGCTCCTGCCGGGTGGATGGCTGGAAAACGGCCTTTGGTTCGCGCTGCTCTTCGGTGCGGCCTACATGCTATGGCGGTTCAGCGCCTATGAGCCCAATGCCGGCGGCAGCGGCATTCCCCAGGTCAAAGGCGTCATTTTAGGCGTTATCCGCCTGCGCTGGCTGCGCATCTTATGGGTAAAGCTCGTCGGCGGCATCGTCGGCATCGGCTTGGGATTATCCCTGGGACGGGAAGGGCCGTCTATCCAGATTGGGGCCGTAACGGCCCAGGGCATCAGCCGGAATCTCGGCCGGTTCCGCATTGAAGAGCGATACCTCCTGACGGCAGGGGCCAGCGCCGGTTTGGCTGCTGCCTTTAACGCGCCCTTAGCCGGCGTCATGTTTGCCCTGGAAGAGCTGCACCGCAATTTTTCCGGCGTCGTCCTGGCGCCGGCCATGGCAGCGGCCCTGCTGGCGACGATGGTCAGCCGTCTTGCCTTTGGCCGCGCGCCGATTTTTGAGTTCGGGACGGTGCAGGTCCTGCCGCTGCAGTATATCTGGATCGCCGTCGTCGTCGGCATAGCCGCCGGACTCGCCGGCATTGTCTTCAACAAGGGGCTGCTGAATATTCCGCGCTTTTACAGCCTGCCCTGCTTTCGCGGGTATGGAAAGTTTGCCTTTGCCCTCGCGGCGGCCGGCGTATTGGGATATGTGTTCCCGCAAGTACTGGGCGGCGGCAACGAATTGATCAACAGCCTTCATACCCTGCCTCTGTCCTTGTCCCTCTTTGCGGCCCTGCTCATCGGAAAGTTTTTGTTTACCCTGGTCAGCTACGGCTGCGGCGCGCCGGGCGGATTTTTCCTGCCCATGCTCGTACTGGGTGCTCTTACGGGCAGCGTCGTCGGCATCGTCCTGATACAGCTGGGCGTCGTCGGCCCGGAATACTTGTCGAATATCGTCATCCTGTCGATGGCGGCGTTTTTCTCGGCCTCCGTCCAGTCTCCCGTTACGGGCACAATCCTCATCATGGAAATGACGGCTTCGTACGAGCATTTGCTCGTCTTGTGCACGGCATCCCTCGTGGCCCTCGTCGTCGCCCAGGTCTGCGGCGGCCAGCCGATTTACGAAGCGCTGCTGCAGCGGATTTTGGCGGCTCACCGGCCGGAGATCCTGGCGTCGGAGCGGCGCCATCTGCTGGAGCTGACCGTGGCCAGCGGCAGCGCCGTAGACGGCAAATACGTGGGGCGCATCGCCTGGCCCAGCCACGTCGTCCTCGTCGATATTAAGCGCAGCAGCGGCGACGTACTTCCCAGCATGGACATCCGCCTGCAGGCCGGCGACTATTTATACGTCCTTACCGACTCGGTAGAAAGTGCGGAAGCCGTCCGCTGTCTTGTAGAAGTGGAAACAGTGTAGTTTTGCATAATAATTATAAAAAATAATACCAGGTCTTAAAAATATAAGCAGAAAGTATGAATTTATTGAGCTAAGAGAAAACAAATGCGGATAGCATCGCGTATAAAGTTGTGAAAAATAACGCATAAAGATTTGTTTTTTTGACTTATCCTTCAATCTTTGGTATAATTTTTTCTGAAAGTTGATGTTTAGGTATGGATATTTCAAAGAGGTGGTTGTTTGAAGAACCGTATACTGATTCTATTGACGCTCATATTTGTTTTTGCATGTTCCTCACTGGTTTGTGCAAAAGTCGAAATGGGAATGAACGGCTCTGCAGTACAGAGCGTACAATACATGCTCATGGATACCGGGTATTTGGCCGGCGGCGCCGACGGAATTTTCGGCAGCGCGACGGAAGACGCCGTAAAGCGTTTTCAGGCCGACTACGGGTTAGATGTAGATGGCATTGTTGGTTCGCAGACCATGGCGGCTCTTTCAGAAGCCAGTGGACGCGAAGCCCCTGCCGAAGAAGGGGTTGGCTCCTATCAGCGGCGCATCGTGATGGACGCATCGGCTTACACGGCCGATGATCCCGGCAACAGCGGTTTTACGGCGACGGGCCTGCGCCTGCGCCGCGGCATGGTGTCCGTAGACCCGGACGTCATTCCGTTAGGTTCGCAGCTGTACATCGAAGGGTACGGCTACGCGACGGCTGAAGATACGGGCGGCTCTATCGTGGGCAACCGCATCGACTTGGCCATGGATTCCATTACGGAGGCCCTGAATTTCGGCAGAAGAGAAGTCGTCGTATACGTGCTGTAAGCAGCAGATTAACTGAGTAAAAAAGAAAAGCGGAGAGGTTTCGGCCTCTCCCTTTTGTTTTCACGGCGGAAATCGTCGAAATTCCCCCTGTTTTTTGTAAAAAAGTATGTATTTTCCGTGCTATTTGTGTTATTCTGAAAAGGACATGACAGTTATTTGTTTCAGGGAGGCTAATACTGAATGAAAGACATTATTGCACTTATTTTAGCTGCCGGAAAAGGAACGAGGATGAAATCCAGCATGCCTAAAGTTCTGCATAAGGTCGGCGGCGTGCCGATGGTAGAACAGGTGCTGCGGGCCGTCAAAGCGGCGGGAACGCAGCGGCAGGTCGTCGTCGTCGGCTTCGGCGGCGAAGCCGTGCAGGAATATCTGGGCGACAGGGCGGAAACTGTCGTACAGGAACAGCAGCTGGGAACGGGCCATGCCGTCATGCAGGCAGAGCCGCTGTTGTCCGGCCTTTCGGGCACGCTGCTCGTGACGTGCGGCGATACGCCTTTGGTAACGGAAGACACCTTCCGCAGCCTGCTGGCCCATCATGAAGCCACGCAGGCTGCCGCTACGGTACTGACGGCGGTCATGCCCGACCCGACAGGCTACGGCCGGGTTATCCGCAATGAAAAGGGACAGGTCGTCAAGATTGTCGAGCAGAAGGACGGATCGCCGGAGGAATTAGCCGTGCGCGAAGTCAACGCCGGTATTTACTGCTTCGACATGGAACTCCTGTGGCAGATGCTTCATAACGTGACGAACAACAACGCCCAGGGCGAGTATTACCTGACCGATATCATCGGCATGCTCGTCGATGCCGGCAAGGTCGTCAGCGCCTTTGCCGCACCGGATTATAAAGAAACGCTGGGCGTCAACTCGCGCCTGCAGATGGCCGAAGCCGAACAGGTGTTGCGCCGCCGCAAGCTGGAACAGCTCATGACAGACGGCGTGACGGTCATCGATCCCAATAACACCTACGTCGATACGACCGTTTCCGTAGGCCGCGATACGGTCCTGTATCCGGGAACGATCCTGGAAGGGAGCACCGTCATCGGCGAAAACTGCCAGGTCGGCCCGTACGTCCGCATGACGAACGTCGTCATGGGCAGCGGAGACCACCTTCAGTTTACGTATGCCCACGACTGCGAAATTAAAAACGGTTGCGAAATCGGACCCTTCGTCCACTTCCGGCCCAATACGGTCATCGGCAACGACGTCAAGGTCGGCAACTACATGGAAGTCAAGAATTCCACCGTCGGCGACGGCACGAAGCTGCCCCACTTGAGCTATATCGGCGACAGCGACGTCGGCTGCGGCGTCAATATCGGCTGCGGCACCATCACGGTCAACTACGACGGCAAGGAAAAGCACCGCACGACGATTTGCGACCACGCCTTCGTAGGCTGCAACAGCAACCTCGTATCGCCGGTCACCGTCGGCGAGTATGCCTATGTCGGCGCAGGCTCGACGATTACGAAAAACGTGCCGCCGAAGTCTTTGTCTGTCGCCCGGGCTAAGCAACGCAACATCGAAGGCTGGGTCAAAGACGATACGTATAAGAAATAGCATATACCCATTTACCTAGTATAGAAATCATAAATTTATTTTAGGAGGCTCAACAAATGAGTTACGAAGACGGGAAAAAGCTGAAAATTTTTACTGGCAACGCCAATCCGAAGCTGGCTAAGGAAATCGCCGATTATTTAGGCCTGGAACTTGGCAAGGCCTTCGTCGGCAAGTTCAACAACGGCGAAATCCAAATCATGATCGACGAAAGCGTCCGCGGCAAAGACGTATTTATCGTACAGCCGACGTGCCAGCCGGCCAACGACACGATTATGGAACTGCTCATCATGGCCGATGCCTTCAAGCGCGCTTCGGCAAAACACATTACAGCCGTCGTTCCTTATTATGGTTACGCTCGTCAGGACCGCAAGACCCGGGGCCGCGAACCGATCACGTCCAAGCTGGTCGCCGACCTCATGTCCGTCGCCGGCATTACCCGCGTCGTTACGATGGACCTGCATGCCGGCCAGATTCAGGGCTTCTTCGATATCCCTGTAGACCACCTCGGCTCGGCGTCGATTATTGCGAAATACCTGAATCAGAAGAAAGCTGAAATCGATTTGGGCGACATCGTCGTCGTATCTCCCGACCTCGGCGGCGTTACGCGGGCCCGCGATTTAGCCGACCGCATCAACGCTCCTATCGCTATTATTGAAAAACGCCGTCCCCGTCCCGGCGTAGCCGAAGTCATGAACATCATCGGCGATATTAAAGGCAAAACCTGTATCCTCATCGACGACATCGTCGATACGGCAGGCTCCCTGTGCGGTGGCGCCAAAGCCCTGAAAGATATGGGAGCGGCCCGCGTATATGCGGCCTGTGCCCATGCCGTACTGACCGACCCGGCTGTACAGCGCATTCAGGATTCCGTTATTTCCGAGCTGATCATTACCAATACGATTCCTCTGCCCGACGAAAAGAAAATCGACAAGATCAAGGTCTTATCCGTCGCGCCGCTCTTAGGGGAAGCCATCATGCGCATTTTCCATGAAGTATCGGTAAGCAAGCTCTTCGACAAATAAGGGTAGTCACGTGCATATGATTGTTGGCCTGGGAAATCCTGGCCGAGAATACGAAACGTCAAAACACAATACGGGTTTCCGCGTCGTCGACGAGCTGGCGAAGCGCTGGAACGTGACGCTATGGCAGAACCGGATGGACGCCCAGGTCGCCCAGGCTGACGTTGACGGGGAAAAGGTCATCCTCGTCAAGCCGCAGACTTACATGAACAACAGCGGCCAGGCCGTAGGGCCCCTCATGCGCTGGTATAAGCTGGAGCAGGCCGACGTCTACGTCGTCTACGACGACATGGATTTGCCCGTAGGCCGTCTCCGCATCCGCAAGAACGGCAGCGACGGCGGCCATAACGGCATCAAGAGCCTCTTTGCCAATGGCTGCCGCGATTTCATCCGCTTTCGCGTCGGCATCGGCCGGCCTTTGCCGCACCGTGACGTCATCGACCACGTGCTGACCCCGTTTCCGGAAGACATGCTGCCGGAATACGAGGAAGGCTTGAAGGCGACGGCCGTCGCTATTGAAGGCTGTCTGAAGGTCGGCGTCGACGTCGGTATGAACCGGTATAACCCGCGGAAAAAGAAGAAAACGCCTAAGCCGGAAGAACCGGCTGAACCGCGTACGGAAGAAACTACATAATATGAAAATTGCCGCTGAGCACAGCATGACTGTTGCTTAGCGGCAATTTTTATATGAGTCCTTATAAAATTTGCAGTCCTTCCAGGAGGATTTTTAAGCCGATGAGAATCAGGACGGCCCCGCCGACTCTCTCCGCCTTGGATTTATATTTAAGTCCGAACAGGCTGCCGGCTTTTACGCCGACGGCGGAACAGGCGAAGGTGACGCAGCCGATAGACAGGGCGGCCGGTATAATCGATACGTTCATGAAGGCGAAGGTGACGCCGACGGCTAACGCATCGATGCTCGTCGCGACGGCCAAGGCGAACATAGCCGGCACGGCCATGTTCGCGTCGGGACAGTCTTCCGCCTCAAAGGATTCCTTGATCATATTGCCGCCGATCAAGGTCAGGAGGGCGAAGGCGATCCAGTAATTATACGACGTGATGATGTCGGTAAAAAACGTTCCCAGATAATAACCTGCCGTAGGCATCAGGGCCTGAAAGCCGCCGAACCATAAGCCCGCCAGGGCCATATGCTTCCAATGGATGCTCCCCAGTGATAATCCCTTGCAGACCGACACGGCGAAGGCGTCCATGGACAGGCCCAGGGCCAGTAACAACAATTCCAATCCATTCATGGTCATCTCTCCTATGCGATTTCATATGACGGCAAATAAAAAAGACCTAAAGGCAGCGCAAATACTGCCTTTAAGTCTCATCATTTCAAATAGCACCGGGCCCTGAGGCCAGTATGTCGATACTACTATACATGCCGGATGTACTGATTACTCCCTTAAAGTACATCCAGAATTATACTGGATGGAATTGAGATTGTCAATGAGAAAAGCTGCTTTGCCGCGTAAAATCCATGGCGTCGGCAAACCGCCCTGTCGTCGCGTTGTTCATCATGACGTAGTTGTAGTTGCCGTTGGGGAAGGAAAAAGTGAGCATCGTATGGCGTTCGTCGTCTAATATGATGCGGACCACCGTAGTGAACCCGTCGTTCGTGACGTTGTGTATGCTGTACGGCACGCCGTCGACGTCGTCCATGGAAATGGACAGCTCCCGGCCGTAGCGGCCCTGCCAGGTACCGACGATGAGGCTGTAGCCTGCCGCATAGGGCATGGAGTGGGACGGAAAGGCCTGGACCGGTGCAGTGCAGGCGACGGCGGCGAACAGGCAGGCTGCCGCCAACGATTTTATTTTGGTAATCATATATATCATCCTTCTTTCTGAACGCAGCTGCGCATGCTTATAGTATAGTGATTCCATCAATTTTTGCAAGCCCTAGCCGTTGGCGTCAACCTCGTGAATAAAGGACTTATATGATCGAATCCCCGCGTCGGGCTCGTATTGCATTCGATTAAGGAAGACCTTTATCATAATCTGACATCCAACAAAAAAACGGACAAGCCTGCTGCAGATCGTCGGCAGGTTTTGTCCGTTTTTACTATATGGAGTTACTTGCTTTCAAAGAAGGCTTTGTAGGCTAAATAGGCGCAGTAGGCGTCGGCTTTGGCTACGATTTCCAGCGGCGCGTGCATGCTGTGCATGGCGACGCCGCAGTCGACGACGTCGCAGCCCCAGTTGGCCATGATATAGGCGATGGTGCCGCCGCCGCCCTGGTCGACCTTGCCCAGCTCGCCGACCTGCCAGGGGACGTTGGCGTCATTGAAGATGCGGCGCACCTTGGCCAAAAATTCGGCGTTGGCGTCGTTGCTGCCTGCTTTGCCGCGGGCGCCCGTGTATTTGCACAGGCAGATGCCGTAGCCTAATTTGGCCGAGTTGGCTTCTTCGTAGGCTTCGGGGAAGATCGGGTCGAAGGCCGCCGCTACGTCGGCCGACAGGACTTCGCTGCCGCGCAGGGCCCGGCGCAGGTACAGCTCTTCCGTGCGGCCCTGCAGAGCCAGCATTTCCGCCGTAAAGTCGAGAAAGTACGACGAGTGGACGCCCGTGTTGCCGACAGAACCGATTTCTTCTTTATCGGCAAAGAGGGCGACCTGGGTCTTCCCGCCGGGAGTAGCGCTGAGGATTGCCGCCAGGTTGCCGTAGGAGCATACGCGGTCGTCGTGGCCGTGGGACATGAGAAGCGACCGGTCTAAGCCGACTTCGCGGCTCTTCTGGGCCGGGATGATTTCCAGTTCCGCGCTAGTGAAATCTTCTTCCGTAATACCGTATTTTTCCCGCAGCAATTCCAGAATCTGGGGCTTCGTCTTTTCTTCTTCGCTGTACGTGCCGACGAGGGGCATGAGCATTTCGCCCGTAATGGCTTCGCCCAGCTTCTTGGCGGCCTGATCCTTGCCGAGATGCGGCAGGAGGTCGTTGATGAAAAATACGGGATCGTCCGGGTCTTCGCCGATGGAAATGTCGATTTGACGGCCGTCGGCAGTGTAGACGACGCCGATGAGGGACAGGGGCATGCAGACCCACTGGTATTTCAGGACGCCGCCGTAGTAGTGCGTTTTGAAGTAGACGATTTTATTTTTTTCTACGACGGGCATGGCTTTCAAGTCCAGGCGGGGGCAGTCGATGTGGGAGCCGACGATTTTCATGCCTTGTTCCAGCGGCTCGGAGCCGACGACGGCGAGGATGACCGACTTGCCTTTCTGGTTCCAATATACTTTGTCGCCGGCCTTCAGGGCCGTGTATTCCGACAAGGGCTTGAATCCTGCGTCCTCGGCCTGGCGGATGATTTCTCTGGCGGCGAGCCGTTCCGTCCTGGCCGTGTCCAGAAAACGGCGGTACGCCGCGCTGTATTCTTCCATGCGACGCCGTTCTTCCGAGGAAAAACGGGCCCATGCGCTTTGTTCCATATCAAATGCTTTCATGTGCATCCTCCTTTGAGATAAAATATCATCTTACATTATAATCCGTATCGCCATAAATGGAAAGACCGGCCAGGGCATATAGAGAGATTTGCAGAAATGGAGAAAATTTCTTTGTATTTTTACACATTTTATAGTATAATAAAACACAATTTATGAATGCCTGAACGCGACATATGACGTATGCAGGCTGGGGTAGTTTAGGTTACGAGGGGGATTTGCCATGATTAACCAGAATAAAATTAAGGAATTAGTCAAAAAATATACGGAGGATATGCGCGGCGCGCGCCGAAAGCTTCACGCATATCCGGAAATTTCCAATGAAGAGGAACGCACGGCGGCCTATATGGCGAAGACGCTGCGCAGCTTCGGCGTAGACGTACAGGAAGGCGTCGCCGGCGGCCATGGTGTCGTCGGTACGCTGACCGGGAAGCGGCCTGGGCCGACTATTGCCCTGCGGGCCGATATGGACGCTTTATCCATTACGGAACAAACCGGCCTGCTTTTTGCGTCTCAGTGCGAGGGAAAGATGCATGCCTGCGGCCATGACGGCCATATGGCGATCTTGCTGGGGGCGGCAAAGGTTCTCAGCGAATTGAGGGACGAGCTGGCCGGGACAGTCGTGTTTATCTGCCAGCCGGCAGAGGAAAAATCGCCTCGCGGCGGCGCGAAGGGGCTGGTCGAAGCGGGCGTGCTCGACGGCGTTGACGCCATATACGGCCTTCACGTATGGCCGACGCTGCCGACGGGAACGATCGGCGTCAAGGCCGGTCCGATGATGGCCGCCTCAGACCATATCCGCATCGTCATCCGGGGGAAATCCAGTCATGCGGCCATGCCTCATAAGGGCGTCGACGCGATCGTCGCGGCGGGGCAGTTTATCACGGCGGCCCAAGATATTATCAGCCGGCAGATTAACCCGCTGTATCCGGCAGTGCTGACCTTCGGCCGCATCAGCGGCGGCACGCGCTACAATATCGTCGCCGGCGAAGTAGAGCTGGAAGGGACGTGCCGGACCTATCATGCAGAAGCTCAGGACATGGTCGAAGCGCAGTTGGGCAACATGCTCCGGGGGCTGGATACGATGTACGGCACGGAGAGCGAGCTGCATTACGAGCGGGGATATGCCGCCGTAGTCAATTCGCAGCGGCAGGCTGATTTCGTCGCGTCCGTCGCGGCGGACTGCTTTGGCCGGGATGCCCTGGCCGACGTGCAGGAACCGGCCATGACGGCGGAAGATTTTTCCGGCTACTTGCAGGCCTGCGACGGCGCCTTCTTCTGGCTCGGCGCGACGAAGGCCGGCGATGCGGTATATCCCCTGCATAACTCGCGTTTCGCCGTAGATGAAGACTGCCTGCCTATCGGCGCGGAACTCATGGCATCTCTGGTGTGCCGGGCTATGGAGAAAAAATAGTCTTGCAAATTTCGCAAATAAGTTAGAAAAAATTATAATATAAAAAAGGAAAATCGCCTCTATGTCACGAATCCTATAAGTAACGTGATTCATAGGAGGCGATTTATGTATGAAAGAATATACCAGTGAACAAATTCGCAACGTAGCTGTGCTCTCCCATGACGGCGCCGGCAAGACGGCCGTCGTCGAATCGTTGCTCCTGGCCTGCGGCGCCGTCGACGCTGTCGGCGTAGGCAAGGACAACAAGCACATCATGGACTTTGAACCGGAAGAAATCAAACGCAACGTTACGATTCAGCTCGGTATAGCTCCCTGCGAATGGGAAGGCTACAAGATGAACTTCATCGACACGCCGGGCTATTCGGAATTCTGCGGCGAAGTACGGGCCGCCCTACGGGCCTGCGACGGCATTTTGCTCGTCGTATCGGCCGAATCGGGCGTAGAAATGGATACGGAACGGGCCTGGGACTACGGTGTAGAATTGAAGCTGCCCCGCATGTTCTATGTCAATAAGATGGACGTGGAACACGCCGACTTCTTCGGCTGCCTGGAAAAGATGCGCGCCGTCTTCGGCAAATCCATCATGCCCCTGCAGATTCCTATCGGCGAAGGCAAGGATTTCCGCGGCATCATCGACGTGTGCAAGATGGTAGCCTGGGAATGGAAAGACGGGAAATGCGAAGAAATCAAGGTTCCGCCCGAATATATGCCGAAAGCCCGCGAAGTACGGGAAATGTGCATGGAAGCCGCCGCTGAAGGCGACGACGAACTGCTGGAAAAATACCTCGAAGGCGAAGAGCTTACGCTGGAAGAACTGCGCAAGGGCCTTCGTCAGGGCATGCTGACCGGACGGGTCTGCCCGGTCATGTGCGGCAGCGCCAACTCCCACATCGGCACGGCCGAACTGCTCCGCCGTATTATTACCTACATGCCGGCGGCTTCGCAGAAGGTCATGATGGGCGAAGACAAGAAGACGGGCGAACCCGTCGTCGTGTATCCGAATAAACCCTTTACGGGCTTCGTATTCAAGACGCTCATCGACCCCTTTGCCGGCAAGCTGAGCTACGTCCGTGTCTTCTCCGGCACCCTCAAGGAAGGGGACAAGCTGTACAACGCGACGCAGGACAAGGATGAAAAATTAGGCAAGCTCTTTACCCTGGTCGGCAAGGAACAGATTCCCGTTACGGAAGCCGTCGCTGGCGATATCGTCGTATTGCCGAAGCTGCAGTACGCCCGCACAGGCGATACCTTTGCCCTGCCTGAATCGCCCGTCGTATACGATCAGATCCGCTTCCCCAATCCGCTCCATACGGTAGCGATGGTCCCGGAAAAGAAGGGCGACGAAGAAAAGCTGATGAACGCCCTGCTGCGCATCAGTGAAGAAGACCCGACGTGCAAGGTCGAAAAGAGCGTAGAAGGCAAGCAGCTCATCGTCCGCTGCATGGGCGACGTCCACCTCGACCATATCATGACCAAGATGGAACGGAAATACGGCATCAAGGGCGTGCTCCAGGACGTCTATATTCCGTACCGCGAAACGATCAAAGGCAAGGCTACGGCCGAAGGCAAGCATAAGAAACAGAGCGGCGGCCACGGACAGTACGGCCACGTCATCTTGGATATCGAACCCCTTACGAACGGCGAATCCTTCGAATTTGTCGACGACATTTTCGGCGGCGCCGTACCGAAGCAATACATTCCGGCCGTTGAAAAGGGCGTAAAGGAAACGCTGGAAAAGGGACTCATCGCCGGCTACCCCATGATCAACATCAAGGTCACCCTGAAAGACGGCTCGTACCACTCCGTCGACTCGTCGGAAATGGCCTTTAAGGTAGCGGCAGCCTTGGCGCTGAAGAAAGGCGTTCCCGAAGCCAATCCGGTACTGCTGGAACCGGTCTACAACGTAGACGTCGTTGTTCCGGAAGAATACATGGGCGACATCATGGGCGACTTCAGCAGCCGCCGCGGCCGCATCCTCGGGATGGAACATCACCGCAACCGCAAGGGCATCATCGTCGTCAAGGCGCAGGTTCCCCTGTCGGAAATGAAAGGCTACGTCACGGTTCTTCGCTCCATGACGCAGGGTAAGGGTACGTTCAACATGGAATTCTTCGCTTATGAAGAAGTTCCTAAAAAGCTGATGGACGAAATCATTGCCAAGGCGCAGGAAGCGAAAAAAGAATAAATCCCTCCTCACGGGCTCTTGCGCGCAGCTGTGCGCAAGAGCCTTTCTAATAGTTCGATACCCAAGCTATGCGATTTATATATTGAAAAGTTGAAAAAATTTCTTGTATAAAACCGTTAAACGTTCTATAATTATTATGTGAAATACAGAACTTATTAGCAAGCACTTGCAAGCGCTTAGAAAGGTATGGTGAGTACAATGTCCCAGTGGACAGATATGTACCGGCAGAAACTGACGACGCCGGAAGAAGCAGTAAAACTCGTTAAATCAGGCGATTGGGTAGATTACGGCATGGCTACGTCCCAGCCTATTTTGCTGGATAAGGCCCTGGCCGGCCGCAAGGAAGAATTGAAGGACGTCAAAGTACGCATGTCCTTTACCTTTGCGCCGCGCGAAATTATCTCCGTCGACCCGAACCGCGAAACCTTCACGGCTATGAACTGGCATATGAGCGGCTATGACCGCAAGATGTGCGCCCAGGGGCTGATGAACTTCATCCCCATGTGCTACCGCAACGAACCGTCGATGTACCGCGATATCCTCGACGTAGACGTAGCGATGATTACAGTCGCTCCCATGGATAAAAACGGCTTCTTTAACTTCGGCCTGAACATTTCCGCTAACGAAGCCATTACGAAAAAGGCGAAAAAGGTCATCGTAGAAGTCAACGAAGCGATGCCCCGCGCTCTCGGCGGACGAGGCGAACAGATCCATATTTCCGACGTAGCGGCTATCGTCGAAGCCGGCACCATTCCTATGCCGACCATTCCCTTTAAAACGGGCGACGAAATCGATACGAAGATCGCTGAAATGATTGTGAAAGAAATCCCGAATGGCGCGACATTGCAGCTCGGCGTCGGCGGCTTGCCGAATACGGTAGGCGCTATGATCGCCGAATCGGACTTGAAGGATCTGGGCATGCATACGGAAATGCTCGTCGACGCCTTCTACCTGATGTACAAAGAAGGCCGCCTGACGAATAAATTGAAGGCCGTAGACCGCGACAAGGCTGCTTGGGCCTTCGCCCTCGGCTCGCAGGAAATGTACGACTGGATTGACGACAACCCGTTCCTCGCCGCATATCCCGTCGACTATGTAAACGATCCCTTCGTTATCGCTCAGCTCGACAACTTCATTTCCATCAACAACTGCGTGGACATCGACCTGTTCGGCCAGATTTCCTCCGAATCGTCGGGCACGCATCACATCAGCGGCAGCGGCGGACAGCTGGACTTCACTGACGGCGCCTACCGTTCCCGCGGCGGCAAGAGCATCATCGCTTTGCGCTCGACCTTCCACAATAAGAAGACGGGCAAAGACGAATCGCGCATTAAACCGACGCTCCTGCCCGGCACGATCGTTACGGACCCGCGCTCTCAGGTCAACTGGGTGGCTACGGAATACGGCATGGTCAACCTCATGGGCTCGTCCACATGGGAACGTGCCGAAAAGCTGATCAGCATCGCTCATCCCGATTTCCGGGAAGACCTGATTAAGGCAGCCGACGACATGAAGATTTGGCGTTACAGCAACAAACGGTAAGAGAATAGTCTCTCCTTTATACAGCGTAAAAGCTCCTGCTGCGAGTTATGGACTCTCCATCTCTCGCGGCGGGGGCTTTTTTTGACGGCAGACGCGAAGTTAAGGGGAAATCGTGGATTTTATTTGAAATATTTTGGTATAATTAAATATATACTTGATTTGGTAAAAGGAGGTCTTGGTATGGGATACAACTTTACGGAAGAACAATTGGCTGTACGGGATTTGGTTCGCTCCTTCGCTCAAAAGGAAGTCGCGCCGCTGAGCCGGCAGATGGACGAAACGGGATGGAATCCGGAATTGTACAAGAAGTACATCGCGACGGGACTGCACGCGACGCCCGTTCCCGAAGCCTATGGCGGCGCCGGATTGGGCGACGTGGAATGCGCCGTCATTACGCACGAATTGGCCCGGGCCGACGCCGGGTTTGCCATGTCCATGGAAATCAGCTGGGTCTGCGCCGATATGATTCGCCTCCACGGCAGCGACGGGCATGCGGACCCGGGCTAAAAAGCAGGCCGACGGCTCGTACGTCGTCAAGGGCTCCAAGGCCTGGATTACCAACGCCGGCATTGCCGACTACTATGTCGTCATGGCCATTACCGACCCGGACAAGGGCGCCAAGGGCATCTCGGCCTTCCTAGTTGACGCCGGCACGCCGGGGTTGATCGTCGATAAGGAAGAGGACAAGATGGGCATGCGCAGCTCCGACACGCACGGCCTTACCTTTGACGACATGAAGCTGCCTGCCGACGCCCTCCTCGGCGAAGAAGGCAAGGGCTTCGTCTACGCCATGGAAGGGCTGGACGGCGGCCGCATCAGCTGCGCCGCTATTTCTACGGGCATTGCCGAGCACGCCATGCAGATTGCCAAGGAATACTCCCTGCAGCGCACGGCCTTTGGCAAGCCTATCGCCAAGTTCCAGGGCGTTTCTTTTAAGCTGGCGAATATGTCCATGTATATCGACGCCATGAACCTGATGCTCTACGACGCGGCGGCCTTAAAGGCCACGGGAGCGCGCTGCTCGAAATTGGCGGCTGAAGCCAAGCTGCTGGCCTCTACCCACGCCACGCAGATCTGCCTCGACGCGATTCAGATCCTGGGCGGCAACGGCTACAGCAAGGAATACAACGTAGAACGTCTCCTGCGCGACAATAAGCTCATGGAAATCGGTGAAGGAACTAATGAAATCCTGCGGGTCGTCATCGGCAGCGCCGTGCTGGCAGAAAAATAACCTGCGTCATTTCGTTATCGTCAGAAGCAAAAAAGCGTATCCGGCCAATCGGCGCGGATACGCTTTTTATTTGAATGGCAGGTACCCCAGGGACACGAGGAGGTAAAATGCCGGATATAAGATGAAAATATATAAAATCGTCGTCGTAATGAAAGGGGCCATGGACAGGTTGACGTTCAAATCGTAGAGCCGCGCCGTCACCAAGGCGTTGATGGCGCAGGGCGTAGCCATCATGATGAGCAGCGAGCCCAGCAGCACCGGGTCGGACGTAAACTGCAGGGCCAGCACGTACGATGCAGCCGGCGTCAGGATCATCTTGATGGGGATGAGGTCGAGGGTCGGCTTGCAGTATACCTTGAGATGAGAAAAATCGATGAGGTAGCCGATGGGAAGCAGGGCCGCCCAGGCGTTGACATGGACCAGTCCCTGAAAGATCTGCCCCAGCACGGCCGGCCTCGGAACGCCTGTGACGTACAGCAGGATGCCGACGATGATGGCGAGAATAGAAAGCTGGTTCCAGTTGATGAAGATGTTTTTCCAGTTGGCCTTAAAGAAGGCCGGGATATTCGTCGTCTGCCCGCTGTTGTGGTAATAGTAGCCCATGGGGAAGAGGACGAAGAACATGACCAGTCCCTGGAATACCCCGATGATCTGCGAGTAGGCAAAGGCGACTTCGCCGTACAGCAGGTAGCCGCACAGGCCGCCCAGGGCCGTCGTGTTGGAGGGCATAGCCGAAATGAGATAGCTGCCCTTGTCTATCTTGTCGGTAAACCGCCGCTGCCGGTGGAGCAGGAAGATGATAGCCAGGGGGAAGAAGGCGTTGAAAAACGCGAAGAAGGGCAGCGACAACAGGTCAGGCTTCAGCGGCAGGACCCACATGCTGAGCAGGGCCAGGACGGACATGACGCAGATGATGTTGAAGCGGATGAGAAAATTGCACTGGGACGGCGACATGAGACACCGCTGCTTTAAGGCGTAGCCTACGGCCAGTGGCAGGACGATGTCGAGAAAAATATAGAGAATGCGAGAGCTTGCTTCGCCCAAATAAAATCCCTTTCTTTCTGCAATGATTATTTTCGGATGGCGGCGCGGAAGGCGTCGGCCAGGGAGAAGGTCAGCGGTTCCGCCGGCTTGGTCGCGTCGATAATCGGCTGCATGATGTCGCGGAACTCGTCCTTCTTCTTGGACAGGACGTACAGCTTCGACGTGTTGCGGGCGTCCCACAGGGCGTCGTGCATCTGGCCGTCGAAGGTTTCTCCCAGGGTGCTGACGGCCTTGTCCAGGGAAATGACGTTGTCCAGTCCCAGCAGGTTGCAGTAAATCTGCTGGAAGTTCTGCCAGTGGTCGAGCATCCAGCGGATGTCCTCGTCGGCCATGTCCAGCTTTTTCAGCCGCATTTCGCAGGTCAGCTGCCGCCAGTCGTTTTCGCTCCAGGCGTACATTTCGTAGTCGTTGCCGTTCGAGTCGCGGCACCAGCTGAGGAAATGGGCAAAGGCCTGGCTGAAATGGGGCGCGTCGGCGAGCATGTCCATGGTGATGCCCGTCAGTTCCTGACAGGTGGCGTTCATTTCCGTGGCGTATTCCGGCCGGACGTATTCTTTATACGACCCTATTTCTTCGCCGTCCTCGTTGATCTTGACGGCGCCTATTTCGATGATTTCTCCCTTGCAGATACGGCGCGCTTCCTTCTGGCTCCGTCCGATAGGGTTCATTTCAAAGTCTACGAATACTGCGTTCATGTATCAAAGCTCCTTTCTAACCTTTTCAAACTGCTTTCTGCAATATTCATAGCACCCATTATATCACAAGACAGGTCATAAAACCTATAGGAAATATGACCTGTCTTGGCGGTACGATTCAGGTGGGCGTCGGTTATTCCCGGACGCCTGTCAGGGCAAAGCATTCGCTGCGCACCGATTCTTCGCACGAACGCATGGCTAATATGGTCTTTTCAAATAATTCGGGCAATTCCCAGCCCAGGCGTTCCGCCCCCTGCCGGATGACGTCGCGGGAGCAGCCGGCGGCGAAGCTCTTGTCCTTGAATTTTTTCTTGATGCTCTTTACTTCCATGTCCTGCGTGCTTTTTGACGGGCGCATCTTGGCGGCGGCCCAAATGAGGCCGGTCAGCTCGTCGGCGGCAAACAGGACCTTTTCCATTTCATGCTCCGGTTCTACGTCGGAGCAGAGGCCGTAGCCGTGGCAGACGACGGAATGGATGAAGGCGTCGCTGGCTCCGATTTCCTTCAGCAGCTCCGGCGCTTTTTGGCAGTGCTGGTCGGGATACTTTTCAAAATCTACGTCGTGGAGCAGGCCGACCAGGCCCCAGTATTCTTTTTCTTCGCTGTAGCCGAGCTCGTCGGCGTACCAGCGCATGACGCCTTCGACGGTCAGGGCGTGCAGGATATGAAAGGGCTCTCCGTTGTATTTGCGGAGTAAGTGAAGGGCTTCTTCTCTGTTCATAGAATATATTCCTCCTTAGATGATTTACTATGATGCAATCGCTTCAGGCGGTGTATGCCGGCATGAGACTGGCTTGCCTCAGCGAAAGACGACTTGGACGAGAAACATGTAAAAGGCCGTGCCGCCGCCGATGCTCAGAAACATGCTGCCGCGCCATTTGTGAAGGATGACGACCAAGGCGATGGCGACGAGCTCCGGCAGGGCGTGGTAGGACGTAAACACGGCGTCTTTCAGGCAATAGACGACGAGCAGGCCGATGGCCGCCGGCGGCAGCACCCGGCCTAAATAGGAGATGAAGGCCGGCGGATTGCCCTTGGAAAAGACGACGAAGGGAAGAAATCGGGTTATCATGGTTCCCAGGGCGACGGCGCCGATGGTGGCCAGCATTTCAAGGGGCGTCATAGTCATGGCTGTTCCTCCTTAGGCATATAGAATTTCTTTTTCCACAGCAGGCTCCAGGTAATCAGGAGCATCGCCGGGATGATGAACTGGCTGCCGCCGAAGATGACTAAGGCGAGAAGGGCGCAGCCCAGGCCGGTGACGGCGGAGCGCCGCGCTTCCCGGCGTTCCCACTGGCCGAGGAATAAGACGACGAACAGGGCAGTCATGACGAACTCGATGCCCGTCGTATCGAAGTGGACGTAGGCTCCCAGAAAGGCGCCTAAGGCCGTGCTGGCGACCCAGTACAGGTGATTCAGGCCGGTTACGAAGAAGCGGAACCAGTCCGTATCGACGCCGGCCGGCGGCTCGACAGTGCAATTAATGGAAAAGGTTTCGTCGCACATGCCGAAGATGAGATACCATTTCTTCCAGCCGGCGCCGCTGTATTTTTCCAGCATGGCGATGCCGTAAAACAGATGGCGGGCGTTGACCATGAGGGTCAGCAGCAGGGCGTAGAGGGGGGAAAAGGTCGACAGCAGGAGCGATACGGCGACAAACTGCATCGCGCCGGCGTAGATGACGATGCTCATGGCGATGGGATAGAAGACGGAAAATCCCTTGCTGGTCATGAGAAATCCGTAGGACAGGCCGATAAACAGGAAGCCTATAAAAATCGGCAGCGTATAGGGCAGGGCGGCCTGAAAGGCCTTGCGTTTCATGAAAAATCAACTCCTTTTCTTGCGTGCTGCGAATAGATACGATATGATTAACATAAGACCAATATAGTAGTGCGTTGATAGATATATTGTACAATTCGTTCGATATATTTGTCAATAGAGGAGAAATTTATGGAACTAGGAAATATAATTGCGTGGAACTTGAAAAAATTGCGCTGCGAGCGGAATTTGACCCAGGGCCAGCTGGCGAAGGCGGCCGGCGTCAGCAAGGCGATGGTATCGGAAATCGAAAAGGGCGGCAGCAATCCAACTATCAATACGCTGTGGAAGCTGGCGAAGGGCCTGAACGTGCCGTATACGCAGCTGATGGCCGAAATAGACGCCGACACGACGATCATCCGGAAGGAAGACGCGCCGATGCTGGACGGCGAGCAGGGCCATTACCGCATTTACAGCTATTTTAAAAATACGCCGACGCGAAACTTCGAGCTGTTTTACTGCGAGCTCGACGGAAATTCGTCGAACGAATCAATCGGCCATTTAGATACGTCGCAGGAGTACGTATATGTCATCGACGGGGAGCTGGAGCTGCAGGCCGGCGAGCAGACCTATTCCATTCAAGCCGGCGACGCCATCCTGTTCGATCCTTCGGTTCGCCATACGTACGCCAATCGGCAGCAGACATTGCTCCGCTTTCTCGTCGTAAACTACTATCCCGGCCGGTAATAGCCGCGTGGTATTGACAAGAGGCGAATTTCAGGTATACTTATATTAATTTTATAAATGAAGTCTATGAACGAAACGAGTACATATGCAGCGACAGGAGCAGCGAGCCGATGGCAGTGGGAGTTCGGCCCAGATCAGCCTATGGAATGGATTCGGGAGACGCGGCCTGAACGGCGACTAGTAGGGCCTGCCGGTGTATTTCCACCGATATCAAAGAAGCGTGTATCGCATAGGCCGTACATGTAGAGCTGGGCTGGAGACAGCCAATTTGGGTGGCACCGCGGAAACAGTAACATAAGCTTTTCGTCCCTGAACACAAGGGGATGAAAGGCTTTTTTTGTGCATATACATAGGAGGAAACCTAATGCTGGAGTTTAAGGATGTCTGTTTTAATTATGGAAATGGCGTGCCCGTATTAGAACATATTAATATACGAATCGGACCGGGCGAGTTCATCGGCCTGGGCGGCCGCAACGGCTGCGGCAAGACGACGGTGACGCGCCTGCTCATGGGATTGGAAAAGCCCGTATCGGGAGAAATCCTTCATGACGGCGCAGTCATCAATGACGACGACGCGTCGGCCCGCAGCCACTACATCGGCTACGTATTTCAGCGGCCTGAACGGCAGATGTTCCGCTCGACCGTCGAGGATGAAGTGGCCTACGGCCCGCAGCAGCTGGGCATGAGCCGGGACGAGGCGGCCGCGGCCGTCGCCGAGGCGTTGGCTATGACGGGACTGTCCCATTTGGCCAAGGCCTATCCGCCGAACCTCAACCGCGGCGAAAAGCAGCGCGTAGCCATCGCCTCGGCCATTGCCATGCACACGAGCTGCATCATCTTGGACGAACCGACGAGCGGGCAGGACAGCGCCGATAAGAAAATGCTCATGGAGCTGCTGACCGACCTGAATAAAAAGGGCATGACCATCCTCATCATTTCTCATGATATGGATATATTCGCCCAATACTGCCAGCGGGTTATCGTCATCGGCAACCATACGAAGGCCTTCGACGGCACGCCGCAGGAGCTGTTTACGCAGCGCGAAGACCTGTATGATTTGGGCCTGAGCCGGCCCGAGTCGGTGGCCTTGTCCATGGCCGTGCCGGGCATGAAATACTGCCGGTCGATGAAGGAATTTACGGAAGAAATGCTGCGGCGTATAGGAGGGAACTGATGATGAAGCGATTTGTACCGATTACAAAATTGATTGGCACCTTTGCCTTTTCCTTTTGGGCCTTAGTCATCAACACGACGGCCCCCCTCGTCGTCCTCGTGGCGGCGGAGCTGTTGCTGCTGGCGATGTGCGGCAGCCTGAGCCGCAATCTCAAGGCTGTGTGCAGCCTGGCCGTCTTCGCCGTCTTTCTCGGGCTGGTCCAGCTCGTCGGCGGCGGTTCCCTCGAATCGGCGTACATTACGGGCCTGCGCATGATGGCCATGACCGTCGTATTTATTATCTTGCTGACGACGACGCGGCTGCAGGATTTGACGGCGGCTCTGGTCAAACAGGTAAAAATTCCCTATGAATACGCCTTTATGTTTACGGCAGCCCTGCGCTTTGTCCCCGATTTTATCGCCGAAAGCAAGGCCGTTCAGGAAGCTCAGGCCTGCCGCGGCCTGTCTACGAAGGGCAACGTCGTCAAGAAGATGATCCACTATATGAGCGTCATCCAGCCGCTCATGCTCAAGTCCCTGGGACGGTCGGAAACGATGGCTTTAAGCCTGGAGCTGCGCGGCTTCGGCAGCAGCGAGCACAGCTTTATGAGCAACGTCCGGCCTAAGGGAAGGGATTACGCCGTCATGGCCGTCATGGCGGCGGTCAGCTGCGTTGTCGTGTACATGCGGCTTCATGGATTGGTATAAGGAGGAACAGGTATGAAACAAGTAGAAGATATTGCCGCGTTGGAATTTCACCACCGCCAGGGCGGACAGTTCCGCTGGATTACCATTACGACGCTCATGCTGGCCATCGGCACGATACTTCATCTCGTATCGCCCAGCGTCGGCGGCATTACGCCGAACTGGACGATCGCCACGTACTGCGTCGCTATCTGCCTGACCAAGCCCTCGTACCGCCAGGCCGTGGGCATCGGCCTCGTCGCCGCCCTGGTCAACGTGCTGACGTCGAAATCGGGATTTCCCTACGGCAACCTCATCAGCGAGCCCATGGGCGCCCTGACCTGTACGTTTATCGTAAAGAATCTGTCGTTTGTAAAAATCAAAGGCCACTCGTGCCTTCCCGTGCTGACCGGCTTTGCCGCGACCTGTATGAGCGGCGGCATCTTCGTCACCATTTTGAAGATCGTCATGGGCCTGCCGAACAGCGTCTATTTCGCCGGCATGCTGCCCCTGGTCGTGGTCATCGGCCTCTTGAACGCCGTCGTCACGCCGGTCATGTATTTCCCGGCCCTGCGGCTGTTCGTGGCCCGGGGCATCCTCGATTCGCTGGAAGAGCAGGAAGTGGCTTCAGACCACAGCATGTACGACTTGAAGCCCTCTCAGGAGGGGCTCATTTCCATCGAGCACCTGACATACATCTACAATAAGCGGAAGCAGCCCGTCCTGGACGACGTTTCCATGGTGCTGCACAAGGGCGACTTTCTCGTCGTGACCGGCGAGAGCGGCAGCGGTAAGAGCTCCCTGTGCATGGCCATGACCGGCGCCATTCCCCATTACTTCGGCGGCGTCATGAAGGGCATGGTATACGTCGACGGCAAGGCTACGACCCAGACGACGATTTCCGATCTGGCCGGCCGCGTCGGCGCGATGCTTGACGATTACGACAGCCAGCTCGTCGCCATGACCGTAGAAGAAGAAATCGCCTTCAGCCTGGAAAATAAAGGCGTCGCGCCGGAAAAAATCGAAGCGGCCATTACGGAAGCCCTGGAAAAGGTCGGCATGACGCCGTACCGCCAGCGCCCGCTCAGCAATTTGTCCGGCGGCCAGCGCCAGCGCCTGGTCATTGCCGGCGTATTGGCGACCAATCCGGATATCCTCGTGTTCGACGAACCGACGTCGGCCCTCGACCCGGAAGGTACCCACGCCTTTTACGAGCTCATCCACGAACTCAACGTCAAATACGGCCACACCATCGTGGTCATCGAGCATTCCCTGGAAGCGGCCCTGCCGTACGCCAACCGGCTGGTACTCCTCGACAAGGGGAAAATCGTCTGCGACGCCGACGTAGAAACGACGCTGCGCTACATGTACGACCACGACGTATATAAATCGGCTATTCCCCAGGTATTCGCCTGCCAGCTCGATTTGGAAAAGGCAGGATGCACCTTCCCCGTTCCCTGGGTTTCGACGGAAGCGGCTGTGGATTCGCTGCGGCAGATGAAGCTTTGAGAAAGGAAGAGGCTATGAAGTTGTTATGTTTGGGCGACAGCCTGACCTACGGCTACGACGTCGCCTGCGAGTACCGCTGGACGACAAGGCTGGCGAAGGAAAGGGGAATTTCCGTCTGCAACGAAGGCCTGTGCGGCGATACGACGGGCGGCATGCTGTACCGGGCCCGGCGCATGAAGCTGGACTCGTTCGACGCCTTCTTCTTTATGGGCGGCTCCAACGATATCCTCATGGATATTTCGCCGGACCGGATAAGACAAAACCTGGAAGCTGTCGCCTGTCTTTTTCAGCGTGAGAAAAAAGCTGTGTATGTCGGCGTGCCCATCCTGACCAAGGCGGAAAGCGCCCTGTTCGGCTGGCAGGGAAGACATGACGTAACCCGTCACAACGAAGCCCTGCGCAGCCACCGCCAATGGCTGCTGCAGCTGGCCCAACAATACCATTTCACTGCCGTCGACTTTTACAGCGCAATGCTGCAGGCAGAACAAGAAGGCCAGACGAACCTGTACGCCGACGGCGTTCACCCCAATGAAGCAGGCTATGCCGTCATGGCGCGGCAGGCCATTCAGATAATCCGCTGATATATGCAAATACCGCATGTTCCGAATCGTATGTACGGGAACATGCGGTATTTTTTTATAATTCTACGCGGCAAGGCATCGAGGTGTTGTTTTGAATGAAATACATCGTGTGTAAACGCTTTCGCAATTGAAACACAAATATCGTTGCCTTAGAGTAAATAAACCGGTACTATGTATGCGTTTACTATATGGTGAAATATATTGCGGAAGATATAAATATGAGATATAATGAGCTTGTTCATCAGCTTTTTAGTGTGAAACACACTGGGAAGCGTATCAGGAAATCAAGAGTATTTTTTGCTTTATTTGCGGTAGCGCTTTCATAAAATATCTATTGCGTTGCGGCCTATTCTATACTGACGAAAGGTGTGAAGGTGATGAAGACTGGATTAATTTTAGCGGGCGAACCGATGGGGCTCCTCATCGCGCAGAGCGAAGGCTCTCTGGACGGCGTCAGCGGCTATGACCTGGCCGTTGCCGGGGCGGAATTCAACGTAGCCGTAGGAGCGGCTCGTCTGGGGCATCGCGTTACGTACATGACGAAGTTGGGGAAGGATCCCTTCGGACAGCGCATTATTCACGTGCTGACGGCCAACGGCATCGGCAGCGAATTCGTGACGTGGAGCGACGACAAAAAAACGGGCTTTATGCTGAAAAGCCGCGTCAGCGAAGGCGACCCGGATATTTTCTATTTCCGCGCCGGTTCCGCTGCGTCGACCTTGTCTGTCGAAGACGTGGAAAAAATTCAGTTTTCCGAGTATACGCACCTTCATGTCACGGGAATTTTGCCGGCTTTGTCGGATTCGACGCGGGAAGCTGTCGACCTCATGTTCGATAAGGCCCGCGAAGCAGGACTGTTCATCAGCTTCGACCCCAACCTTCGCCCGCAGCTCTGGCCCAGCCAGGACGTCATGGTGCAGACGCTGAACCGGCTGGCCGCTAAGGCCGACATGGTTCTGCCCGGTACAGCTGAAGGCAAGATCCTCATGGGCAGCGATGATCCGAAGGAAATCAACGCATTTTATTTGCAGAACGGCGCGAAAGCCGTCGTGACAAAGTGCGGCGGCGACGGGGCCTTCGTTTCGACGAAAGACGAGGAATACATGGTTCCTGGCTTTAAGGTCGAAACCGTCGTCGATACGGTCGGCGCAGGCGACGGCTTTGCCGCCGGCGTCATTACGGCCCTCATGGAAGGCATGCCCTTGAAAGAAGCCGTCCGTCGCGGCACGGCAATCGGCGCTATCCAGGTCATGAGCCGCGGCGACAACGAAGGACTGCCCTATCCGGAGCAGCTGAAGGCCTTTATGGAACGATAATACAACCAGCATACAGAGCGCATGGACGCTGCCGGTACGATACGGCGCGGCCATGCGCTTTTCTCTTTTGGCAGGACGGACTGGGCGGACCTATGGTATAATATAAAAACAGCTGTGCTACATTCTTTTTATAGAAATCAGGTGAAACACATGGATTGGACATCGACTATATATGGTTCCTACGGGCCGTCTCTGCAGCGCGTCATGGATGAGCTGGTCGAACGCATTCAGGCCTACAGCGATGGCATCAAGGAAAAAAGCGGCGAAGCGGCTTACGAGCATTTATTGTACCGCATCAAGTCGCCGGACAGCATGATGGAAAAATGCCTGCGCAAGGGCTTGCCGCAGACGGTCTATTCCGCTCTGCACGATATTCACGACGCCATCGGCCTGCGCATCGTCTGCTGCTTTCTCGACGATATTTACAAGAACATTGAAAGTATCAAGACCATACCGGGCGTCCGCGTCGTGGAAGAAAAGGACTACATCCAAAATGTAAAGCCCAACGGCTACCGCAGCTACCACATGATTATCGACATCGAAGCCCCTTATGAAGACGTAGAAGGGAACCATCCCGGCCATTTCTTTGCAGAAATCCAACTGCGGACAATCGCTATGGATTCCTGGGCCAGCTTGGAGCATCAGATGAAGTACAAACACGATATTAAGAACCCCGAAATGATCGTCCGGGAATTGAAGCGCTGCGCCGACGAGCTGGCGGCCTGCGACTTGTCCATGCAGACGATTCGGAATCTGATTCACGCAGACCACTAAAGGAGAGTAGGAAACGATGAAACTATTACTGGCAGAAGACGAAAAAGCCATGTCCATGGCCCTGGTCGCCGTGCTGGAGCATTCGGGATATGAAGTAGACGCCGTGTACGACGGCCTGTCCGCCGTGGAAAAGGGCCGCTCCGGCGCATACGACTGCATGATATTCGATATCATGATGCCGAAGCTCGACGGCGTCAGCGCATTGAAGGAACTGCGCGGCAGCGGCGATACGACGCCGGTTATCATGCTGACGGCAAAGGCCGAAGTAGACGACAGGATTACGGGCCTCGACGCCGGCGCCGACGACTATCTGACGAAGCCCTTCGCCATGGGCGAGCTGCTGGCCCGCATCCGCTCCATGACGCGGCGCTCCGGCTCGACTTTTACGCCGTCGGCTCTTTCAGTCGGCGCCGTCGAGCTGGACGTAGAGGAACAGGAATTATCCTGCAAAAGCTCCGTCCGCCTAGGCAATAAGGAAACGCGGCTCATGAAATTCTTTATGCTCAACGCCGGCAAGGAGCTGCCGACGGAGACGATTTTCGCCCACGTCTGGAAGGACGAAGACGACGTGACGGAGGAAATCGTCTGGATATACGTGTCGTACCTGCGGGAAAAATTAGAAGCCATTCAGGCCGACATCCAGATTGCCGGGGAAAAGGGGAAGGCCTTCTCCCTGATTGTGAGAAGCGAAGGAGAATAAGCGGGAGAGGTTCGGTGCATCGTCATGGACATGATCAAAAAGCTGCGGCGAAAGTTTATTTTAGTCGCGACAGTCGGCGTCGTCATCATCGTAGCCGGCGCGCTGGGGCTTATCAATACGATCAGCTACATGCGCATGGAAGCGCAGGTAGAAACGATCTTGTCGTACATTTCGCAAAACGGCGGCAAGGTGCCCCTGTATACGTCGCCGAAGGAAACGAGCTGGTTCGGCGAGACTGACTGGTCCCAGAATACGCCGGATTTTTCCTATCAGCTTCGGTATTTCAGCATCTTAGTCGACGACGAAGGCTATGCCCGCGACATCAATATCGCCAACATCGCCGCCTTTACGAAGGAGGAGGCGATACAATACGCCAGGACGACCGTCGCCAAGGGCCAGCCGCAAGGCTTTTTCGAAAAAAACAAGGCCAGCTACGGCTATATGATTACGCCCCAGCCTGACGGCGATTACCTCATCGTCATCATGGACTGCACCCGCGACGTCGCCGCCGTCAGGACCTTTATGCGCTACTCCCTGTGGTTCGGCGTGGGCTGCATCATCCTGTACGTCGTCATCCTGGCCGCGCTGTGCAACCTGGCCATCAAGCCGTTTATCCGCAATATGGAAAACCAAAAGCGGTTTATTACCAACGCCGGCCATGAGCTGAAGACGCCGATCGCCATCATATCGGCCAATACGGAAGCCTTGGAGCTCATCAGCGGCAAGAGCCAGTGGACGGAAAATATCTTAAAGCAGATCCAGCGCCTGTCCAAGCTCATCAACGACCTCATCATGCTGTCCAAGATGGACGAGCAGAAGCAGGAACTGGTCATCGAAGACGTAAACGTATCGGAGCTTGCGGCGTCTGTCGCCGAGTCGTTCCAGATGGTGGCCCAGGAGGCGGGAAAGACGATTTCTACGGAGATAGCGCCGGGTGTCGTCGTCCGCTCCGATTCGAAGCGCCTCTATACCCTCGTCAATATCCTCATGGATAACGCCGTAAAATACTGCGACGACGGCGGCGCCATAGCCGTTTCGGTGACGACGGCCAAAAAGCAGAAGGGCGCTCTCGTGGCGATTTCCAATACCTACGCCGACGGAGCTAATATGGATTACTCTCACTTCTTCGAGCGTTTTTACCGCGGCGACGAATCCCACAACAGCCAAAAAGCCGGCTACGGCATCGGCCTGTCCATGGCGGAGGAACTGGCCCAGCTTTTGAAGGGAAAGCTCGGCGTAGCGTACAAGGACGGCGCGATTACCTTTACGATACGGCTTAATTCATGAAACTAAAATGTAAGAAAAGGGTTGAAACGTATGCATATTTTGCACCTTTCAGCCCCTTTTTCTTGCAATATTTTCAATGGCAATCCGTTGTAAAGCTGCCAAACTAATGGTATGCTTAACTATATACAATACATCATATTGCAACAGGAGGTGAAGAATCGTGAATAAACGTTGGAGACAGCACGGCTGTGAACCCGTAAGCTCCCAGTGGGCAACTCCATTTACGGGGGGGGGGGAGGTATGAATATAAGCGTGTAATGCTTTCTGAACAGCAAATGACAACGGGATACGTATGCCCTGATATAGAACACCTGGTAAGGCAGCATGGCCGTATGCTGTCTTTTTTTGCGTTTCCGTACTAGGCAGGGTGCATGAAAACTGATAGTTGAATTTGCGTAATCAGGAGGTAAGGCTATGAAAAAAGAAATGAAATATAAGGTGTTGTTGTGTCTGCTGGCTGGAAGCGTGTTGTCGGTTAATACGGCCTTGGCGGCGGAGTATACAGAAACCATAAAAGATGATATTACTTTACATAGTGGTGATATTGTTAGTGTTGATGATATTGGTATAAATAATTTTGATAAAGAATTAACTGTTACAGTTAATGGAGAAGCTTCTGTTCATGCTGAAAATATGAGCGGTGATGTAACTGGTATTAACATAGAAAATAATAGTATGCTGATTAATGGAAACGATACCGCAAAATTAAATATTACTGCTGCTGGCGGAGAAAAAGCCATTGGTATTGATATAAGTCCACAAATACCAAATGAGGCCATTATAAACCCTGATTTAAAAATTAATGTAAATAATAATGTAAATAGTTTTTCGGATTATGACGGTGCTTTTGGTATATATGCTGGCGGAAATGCAATATTTAACGGAGATGTAAATGTTGAAGTTAATTCTGATTATGAAAATGAGGTTGCAGCAATAAATCTTACCGGCGGCAACAAAGTAGAATTTAATGGCAATGTGGAAGCAGTTATTAATTCAACTAAAGATATTACTAAAACAAGTATGGGGATAGTTGCTGCTATAAATACATCATATGATAGCCAAGCTGTATTTAACAAAGCTGTTAATTTAACTGTCAATGCAAATTCATCTACTACGCCCATTGCTGGCGTATTCTCTTTTTATTCTATCGATGAGACTGAAAAGAATATTGTAACTTTTAATGATGAAACTACAATAACGATTAATAATCCATCTGGAATGGCTATAGGCGTTTCTTGTTCAGGAGCAGGTAATCCCTTTGACAATAATGTCGATGCAATCGTTAATTTCAGAGATAATGTATATATTGACACGAATGGTGCTGGGATAGATTCTGTGGCTATTTTAGCTCAAGCTGATAGTATTGTAGATATTTCAAAAGCAGAACTTTCGAATACCGCTGAAAATGCAGTACATGGCGTAATTAAAGGAGCTATCCAAGCCGGAACGGGAATTGACGGGGACAAAGGCCTTGTTAATTTAAATTTTACCGGTGATGATAGTTTAATTGAAAGCGATATAAATATTGCTAATAATGATGCGGTTGCAGATTTGGCACTTCACAATGGAGCGGTGTGGAAACCTACTGGGGTAGCTCGTGGTTCTCTTTTAACGAATTTATCAATGAATGAAGGTGTGGTTGAGCAAACCAATGCAGGTACTATAGCAATTCGTAACTATTCCGGCAACGGCGATATTAATTTTTCTGCCGCAAATACTGATACAGACGGTATTTTAAATTTAGCTAACACAGGTGATGTAATAATTGGCGATGCCAGAAAAGGTTCTTCGGTTAATTTAGGCATAATTAACAATAATGTTAATACATTGGATATTGAAAAAACGGAAGAGAACTTAAATGCTATTGCCAATAAAATCTTTTACGATGCGAATGACGGTAATTTGGACGGCAAAGTCACGGTAAAAGAAGGGCTTATCACTCCGGAAGCCAGTGGGGACTTGCGGTTTGACGCCAATAGCCAAGGCTATGTTGCGAACATTACCGGCGGCAATCGGGTAACGAAGACCATGGATGCCATGAAACACATTGCCGAAACGGCTATCGTCGCGTGGCGACAGGAAGACAGCACCTTGAGCCAGCGTCTCGGCGATCTGCGCGAGAGCGACGGCGGACAGGGGATCTGGGTCCGCATGAGCCGCGGCGAATTTAATTACGACAGCCAGTATGAAAACCAGTATAATTTCTTCCAGCTTGGATATGACTGGGCTCGTGGAAACTGGCATTACGGCGCGGCAGTGAGCCATAACGACGGCGAAACGACGTATGCCCAGGGCATGGGCGAAAACCGCAGCACCTCCCTGAGCCTGTACGGCACATGGCTGGGCCGCAATGGACACTATGCCGACATCGTGCTGAAACAGGGACGATTGAGCAACGATTTTGACATTTACACCGAAGCAGGCCATACGCACGGCGACTACGACATGTGGGGAACGAGCCTCAGCGGCGAATATGGCCGGAAAATTGATCTCAAAGACGGCTGGTACGTCACGCCGCAGGCTCAGATGACCCTTATGCGCATCGGCGGAGAAGATTTTACGACGAATAACGGGATTCACGTCCGTCAGGACAGCCTGGAAAGCGCTGTAGGTCGCGTAGGGTTTGAAGTGGGCAAAGCCTTTGACAAAAAAGGCAGCATATATGCTAAAGCCAGCTTGCTGCATGACTTCGCCGGCAGCGCCGACACGTATTTAAGTCTGAAGGGATTGAGCAACAGCTACAGTCAGGACATTGGCGATACGTGGTGGGAAGCTGGCCTTGGGTTTAATTATAAAGTGAACGACAGCAGCTATCTATATGCCGACGTAGTGAAAACCTTCGGCGGAGATGTAGAAACGCCGTGGCAGTGGAATGTCGGCATGCGGTGGGCCTTTGTCTGATTTGAAAAACTTCTGAGGCTGCTAAACCACCTCTTTGACTTCTAGCTGAGCTATCAGGTTGATCGTATGCAAGGACTCAACATATTAGGAAAAAATCCCTTGCAAAATGCGTTTCCCTATGCTATAATACTCCTTGTCAAACACACATGGGGGTATAGCTCAGCTGGGAGAGCGCTTGAATGGCATTCAAGAGGTCAGCGGTTCGATCCCGCTTATCTCCACCAGAAAAAAAGAGGTTTCACTGTTTTTGAAAACGGTGAAGCCTCTTTTGCGATATGGGAAAGAATAGGATGGTTTTATGTGCGGCATTTTGTGAAGGCCGATATATGGAGTGCTAAACATGAAATAGAAAGATTCACGGCAACATATTGACGCCCGGCATTGGTGCTGATATACTAAGGATGAAGCGAAAAGGCATTACAACAAGACGAACCCCGCAAGGTCTAGGCCACCTTGCGGGGTTCTAGCGTTACTTACGGTCAACGCTTACCGAGGCTAGTTGCTTATCTCACGTAAAAGCACGTCCAGCCATTTGCATAGGTAGTAGGCCACTACACTAGCCGCGACGGCTTCCCAAAAGCGAAAAGACACTACAATCCCCCCTTCCCGTTGCCGGTATGGGGTAAGCAACGTCACCATTATACCATGATCGGCGCATAAAACATATCCGTCAAAACGATGGGCGAGCCCTTGCAGAGATGACCATGTATAAGCGGCTTGCCCCTTTTCTGACCTTTTTGCAGGAAATAAGGAGAATATGGCGCGGTTATGTGATTTTATCGCAAGCGACAATTCCGTAAGCGAAGGCTATTGCCGCCGTCGGCTGCCGAAGATCCTTGACACGCTGGCCGTAATGATATTTGGGTCCAAAGCTATGAAGATATTGGTGACCGAAAATTCGGCCACTAAAACGGCACCAGAGCCCTGCCCGGCATTGAGAAAGTGAACGAATAGAAATATTTGCGGCGATGTATTGACGCCCTGCATTGGTGCTGATATACTACAAATAGGCAAATGATGTGAATAGTCATGCTGTAAAAAACACCCCATGAAGCGGCTACTTCGTGGGGTGTCTTACTATGTGCTGGTTACTCTGCTAACGGTATCTATCCAGCCACTTGCAAATGCAGGCGGCAACTACATTTGCTGCGACAGATACAAAAAATGATGTGAATAGCTCGTACATGCTGCTTACCCCCTTTCCGTTACCGGTATAGGGAGAGTAACGCCACTATTATAGCATGACCGGCACATAAAACATACCCGTTAAAACGATAGGCGAGCCCTTGCAGCGAAAGAGGTTTGCTCCCTTTTTCTGCCCTTTTTTTGCAGGAAGGACGCTAATATGGCGGCTATGCGGCGTAGTATCATATATTTCTAAATGAAAAGGATTCACTGGGATGACAGCAGTGAATCTTTTTTTTATTGTACATTGCGGTATGTTTTGTATAGATTTATTTGCGGCAGGATGTATAAACGATGTCGAGTATAAACTGTTATGGGATATCTACGCGAAATATATATGGCGATTTGGAGAAGTAATTTAAAATGTGATGAGTTTATGATGTTCACAACAAATTATTTAAGTGATATACTGAATTTAAGAATGGTGTAATCGTCGCTGCAGGTTGTGATGTCATGGCTCTGACGCGGCGGCGGGTTGGTAAGGGGCATTGACTGCAGCCGGTGCGTTTTGCAGGGGCTGCGGCTTGAGAGGGGAGCGTGATGCGGGATTTTGCGTGCGTATGGGTGGTTTTGATAGACGAGACAGGAGGGACGCTTATGGATTTGAAATTGGCTTTAAAGATTGACGATTTGGATAACGTGGCGACTATTTTTGCCGAAGGGATTCAGAAGGGGATGGACGTCGAAGTGCGCGATAAAAAGGGACACGCGGAGATTATACGGGTAAACGACGATATCCCCTATGGCCATAAAATTGCCTTGAGGGATCTGCATCAGGGCGATTTCATCATGAAGTACGGCGAATGCATCGGGACGGCCAGCTGCGATATTGCAAAGGGCGATTACGTGCACGTCCACAATTTAGAAGCGCGCCGCGGCAGAGGAGATATTGCAGGGAGGTAATGAGTATGAGCAAGTATACATTTCAGGGCTATCGCCGCGCCGACGGCAAAGTAGGGGCACGCAATCTGGTCGCCGTCATTCCCAGCGTCATCTGCGCCAACGACGTAGGACAAGCGATTTGCCGGCAGGTTCAGGGAACGATCGGGTATTTTCATCATCAGGGCTGTTGTCAGCTGCCCATAGACTTAAAGCGCGTAACCGACGTGTTGTCCAACTTGGGACAAAGCCCGAACGTCGGCGCGGCCTTAATCGTCAGCCTCGGCTGCGAAGGGACGGATCACGAGCGGATGGTAGAGGAAATCCGGGCCTGCGGAAAGCCTGTCGACATCATCCGGATTCAGGAACTGGGCGGCACGTCGCGGGCCATTCAGGCCGGTATCGATGCGGCTCAGCGGATGGTTATGGAGATTTCCAGCTGCCAGCGGGAAGAAGTCGACGCCTCGGAAATCATGATGTCCATCAAGTGCGGCGCTTCCGACGCGACGTCGGGCCTGGCTTCCAATGCCGTCATCGGCTATGTGGCCGATAAGCTGGTTGACCTCGGCGGGACGGTTATCTTCGGCGAAACGACGGAATTCATCGGCGGCGAACATATCCTGGCAAACCGCGCCGTCGGCGGGCCGGACGGTCCCGTAGGGCGGAAGATTTTCGACATCGTAAACCGTATGGAAGAACGGGCTAAATCAGTAGGCGAAGACATGCGGGGCGGTCAGCCGACGCCGGGAAATATTGCCGGCGGCCTTTCCAGCATAGAAGAAAAGAGCCTGGGAGCTATCGTAAAGTCGGGGCACCGTCCCATTCAGGGCGTGCTGGAATACTGCGACCGCGCCGACGGCCTGAAAGGCCTGTGGATCAAGGACGCGCCGGGCCGGGAGCCGGAAATCCTGACCGGTATGGCCTGTACGGGCGCGCAGGTCATGATGTTTTCTACGGGCCGGGGCGCGCCGCAGGGCTTCCCGTCCATGCCGGTCATCAAGATCTGCGGCAATCCCAATACGTACGAACGGATGCAGCATGACATGGACTTAAATGCCGGACGCATCCTGCTGGGGCAGAGCCACATTGAAGAAATCGGCGAAGAAGCCTTCAAGCTGCTGCTGGAAGTGCTGTCGGGCCGGATGACGAAAAACGAAGCCTTAGGGTACTTTGGCTCTATGGATATTTTCTGCGTCGGGCCGGTTATTTAATACGGCTATATTGTATGGCATGGAAATACAAATCCCTGACCTCTCTGCTGAATGCAGATGGGGCAGGGATTTTTTTTACTGCGCCTTGGTTTCCGGCGCGAGGCTGTTGATCATGGCGATGTACGTTTCATTCGGCACCAACGGAGATTCAAGCTGCCGAACGGTCTCTGCTGAAAGCTGTCCCGTTTTGCCGTATTCTATGCCGGCTTCGTGCAGTCGGGCGAATAAGGCTTCTTTCAGCGGCTCGATTTCCGGAGCTGATGCGTCCAGCAGGGCTGTTTCACAGATGCAGGCCATGGCCGGATGCTTTAAGTATATCTGCATCAGCGTTTTTACGGCGGCAAAATTATCGGGATAATAAGGGTATCCGCCGCCGACGATGACGACGTGCTTCTTCGCCGTCAGGTCGAAGGTGCGTTCGTGTTCTACATACGTCTTGCCTTGGGTCATGTTGATTTTCAAAAAGGCGATGGTTCGGTCCCATATGGCCTTCAAGGAGGCGGGGAGGCCGTGACAGTGGAGGGGAAAGCTCCAGACGATGACGTCGCTTTCCTTCATGGCGGCCAATATATCGTTCATGTCGTCATCCTGGATGATGCACTGGCCGTCTTGGCGAAACCAGCACGACAGGTCGCCCTGGCAGTATTTGACGTGCTTGTCGTACGATGAAATGTATTGGATATGTCCCAGTTCTGTCTGGCACAGGCCGCTGAGAAAGGCCTTCGTCATATCTAAAGTCGTGCTGTGTGCCTTAGGGCTTCCGTTTAATACGAGGATGTTCATTGTTGTATTACTCCTTTCGCTAAATACTCCAGTACGCGCGATGCCGACGTTCTGAGGGTCTGTACCTGGTCTGGGGAAACGTGAAGATCTGTTTTGGGAATTACATATCGGCGTAGGACGACTGTATCCGATGCAGCGACGATGTTTTCCGGCTGCAGCAGCGGTTCGAGTTCCTGCAAGCCGGGAAACTCTTTGCCCTGGCTCCAGTCGTGGCGGTTATAAGGGCAGGCGTCCTGACAGGCGTCGCAGCCGCATAGCCAGGTCGTAAACTGGTCTGCCGTCAGGTGCGGCGGAACGGCGCCTTGCCCAAAGGTCGTCCAAAAGGACGTGCAGGACAGGGGATTCATCGTATACGGCGCGGACAAGGCCTTTGTCCGGCAAGCCTTTTGGCAGAGCGTGCAGCTGTCGGCGCAGGGGCACAGCCGGCATTCATGCGTGTACTCGCAGAGCTGGTCGATGAGATAGCCTTCCAGCTCGTAATAGGAGCCCTTTTCCCCGTAGAAGAAATTGTTTTTTCTGAAAATTCCCAGGCCTGCGGCGACGGCTGCGTAGCGTAGCGGTATGATGCGGGCCGGCGCGTTCGTTTCTCCGCCTTCGAAGCGAAGGCCCTGTTCGGCCAGCCAGGCTTCAAAGCGCAGCTTCTGCCGGTGGGCTTCGCAGTCCGGCACCGTGTCGGGAGACAGGAGGAAGGCCTTGCCGTACAGTCCCTGCAGCGAGAGGGGATAGCGGTACGCTCCTAACCATGTGATGCAGACGACGACCGATTTTGCCCAGGGATATAGCTCTCGGACTGCCGCCAGATGTTCTATATCCTGGTAAACGGGCCGGCTTTGGGGAACGGCTTCTTCCCTCTCCTGCAAACGCTGCTTATAGCCGTCCAGGGCCGATATGGGAATGATTCCGCAGTTATCAAATCCGCAGGACAGGGCTGTTTCGTAGATGGCTTGGGCAAGAGAAGAACGACTCATAATATCACCTCTTATATAGAATGAATTTTGCGGTATTCCCGGTACGTGCCGATGAGCTGGGCTTCCAAATTTTTTATGTATATAGGATCTTTGCTGATGCGGTATCGCAGCAGTTCGCCTTCGTAGATAGAAAACAGGCGGTCGGCCAGAGTGGATGAATGGGACGAAGGGATTCCCGACTGCTCCAGCACGCGGCGAAACAAGGCGGCGACATTTTCTAAGGCGGCGGCGTAACGCGGCGAGATGTTGGGTTCAGCGAAAGCGATTTCCATGCCGACGACGGCAAAGGGACAGCCGTAATGCTTTCCGTCGGCAGCGTCCTCCAGCATGCGGGAGGAAAACTGGCGGACAAATTCCTCCCACTGCGTATCCTGGGACAGTTCCTGAAGCCACTCGAAAATGACTTGCTGGTAATAGGAAATCACTGCGGCGGCAAGCTCTTTTTTCGTCTTGAAATAGAAATAAAAGGAACCCTTCGTCATTTTTGACTCTTGAAGAATTTTATTGATTCCCGTCGCGTTGTAGCCGTCGTGCCAAAAGAGGCGGGCCGCGCATTCGATTAAATGGTGTTTAGACTGGTCGCCTTTTTTCATTCCTTCACCTTCCTTCGTAATGTATCTGACACCGGAATAGACCGATTGGTTTATTTTGTCAATGCTGACATACAAAGGGGCTGCATAATCTTTCTTTTGGATTATGCAGCCCCTTGTGTTTAGCAGCTGTATATTGTTTTTACGAATTCTCTTCATAGGAACGGAAGGGCGCGTTTTTCGGCGGATATGTTTCCGGCTTGATATACAGCCCCATTTCCCGCTGCTCGTGGGACAATTCGATATATAAGGCGATCATCATCAAAATGACGATAAAGGAAAAGGGAAAGGCCGCGATGATCATGGCGTTTTGCAGTGCCGCCAGCCCGCCGATGGTCAGGAGCAGCCCGGCGATGAGGGACACCAAGAGGCCCCAGACGATTTTTACGCTGTCGTGCGGCACGAGGCTGCCTTTTTCAGACAGCATGGACAACACAAAGGTGGCGGAATCAGCTGACGTGATGAAAAAGATAAACAGCAGCAATACGGTTATCACCGAGAGGGCCGTACTGGCCGGGTAGGCCTGGAGTATGCCGAATAATACCTGCTCTGACGGCATCTGGGCGATCTGCGGATAAACCGCATAGGTTTCGCTGGCAAGGATTCCGAATACGGAAAACCAGAGAAAGCTGAAAAGCGTCGGGATAAGCAGTACGCAGGTCAGGAATTCGCGGATTGTCCGGCCCTTCGAAATGCGGGCGATGAACATGCCGACAAAGGGCGACCACGAAAGCCACCAGGCCCAGTAGAAAATCGTCCACTGTTCAATCCATTCTTGCCGGACGGCATTGAAGGCGCCGGTGCGGAAGCTCATGCGGACAACATTTTGCAGATACGAGCCCAACGTGTCTACTAAGGTGTTTAAAATATGTACTGTCGGCCCTAAGAATAAGGCCGCGGCGACTAAAAAGACGGCCAGGGCGATATTGATGTTTGACAATATGCGTACACCCTTATCTACGCCGGAGACGGCAGAAAGGAGAAACAGTATCGTAGCAGCCGCGATGATACCGAGCTGCAGCTGCAGTGTGTTGGGGACCTGGACGAGATACTGCAGGCCGCTGCCGATCTGCGCCGCTCCAAATCCTAAGGTCGTGGCGACGCCTAAGGCTGTCGTGATAATACAGACGTAGTCTACCAATTTTCCGGGAAACCGTTCCATTGTCCGGCCAAATAGCGGCTTTAAGGTCATCGACAGGAGGCTCGGTTCCTTTTTGCGGAATTTAAAATACGCCAGCGCTAAGGCGACGACGGCATAAATCGCCCAGGCGTGAATGCCCCAGTGAAAGAAGGTGTAGCGCAGGGCATCGGCCAGCGCTTCCTGGCTTCCCGGTTCGGCCTGAGGCGTGGCGACAGCGAAATGAGACAAGGGCTCCGCCGCACCGAAAAAGACGAGTCCAATGCCCATGCCGGCAGAAAAGAGCATGGCCAACCAGGACAGGCGCGAATATTCCGGTTTAGAGCCGGGATTTCCTAAACGGATGCGGCCCATAGGTGTGAGTATAAAGAATAGACAGAGCGCCACGATGGCCGATACTAACAATAAATAGTACCAGCCGAAATGACTGATGATCGAGTAGCTCAGGTGATTGGTCAGAGCTTGCAGCGGCACGGGCAAGGCGGCGGATACCAGCGCCATCAGAATGACCGAACCGGCAGCTGATAAAAATACGCCTGTCGGGGTATAGCGGCGGCGTATGCTGGAATATGCTTGTTTTAGTTCTTTCATATAAAACCTCCTTTTGTGGATAAAAAAAGTATTATATATAAAGTATACTACAAAAGTAATAATAAAACAAAGGCAAGACGTTCATTTATGTATTACGTATATGCAAATGCAGGGTAATCCGCATTGAAAACGAGCATATGTCTACCCTAATTTTGATATTTTTTGTATAATAGTTAGTAATAAAACCGTGCTGGTTTCATATGAAATGCGTATAGACGAAGGGATGATGGACATGGGCGAATGGCGGGATGTGTTTGATATTAAACGGGACAGCGCGCCGGTGGAAGAGATTGCGGCGCGGATCGACGCCGATTCTACGGTGAAGGGTGCGAATCTGGTTATTTTAATCATGGCGATTTTTATCGCCTCCGTAGGCCTCAACATGAACAGCGTGGCCGTAATCATCGGGGCTATGCTCATTTCGCCGCTCATGGGCGGCATCGTGGCGACGGGATACGGCATGGCGACGTACGACATGCGTTTTATTAAAAAGTCGCTGGTAAAATTGAGCTTCCAAATCGTCTTCGCCTTGCTCACGGCAGCGGTATACTTTTCCCTGACGCCCATTACGACGCCGTCGCCGGAAATGCTGGCCCGCACGGCGCCGACGGCCTGGGACGTCATCATCGCCCTGTGCGGCGGGATTGCCGGGGCCGTCGGCAATACGCGGCAGGAAAAGAGCAACGTCATTCCCGGCGTGGCGATTGCGACGGCGCTCATGCCGCCGCTGTGCACGGCAGGCTACGGGATTGCCGCCCATTCCTTCCATTTCTTCGGCGGCGCGTTGTACCTCTTTTTTATCAACTGCTTTTTCATTACCTTTTCCAGTTTCCTCATTTTTAAAATCCTGCGGGTGCCTGTGTGCGGAGGCGTGTCGGAGGCGCATTTTCGCTATCAGCGGTGGTTTCTCATCGTCTGCGGCTTGGTCGTGACGGTCCCCAGCCTGTATATGGCCTATGTCACGGCGAATGAAAATATCCGCGATTCGCAGGTGAAATCGTTTATTTCGCAGGACATGGATCTCGAGGCGTCGAGCGTCGTCGCATACGAGCTGGATCATGACGTGCTGACCGTCGACGTCATCGGCGCTCCTTTGGATGACCGGGAGATAGAGCGGCTGCAAGCATCGCTGCATCAGTATGGACAGCTGCGGCAGACGACGCTGAAGGTCGTGCAGGGGCCGGCGTCGCAGCTCAATCAGGAACAGGTGCAGGAAATCATCAACGCCCGCCTGGCCAACGAGCTGAAAAACGACAGAGGCAAATCCTATAAGGAGCTGGCGAATCAGTATTATGGCTCGTACAAGCGCGACGCGGCGGACCAGAATCTCCTGCGCAGCCTGAACCGTCAGGCTCCTGTTTTATTCCCGGCAGTACAGCAAATCAGCGGCGGCACGCTGAGCTCCTTCGACGGAGCAGAGGAAGCGGAAGGCCGTCAATGGCTGGCCTATATCGTCGTCAGCCGCCAGCTCACGGCCGACGAAGCCGGGCGGCTGCAGCAGTGGATACAGACGCAGGCCGACATGCCGGTCGTCGTCACTATTCAATTACAGGATACGCCGAGCCAATTTTACGGCAACGGCATCGACTGGAATCCATAGCAGGAATGATGCAAAAGCCCTGCCGTATCGGGATGGTACGGCAGGGCTTTTGCGCGTATACGAATATCATCGGGAGGATATCAGTCCGGGTCAGGCTGAGACGCCTGCAGGCAGTGTTCGAGCCATTCGAGGTAATGGCGGCATTCCGGTGCGATGGAAATGCCTTTTAAATGAATCCAGCCGACAGTCAGGGTATTGGCCGTGTGAAGCGGAATGGAGCAAATCCCGTCGCAGCAGATTCCCTGGGGCAGACGGCAGGATCCTAAGGCGTAGGCGTCAGTGTTTTTTATGATCGTAAACATCGTGTTCCTGTCGGTTACCTGAATTTCCTTTTCAGACCGTATATCGGGGAGCAGCTCTTCCGACAGGTAATTGTTCGTATTTTCCCTCTTCATCTTTACGTGGGGATACGAGACGAGGTCCTTCAGGGATACCGATGCGGACTGTGCCAGAGGATGGGCGGAACGGACGTACAGGCAGGGGGAGACCGTTTTCAGGCTGGTGAAGTCTAAATTGCGCTTCGTAAACACGGCGTGATTATAGGCCGTCGTGCGCGGCGACATGAGCAGGACGCCTATCTGGCTTTGCTGTTCTGCGACCTGGCGGATGACCTCTCCCGTGCGGCCTTCGCAGATCGACAGAGAGTAGGCGTCGCCGCTTAGCGTCTGGAGATAGCTGGTAAAGGAGTCGGCGGCGAAGATATCATAGTGGGCGGCAATGGTCAGATGGGGCTTATCCTGCCTGCCGGCGCTGCGGTCGAAGTAGGTCTGCAGGCGGCCGGTCTGTTCGATAATTGAGCGGGCGAAGCGCAGGAAATCGAGGCCCTGGGCGGTGAAGGATACGCCGCGGTGATTGCGGTTCAGGATAGTAATATGGAACTCTTCCTCCAATTCCTTGACGGCCATGCTCAGGCTGGGCTGGGAAATAGACAGGGATTGGGCCGCTGACGAGATGGAATTGTGTTTAGATAACTCGATTACATATTTGAGTTGCTGTAATGTCATACTATACCTCCTTGCTTTATATAGAGAAACTATGGAATTGGCAGTGACGAAGATATGGGCCGGCAAAAAACAGGTTTTTTTGGCTGTTAAAAGACAGAAAGGCGATGTTGCTGCTAACGCTCTAAAAAAATTTTTGCTGAAATTTGGGAGAAAAATCAGAAATATATAAATTTTTATTTATTTTTTAAATGTTTTCTTGATTTGAAAATAATTACCGATTAAATTTCATAAAACTGGCAATAGAATAATGAAATAGCATACTATAAATGCAAATCATGCATATAAAGGCCGAGCTTAATGTTTTATGGAAAATATCTTTTATTTCCGATAAATTTGTCGGCTTGATATAAGATAAAACTATGACCTAGAAATGCATTCTATATATTTTACAGCCTATGCAATCCATGTTATACTTTAGATAACAAATAAAACGTTTGAGTAGAAGGTTATACTACTATTATAGCTTTAAATTTTACGGCAGGCAATATACGAGCCGGAATAGCTTATAGGAATTCCGTATATAAAGCGCAGCCGGAAATTTAAATATACAAATATGCGGTACTTGCTTGAAGAAATGCTTGCAACACGCATAACAATGTACTGTAAGGAGTTACGATGGGGGAAGCAGCTAATCGTGTGGGGACGATGGCTAGTATGTTTCAGTTAGCTCGAAAGAATGCGAGCGGCTATCATTTTACTGCGGTTTCTGTATTCATTTAGGAGGTTATGCACAATGAACTCATCGGCAGCGCTTGCGCGGCAGGCAGGGATGACGGACGTAGAATGGAAAGCGGCCGTTAAGTTTGACAGCACGGACTGGGGCTGGGTTATTATGAGTATCGGCATGGCAATCGGCGCCGGTATCGTATTCCTTCCCGTACAGGTCGGTCTTGTTGGTATCTGGGTGTATCTGTTTTCGGCGATTATCGCATATCCGGCTATTTATCTCTTGCAGCGCTTATTTATCAACACGTTGGCCGATTCGCCGCAATGCGAAGATTATCCCAGCGTCATCAGCGGATATTTGGGGAAAAACTGGGGCTTCCTTCTCGGTATTCTCTATTTCCTCAGCATTTTGATCTGCGTGTTCATGTATTCGACGGCCCTGACGAACGACAGCGCGTCGTTCCTGTATTCCTTCGGCGTGACCGATACGCTGCTGTCGGACAGCCCCTTCTACGGCTTGGCTATCATCTGCGTCATGGTTGCACTGGCGTCGCGGGGCGAACAGCTGCTGTTCCGCATGTCTACGCTCATGGTTTTGACCAAGCTCCTCGTCGTCATTTGCCTCGGCGGTATCATGGTTCAGCATTGGAACATCGCCAATATCGGCGTATTCCCCGACTTGGGATTCCTGATTAAGAATACCATCGCCATGCTGCCGGTTACGCTGACGTCGATTTTGTTCCTGCCCAGCATCAGCCCGATGGTTATTTCCTACCGCTCTCATCACAAGTCTATCTACGTAGCGCGGTATAAAGCGATGCGGGCTATGAAGATTGCCTTCAGCGTCCTGTTCATTACGATTTTCTCTTACGCCATGTCCTTCAACCTGGCCATGGGCCATGAACAGGCTGTAGAAGCCTACTCTCAGAATATTTCCGCTCTGGCTATCGTAGCCAGAGGGTTTGACGGCAGCGCCGTTAAGATTTTCAGCCTGATTTTGAACATCTTCTCCGTCATGACGGCCTTCTTCAGCGTATTCCTTGGCTTCCGCGAAGCCTGCGGCGGCATTGCCCTGAACATCCTGCGCCGCGTGATGCCGGAAGAACGGATTAACAAGTCGATGGTAAAAACGGGTATCCTCGTCTTTGCCGTAGCCGTTGCCTGGGGCGCTATCGTCCTCAACGCGCCGGTTCTCAAGCTGTTAACCCTTCTCGGACCTATCTTCGGCTTGATCGGCTGTCTGATCCCGGCTTACCTGGTGTACAAGGTCAATTCCCTGCACAAATATAAGGGCATTACGCTGGCCCTTATCATCTTCGCCGGCGTGCTCTTAGTCGTATCGCCTTTCCTGGCCTTCTTCTAATCGGATTACCTAAGCCATACATAGCTTTCAGCGCATCTCTCTTTGCATTCCCTCCAACGAAGAGAGATGCGTTTTTTTGCGCTATAATGTATTATTTTAATTACGTAAAACGATTGTTTTAAAATCTAAAGAGATAAATTCTTGACAGATTAGTTTTTTTGATATATCATACAAATCAACAAACGAACATAGCCCATGAAAACCAGTGAGGCGGAAGTAAAAACGATGTCGTGCACGTACAGAGAGCCGGGGTGCTGAGAAGCCGGCCGAACGCAGCTCGTTAAATGGACCGCTGAGGGCGCAGTCAAAGGCTTTAGCCGAGTATTCTGCGACGTGGAGGCATACGTCAGTTGCCGGGAATGTGATGGCATTCCGTCGAGAGTAGGAGTCATATCCTAAAGCAAGGTGGCACCGCGGAGAAACTATATCCGTCCTTGACAAGTTGTAGACTTTGTCATGGGCGGATTTTTTTATAGGAGGAACCAGCGATGCTGTCATTAGAAGAAGTAAAGGCCTACGGCCCCCAGTATAAAACCGTGCCGGTCAGCCGGCGCATGTACGCTGATATCCGGACGCCTGTCGAGGTGATGCGGATTTTGAAAACCGTGAGCTCCCAGTGCTACTTGCTGGAGAGCATGGAGGACTCCAAGCGGTGGGGGCGGTACACGTTTTTAGGATATGATCCCCAGATGGAGCTGGCCTGCAAGGACGGGACGGTCCACATCCGGGCCGGCACGGATATAGAGGTTCAAACGGCAGATCCGGCGTCCTTCCTGCGGCAGGTGCTGGCGGACAACGCGGCGCCCCGCATCGACGGCCTTCCGCCCTTTACCGGCGGCCTTGTCGGATACGTCGCCTACGACTATATTCAGTACGCCGAGCCGTCGCTGCATTTAGAGGCTGACGACGATGAAGATATACTGGATTTCGATTTGTTCCTGTTCGATAAGGTCATCGTCTTCGACCATTTGAAGCAGACCATTTTCTTGATTGCCAACGTGCGGCTTGACGGAGCGGACGAGCATTATCAAAAGGCGCTGCTGGAGCTGGAGCAGATGGAGCGGCTCATCCGCCGCGGCAAAGGGGCCGACATCGCTCCTCTGCGGCTGCAAAGCCCCTTCCAGCCCATGTTTTCCCGCGAGGAATACTGCCGCATGGTAGAGGCGGGAAAGCACTATATACGCGAAGGCGATATCTTCCAGGTCGTCTTATCCAATCGGATGGAGGCGGAAGCCGACGGCAGCCTCTTCGACGTATACCGCGTCCTGCGGACGACGAACCCGTCGCCGTACATGTTTTATTTGTCAGGAAAGGATCTGGAAATTGCCGGCTCTTCTCCGGAAACGCTGGTAAAGCTTCATAACGGATCGCTCTTTACTTTCCCCCTGGCGGGGACGCGCCCCAGAGGTGCGTCGGACGAAGAAGACGCGGCGCTGGAGCAGGAGCTCCTGCACAACGAAAAAGAATTGGCGGAGCATAACATGCTCGTCGATTTGGGGCGAAACGACTTGGGGCGCGTCAGCGAATTCGGCTCCGTCCACGTCGAGTCGTACTTAGACGTCCTGCGGTTTTCCCACGTCATGCACCTGGGGTCTACGGTAAAGGGGACGATTTGCAAAGATAAGACGGCTGTCGACGCCGTAGGAGCAGTCCTGCCGGCGGGGACGCTGTCGGGAGCTCCGAAGATCCGGGCTTGTCAGATTATCGACGAGCTGGAAGGGAAAAAGCGGGGCGTATACGGCGGCGCTGTCGGGTATATTGATTTCACGGGCAACATGGATATGTGCATCGGCATCCGCTTGGCTTACAAGAAAGGCCGGCGCTTGTTCGTCCGGTCCGGAGCGGGCATCGTAGCCGACAGCGTGCCCGAACGGGAATATCAGGAATGTCTCAATAAAATTCAGGCCGTGGTCATGGCGATCCGGCAGGCCGACGGAGGGATAGACGATGATTGTGCTTATTGATAATTACGACAGCTTTTCCTACAATCTCTACCAGCTGCTGGGACAGTTCGACCGACGGATTACGGTCGTGCGGAATGACGAGACGACGGTCGGGGCTATCGAAGCCATGGGGCCCGACCACCTGGTCATCTCGCCGGGGCCGGGGCGGCCGGCCGAGGCGGGCATTTGCGAAGAAGCTATTCGGCATTTTGCCGGCAAGGTGCCCATCTTAGGCGTGTGCCTAGGCCATCAGGCCATTTGCGAAGCCTTCGGCGGAGAGATTACATACGCCGAACGGCTCATGCACGGCAAGCAGTCCGTGGCGCATATCTGCAGCCCGTCGCCGCTGTTCCAGGACGTGCCGCCGGCTATCGACGTCGGCCGCTACCATTCGCTGGCGGCGAAGAGGGGAACGCTGCCGGACGAATTGGAAATATTGGCTGAGACAGACGAAAAGGAAATCATGGCCGTCGGACACAGACGGTATCCTATATACGGGCTGCAGTTTCATCCGGAGTCCATCCTGACACCGGAAGGCCCGATAATGATTCGAAATTTTTTACAGCTATCGGCGTAGACGATCTATGCGGAGGGGGATGTCATCATGATACGAGAAGCAACGGTAAAACTGATACAGAAGATAGATTTGACCATGGAAGAAACGATGGCCGTCATCAACGAGATTATGAGCGGCGAAACGACGCCGGTTCAGACGGCGGCCTTCTTAACGGCGCTGCAGGCTAAGGGGACGACGATCGATGAAATCACGGCCTGCGCCAAGGCGATGCGGGCCCATGCCCTGCCCGTAGACGGCTGCGACGGCGTATTGGAAATCGTCGGAACCGGCGGCGATAAGTCGGGATCGTTCAATATTTCCACGACGTCGGGCTTTGTCTGCGCCGCCGGCGGCTGCAAGGTGGCGAAGCACGGCAACCGGGCGGCTACGTCCAAGAGCGGCGCCGCCGACGTGCTGGAAGCACTGGGAGCGAATATCAGCATGGAACCGAAACGGTGCGCCGAGCTGCTCTGCAACGTAGGGTTCTGCTTCCTCTTTGCCCAGCATTATCACAAGGCCATGAAGTACGTCGGGCCGGTCCGCAAAGAACTGAGCGTTCCGACGGTGTTCAATATCCTGGGGCCCCTTACGAATCCGGCCCATGCAGATCACCAAATCCTCGGCGTGTACGACGAAAGCCTGGTAGAGCCCCTGGCCCACGCCCTGCACGGCCTGGGCGTCAAAAAGGGAATGGCAGTGTACGGCCTGGACCGGATGGACGAAATATCGGCGTCGGCGCCGACGAAAATCTGCGAATTCGACGGCGATACCTTTAAGACCTACGTCATCGAGCCGGAACAGTTCGGACTGCAGCGCGGCGCGAAGTCGGATATCGTCGGCGGCACGCCGGCGGAAAACGCCGCGATTACCCGCAGCGTCCTGAGCGGGGAAAAAGGCACGCGGCGGACGGCCGTCGTCCTCAATGCCGGGGCCGGCTTGTACGTTGCCGGAAAGGCGTCGACCTTTGAAGGCGGCGTTCGGCTGGCCGAAGAGCTTATCGACAGCGGCAAAGCGATTCAGACCTTGGATGCCTTTATTGCCCAGAGCCACATCGCTTAGGAGGATATCATGATACTAGATACGATTGCCGCCGCCGTCGCCAGACGGCTGACGGAAGATATACGGCAAATTTCGCGGGACGAGATGCGGCAGATGGCCCTGGACGCGCCGGCAGCAGAGGGATTTCCCTTCGAGCAGGCCCTCAAACGGCCGGGCATATCGGCTATCTGCGAAGTCAAGAGGGCGTCGCCGTCGAAGGGCGCCATTGCAGAGGAGTTTCCCTACGTGGACATCGCCAGGGAATACGAACAAGCCGGCGCGGCGGCCATATCCGTCCTGACGGAGCGGGATTATTTTCAGGGCAGCTGCCGGTACTTGCAGGAGATTTCCTCAGAGGTAAAGACGCCGCTGCTGCGCAAGGATTTCATTATCGACGAATATCAGGTATACGAAGCGCGGCGCAGCGGCGCTTCGGCCATACTCCTCATCTGCGCGCTGCTGGATGACGAACAGCTGGACAAGCTGTTTCGGCGGGCCGACTCGCTGGGATTATCGGCCTTGGTGGAAGCGCACGATGAAGATGAAGTGCGGCGGGCCGTTGCTGTCGGCGCGCGCATCATCGGCGTCAACAACCGCAACCTGAAGGACTTTTCCGTATCCCTGGACACGAGCTGCCGCCTGCGGCCTCTCGTCCCAAAGGACGTCCTCTTCGTAGCGGAGAGCGGCATACGCTGCCGCGCCGACATAGACCGTCTGCGCGAGGCCGGAGCCGACGCCGTTCTCATCGGTGAAACGCTCATGCGCAGCGCCGACAAGAAAGCGGCCCTGGCAGAGCTGACGGGAGAACGTCATGGTGAAGATTAAGCTATGCGGCCTGACGCGGCGCTGCGATATCGATTGGGCCAATGAACTGCTGCCGGACTACGTCGGCTTTGTCTTCGCCGGCAGCCGACGCCGCGTGACAGACGAGCAGGCGGCGCAGCTGCGGAAGCTGCTGCGGGAGGACATCCCGGCCGTAGGCGTATTCGTCGACGAGCCTATAGACCACGTTGCGGCGCTGGTACGGCAGGGAGTCATCCAGCTGGTGCAGCTCCACGGCGCAGAGGACGAGGCCTATATCCGTGAGCTGCGCCAGGCCGTATCGGTACCGGTCATTCAGGCCTTTTCCGTCCGCTCGCCCGAGGATATACAGGCCGCAGGCCGGAGCTCGGCAGAATTCGTCCTGCTGGACCAGGGGGCCGGCGGCACGGGGCAGGCCTTTGACTGGTCACTGGCTGCGGCCCTGGACAGGCCCTATTTTCTGGCCGGCGGGCTGCACCCGGGCAACGCCGCGGCGGCGGCCGAGCTTCGCCCTTATGCCGTAGACGTGAGCAGCGGCATAGAAACGGAAGGCGTAAAAGACAGACAGAAGATGATAGAATTCGTAAGGCGAATAAGACATACTTTTTAGGAGGTACATCATGAGCAATGGAAGATTCGGACTCTTTGGAGGACAGTACATACCGGAAACGCTGATGAACGAGATTCATCGGTTGGAAAAGGCCTACGCCTTTTATAAGCAGGACGAGGAGTTTCAGCGGGAATTAAAGGACCTGCTGGATAATTACGCCAACAGGCCGTCGCTGCTGTACTACGCCGGCAAGATGACGGAAGACTTGGGCGGCGCAAAAATTTATTTGAAACGGGAAGACCTGAATCATACGGGAGCCCATAAGATCAACAACGCCCTGGGCCAGTGCCTGCTGGCGAAAAAGATGGGCAAGACGCGGGTTATTGCCGAAACGGGGGCCGGCCAGCACGGCGTGGCGACGGCGACGGCCGCGGCCTTTATGGGCTTGGAATGCGAAGTCTTTATGGGTGAAGAAGACACGATACGGCAGGCCCTGAACGTATACCGCATGGAGCTGCTGGGCGCGAAGGTCCACGCCGTCACCACGGGAACGAAGGTCCTCAAGGATGCGGTCAACGAAGCGATGCGCGAATGGGTCAGCCGCGTAGACGACACGCATTACGTCATCGGTTCGACCATGGGGCCCCATCCCTTCCCGATGATGGTCCGCGACTTCCAGTCCGTCATCAGCCAGGAAGCGCGGGCGCAGATTTTGGAATGGGAAGGAAAGCTCCCGGCGGCCGTGCTGGCCTGCGTCGGCGGCGGCAGCAATGCCATGGGCATGTTTTACCATTTCATCGGCGACGAATCGGTACGGCTCATCGGCTGCGAAGCTGCCGGCAAGGGCATCGACACGAAATTCCACGCCGCGACGATTTCCAAAGGCAGCGTCGGTATCTTCCACGGCATGAAATCGATTTTCTGCCAGAATGACCAGGGGCAGATCGACGAAGTATATTCCATTTCTGCCGGCCTCGACTATCCGGGCATCGGGCCGGAGCACGCCCATCTGTACGAAAGCGGCCGGGCCCAGTACGTTCCCGTAAAGGACGACGAAGCCGTCGAAGCCTTTGAATATTTGGCCCGAACGGAAGGCATCATCTGCGCTATTGAAAGCGCCCACGCCGTGTACCATGCGATGCAGCTGGCGCCGAAGATGAACAAGGACGACGTGATGATCGTCTGCTTATCGGGCCGCGGCGATAAGGACGTAGCGGCGATTGCCAGATATAAAGGGAGGGACATCCATGAGTAAGATTAAAAACGCATTTAAAGACGGCAAGGCTTTCATTGGATTTTTGACGGCAGGAGACCCGTCGATTGAAAAAAGCTGCGAATATATCCTGACGATGGAACGGGCCGGCGCAGATTTGGTGGAAATCGGCATTCCTTTTTCCGATCCCATCGCCGAAGGCGTCGTCATCCAGGAAGCCAACATCCGGGCCCTGTCGGTCAACACGCGGCTGGAAGACGTGTTCCGCCTCGTCGAAATGGTACGGCAGCAGTCTCAGGTTCCGCTGGTATTTTTGACCTATGCCAATCCGATTTTCAATTACGGAAAGGATGCATTCTTTGCAAAATGCGCCGAAACGGGCGTCGACGGCGTCATCATTCCCGACGTGCCCTTTGAGGAACGGGGCGAATTTGCCGGGGAGGCAGCTCGGCACGGCATCGACATCATCGCCATGATCGCGCCGACGTCGAAGGAACGGATCAAGGAAATCGCCGCCGTTGGCCAGGGCTTTTTGTACATCGTGTCGTCCCTGGGCGTCACGGGGACGCGCAGCGAGATTACGACGGACTTGAAGGAAATCGTCGACGTGGCAAAAAGCGTGACCGACGTGCCCTGCGCAGTCGGCTTCGGCATCAATACGACAGAGCAGGCCGAACAGATCGCCGCCGTCGCCGACGGCGTCATCGTCGGCAGCGCCATCGTCAAGATCATCGGCAAGTACGGAGCCGAAGCGGGCCCCCATATTTACGAATATGTCAAGGCTATGAAGGCCGCGGCGAGCCGAAGCATATAAAGGATAATCCCCTCGGTCTATTGGCCGAGGGGATTGTTTTACCCATGATAAAGACCCGGTATACACGCGACATATGCGTACCGGGCCTTATGGTATAGGATTCATATTCATATGGTTTTTGGTTCTGGTATCTTTAACCTCGCTAAATACATACATTCGTCTCAAACTGTGGACTACCTTGATTTGCAAATCTGCAAGTATTCGAAAAGCTCGAAGAACTAAAATCCGACAAGTTAGTACTAACGAACATTGGCGAATCATCAAGCGAAATAAGTGGACATTATTTAGTTTTTAATAATCAACGCGATGAAAACGAGGTTTTCGCCGCCCTTGTTTTCGATGCTGTGACCCATTCCGTCCGACGTATAAGTGACATCTCCTGCTTTGACGGTTCGGACTGTGCCGTTGTCGTCGTACTCGCCTTCACCGGAAAGGATATAATAAGCCTCTGCGTTGCCATGATGAACATGATAGCCTAAGGAACATCCAGGTTCCAGAGTGACTCTCGCGAACATGTCATTCTTGCCCAGCAATTGTTCCGCCGACAATAGGTGCTCTTTTACAAGATGCCCTTTGCCTCCAGACGCATGTTCAATAATCTCTGTGTTCACTGGACTCACCCCTTTCTAATGCTTCCGCATTTCTTACCTATATTATAGCATGGTATTTTTAATTTGTCATGAGGAAAAGTTAAAATTATTATACTTTTTTATCAATACATAAGATATGTTAACGGCGTCCTATAGGGACTGCGAAGAATGGGCCGACAGGTATGATATAATGAAGCAATGAAACTTCGATACAGGAGGCAGAGCAGATGACGAAGAGGGAAGAAAAGAGACGGTTGAGACGGCTGTTGCTGGAACAGATGCGGGCCTTGCCGCCGGCATACTGCCGGAAGGCTGACGAGGCCATATACCGCCATGTAGTATCCTTGCCGGCCTATCAGGCGGCCCGTACGGTATGCGCCTATGTCGGCATGGCCCATGAAATCGATACGAAGCCCCTGATTAAACGCATGCTGGCCGACGGAAAACGGGTCGGCGTCCCCTTGTGCGTCGGCAAAGGCGTCATGGAGATGCGGGAAATCGGCGGGCTGGACGAGCTGCAGGCCGGAACCTGGGGCATACTGGAGCCGTCTCCGAATGCGCCGCTGCTGCAGCCCGATGAGATCGACCTGGGCTTGATTCCCTGCGTCAGCGGCAACGAAGCAGGGCAGCGCCTAGGCTATGGCGGCGGATTTTACGACGCTTACTTGGCGAAGGCGCCCTTCCTGCGGGTACTGCTGTGCCGCAACGCTATGATGACTGCGCCGATTCCCATGGAGCCCCACGACGCCGCGATGGACATCGTCGTTTCCGAAGACGGGGCCGTGCATTGCCGCAGCCGTAAAAAGTTTGAAGAAGTTTTCCGTTAAAACGTTTTAGTATTTGACCAAATCCGTTGAATTTAAAGACAGCGTAAAATAATTGTGGAAAAACTTTAGAGTACAAAAGTTAAAGAATATATACCGTAACGGGAATGCTAGTGTCAGCACGTTGCTGTATGCTGTCTATAACGTAACTATAGTAGTAATATTAACAGATTAAGAGAACTATCAAAAATGGCCTGTCAAAAAAATTCCCACAACAACTTTACACTATCAATTTAAAAACATCTATTGTATTTGCCGTAAAAATATTTTATCATAAAACCATTACATTATTATTTACAGCACTTATGCAGAAAGAGGGATACATATGGAGTTAAAGAAACGAGTTGTCGGCGTCGTCGGCTTAGGCCACGTAGGCGCTCATGTCGCCTTTGTTTTGGGCGTGATGGGCATTGCCGATGAAGTAAAAATCTGCGACTGCAACGCCCAGAAGGCTGAAAGCGAACGGCAGGATTTAATGGACGCCGTCATGTTCATGCCGCACCGCGTCACGTATACGATAGCGGATTACGCTGATTTGAAGGACTGCGACGTTATCGTCAACGCTGTCGGCGACATCAACTTGTGCGCTACGGGCAACCGCGACGACGAAATGGAATTTACCGTGGCCCAGGTAGCCGACTACGTCCCCAAGGTCATGGCCGGCGGCTTTGACGGCATTTTCGTCAACATTACGAATCCCTGCGACGTCATTACCGACTTGATCGCCAAGAAGAGCGGCTTGCCGAAGGGCCGCGTGCTGGGCACCGGCACGGGATTGGATTCATCCCGCCTTATCAGCGCCATCGTGCAGCAGACGGGCCTGGAACACCACTCCTTCACGGCTTATATGATGGGCGAACACGGCAACGCTCAGATGGTTCCCTGGTCTATCGTCAACTTCCGCGGCAAACCGCTGGCCGACTATGGCGACGATCCCCGCTTTGCCTTTGACCGGGAAGACATGAAAAAACGGGCTATCGGCGGCGGCTGGGTAACCTACAAGGGCAAGCACTGCACGGAATACGGCATCTGCTCGACGGCTGCGTCCATCGTCAAGGCGATTCTCCACGATGAAAAGAAAATCATGGCTGCCAGCGTCCCCTTGGACGGCGAATACGGCGAAACGGGTATTTTCTGCGGCGTGCCTGCCGTCATCGGCATCCATGGCGTCGAACAGGTTATGGAATACAATTTGCCGGACGACGAACTGCAGGAATTCAAGAGCTGCTGCCAGACGATTCGCAACAACATCGCCAAAGCTGCGGCGTTGCTGAAATAAGAACCTCCTGCGCACAGATGATGCGCAGCATATAAAAAACGGGATGACACCGGCAGGTACCGGAATCATCCCGTTTTATATTGCCATTTCGCGTGAGGCGCAGCGTTTGCGAGCCTTACGCGTCGATTACCTTGCCCGGATTGAGGATAAGGTTGGGGTCCATGGCCCGCTTGATGGTCTTCATGACTTTCAGCTCGCCCTGGGGCGTAAATTGTTCCATATATTTCAGCTTTTTCGCGCCGATGCCGTGCTCGCCGGCCAATCTGCCGCCGACGCTGTAGGCGTAGGCGTATACCTGCTGATGGAATTCTTCGACGTTTTTATTCCATTCTTCGTCGCTCATGTCCATCTTGCAGAGAACGATGTGCAGGTTGCCGTCGCCGATGTGGGCGTTGATCTTAACCTGGAAGGGATAATTTTCGCCGATTTCCATGATCTTTTCGATGGTCGAAGCGATCTTATGGACGGGAACGACGACGTCGTCGGTGAGGAAGACCTTGCTGATCATTTCGCACGACGTCTGGACGTTGCGGCGCATGTTCCAGATGCGGTCGTCGGCTTCCAGTACTTCTACGGCTCCCGATTCTTCGCAAATCGTGCAGACCGTATCCATCTTGGCGTCTAATTCGTCTTCACGGAACGTTTCGACGGTAATGATGACGTAGATGCCGTCTTCGTAATGGGGCATGTCGGAATACTGGCAGTAGTCGGCCGTATCGCGGACGTAGGAGTTGTCCATGTATTCGACGCTCGTCGGGTCGACGCCGGCTTTGAGCAGCTTCGGCACCATGTACAGGGCCTTTTTCGGATCTGTGTAGATGGCCAGGACGTCGATGCGGTACGGCGGCAAGGGAATGAGCTTGACCGTGACCTTGGTGATGATGCCCAGGGTGCCTTCGCTGCCGATGATGAGCTGTTCCAGGTCGTAGCCGGTAGAGCATTTTTTCAGGATGCGGCCGCATTCGACGATGTCCCCTGTCGGCGTGACGATTTCCAGGGAGTAGACCTGGTCGCGGGTGACGCCGTAGCGGACGGCGCGGAGGCCGCCGGCGTTGGTGGCCAGGTTGCCGCCGATGAGGCAGCTTTCGGCGCTTGACGGGTCGCCGGCGTAGAGGAGGCCGACTTTTTTAGCTTCATTCTGCATGTCAATCGTGCGGACGCCGGCTTCGACGGTCATGTACATGCCTTCTTCGTTCAGCTCGATGATTTTATTAAGCCGTTCCATAGACAGGACGAGGCCGCCGCAGACCGGGATGGCTCCGGCTGCCAGGCTGGTGCCGCCGCCGCGGACGGTAATCGGGAAGTCGTATTCGTTGGCCAGCTTTACGATCTGAGAGATTTCTTCGGCATTTGCCGGAAGGACTGCTGCTTCAGGGACGCGGAACATGGCCGGATTCGTTTCATAATCCGTCTGATACTGCAGGAGAATGTCCCGGTCGGTCTTGACGTATGACGGGCCCGTAATGGCCTTGAGTTTATCAATGATTTCAGATGTTATCGGTTGATATGTTTTCAAAAAAATTCCCCCTTTATGTCGCTGTTATTATTCTACCACGACGAGGGGGATTAGAAAACTAGAATTTCAAGTCGATGATGGCCGATACGCCGACGCCCTGAACGCGGCTGAGGTGGGTAATATCGACGGATTCGAGAGGGATGAGAGCCTTGGCCCGGGCAATATCGTTGAAGCTGCCTTCAAGCTGGCCGACGGCCTTGACCTTATCGACCTGTGCCGTCGGGCCGACGACCTGGACGGCTCCGATGTATTTGCCCGTGCCGATGCTGAGGACGGGGACGACCTTCGTCGCGTAGTCGGTGCCGACGCCGTTTTTCATGAGCAGCTTGTTGAGGAAATCGTTGATTTGGCCGCCGAATTTATCGACGAGGACCGTCACGCCGCCGACCTTCAAAATCGAGCCGAGGCTGAAGGCCTGGGTGACGGCCGTGCCGCCGGCGGCCAGCAGCGATACGGTGAGCATGGCGGCGATTACTTGTTTTTTCATAAGGCAAAACCTCCTTGCAGGTATGTTATATGATAGATTTAATATGTCTATTATACGCGAAGACGGCCTGTTCGGCTATTTCTTTTTTCCGCGGGCCAGGGAGGCGAAGACTGAAAACAGGCAGAGGACGGCGAACAGCGTGTAGGACTGGCGCAGGGCGGCGCGCACGGCGTCGGCGTATATGGCCGTCGCCGCCGTGTACTGCGACAGAATCAGCGTGACGACGGCCATGCTGGATGCCTGTCCGAGATTTCTGGCCAGGGCCAGCATGCTGGACGCTACGCCGTGATAGGCCGGCTTGACGGAGCTCATGATGGCGCTGTTGTTCGGCGCGCCGAATAAGGCAGACCCCGTCCCGATGAGGACGAGAAAGGCGGCGACCGCGGCGACGGATGCGTCGGGACAGACGGCGAAGCAGGCCAGTCCCAGCGTCGTCAGGGCCAGGCCGGCCGTCGCGATCGGCATGGGGCCGTAGGCGTCGGACAAGGCGCCGGCTTTCGGCGACAGCAGGGCCATGATGATGGGCTGGACGAGGAGTATCAGGCCCGAGACGGCCGGCGATAAGCCGGTCAGCACCTGAAGGTAGAGAGACAGCAGAAAGGACATGGCGTACGTCGCGCTGTATTGAATGAAGGCTGCCAGATTGGACATGGAAAAGGAGACGCTGCGGAAAATATACAGCGGCAGCAGGGGATGATAAGAACGGCTTTCGTGAAGGATAAAGGCCAGCAGCAGGAACAAGCCGGCCCATAAGGGGAGGTTCGTTTCGGCATAGGACGATATTCCCCAGAGAAAGAGCACGATGCCGGCAATGGATAAGGCCGAGCTCACGGCGTTGACGAAGGGAGCGCCGCTGGCGTACCATTCCTGACGCACCGGGCGGATGAACAGATAGGCTGCGGAAGCCATGGCGGCTGACAGGAGAAATATAGAGCGCCAGCCTGCATACTCCGTCATCAGGCCGCCTGCGACCGGTCCCAGGGACAGGCCCAGGTAGGTCAGGCCGACGCAGATTCCGAGAATGCGGCCCTGGCAATCCTCGTCTGTAGTTGCCAGCAGCAGGGGCATATAGGATACGTATACGGCTGACAAGGCGATGCCCTGCAAGGCCCGTATTGCGACGAGAACCGGCAGCGTCGCTGCCAGAGCAGCGGCAGCCGTCGTAAAGGCGAAGGCCAAGAGCGCCGCGGCATATGTTTTTCTGCGGCCATAGATATCGGATACCTTTCCCATCGGCAGCAGGCAGGCTGCTGTGGGGATCAGGAAGGCCGTGACGACCCAGCTCAGCTTATCCGGCGTCAGGCCGAATTCATGGGACATGACGGGAATAGCGATGTTAACGGCTGTCGATAAAAACGAGCCGGCAAAGCTGATGATGCAGACGGAGTAAAAGATATGTTTTTCCATAGTCATAGAGGCTCACCTCGCGAATGTGTTTCCCTTATCTGTATTATAGCAAAAAAGCCCCGACGGGAGCAGTCGTTTGTTTCAGGGCGCCATAGAGCGGACTTCATGTTTGTAAAATTTGCGGCCAGCCGTTACAATGATAGAAAAGGATGAAAGGAAACGACCAGAGACAATGGATAAAGAACATATATATTTTGAAAATTATGCCGATACGTGGGACCGGGACCGCAAGGAAAATCCGGAAAAGCTGCAGTTTCTGCTGAATCTGGCAAGGATACAGGCCGGGGCGTCGGTGCTGGACGCAGGCTGCGGCACCGGCGTGCTGCTGCCGTATATAAGCCGGGCTGTCGGCGAAGGGGGAACGGTGACGGGCCTCGATTATTCCCGGCAAATGCTGGATAAGGCGAGGAAAAAATTTTCCGATTTGCCGGGCCTCTCGCTGGTAGAGGGCGACGTGCTGAAATACGACCTGCCGGAGCAGGCTTACGACGCCGTCGTCTGCCTGAATTTTTATCCCCATATCAGCAGCCGCAGCCGGGACTTTGTCAAAAAGATGCGGCGGTCCTTAAAGGACGGAGGCTCCCTGATCGTCATGCACGATATGGGACGGCAGCAGGTAAACCGCATTCACGATGACCGGGCAGACCGCCGGCTGCTGCCGCCTGCAGATATGCTGGCGGCCGATCTTGTCGGCGGGGGATTTACTCTTTCGGCTGCCGTCGACTGGGACGATCTGTATTTTGTCAGCGTGACGAAGGCCGACGAATTGTCTTACGATCCCTACGGCCGTGTCGGTGCCTCGTCACCGGCAGGCAGCCTGCACCGCAGCCATACGCAGAAGAAGGCCGTCGTCAACCGCCTGGCCCGCGTCGGGGGCCATTTGGAGGCGATCAAGCGGATGGTAGAAGACGAGCGCGACTGCAGCGACGTGCTGGTCCAGCTGGCCGCCGTCGACTCGGCCGTCGTCAGCGTCAGCAAGGTCATCTTAAAGGACCACATCGATCACTGCCTGGCCGACGCCGTGCGGGGAAACGATTTGGAATCTGTGGAAAAGCTCAAGAAGGCCATCAGTATTTTTGTGAAATAGGGCTCTTTGCTATGCGCCGCCGTTTCCTGTATGGTATAATGAATTTATATGTACGAGCGTATATCGTAAAGGATGTGATACCATGCAATTTCGCGTGTTAGTGGGAGATATAACGAAATGGCCGGCCGACGCCATCGTCAATTCGGCCAGCTCCAGCCTGCTGGGCTTGAGCGGCGCCGTCGACAGGGCCGTCCATAAGGCCGGCGGCATTTCGCTGACAGCGGCGTGCCGGTCCCTGAAAGGCTGCCGCACAGGCGATGCCAAGATAACCTTCGGCTACAAGCTGCCTGCGAAATATGTGATTCATGCCGTAGGGCCTATCTGGGTCGGCGGCAAGCGCGGCGAAGAAGAAGAGCTGCTGTCCTGCTACCGGAAGAGCCTGAGCCTGGCCGAAGAAAAGGGAGTGCGTCATTTGGCCTTTACTTCGGTCAGCACGGAAGATAAGCGCTATCCCAGACAGCGGGCCGCCGCGGCCGTCGTGCCGCTGCTCATGGAGGAGGGCGGAAGAATGGAGCGCATCGATTTGGTCTGCGCCGATGCGGAGATGCAGGCTGTGTATACGCGAGCGGCCGTCCTCTTTTGGCTGCGCCACCTCAACGATGCTCATAAGGATGAATTGGCCGACATGATAGAAGAAGCGATGATTTCCCTGGTCATGCTGCAGGTGGAAACGGATAAGCCCGACCCCATCGCCTTTGCCGAGCAGGTGCGGGCTATGAAGCGGGTGCTGCGCCCCTTCCTGGATATGAGCCAGCCCCGCGGCATCGTCGATATTGAAAAGGCCGCCGATACGGTGATGCAGTCGTACCAGGAGCAGCCGGAAATCAAGAGCAGCTCCGGTCTGGAATCGCTGCTGCAGACGTATTATTGAGCGGCGCGGAAACACTATAGGATAAGAGAGGATACATCATGGCAGTTGAAGAACATCAGCAGAAAGACAGGACGCACCGCGCCGAGCTGCAGCTCACGTGCCCGGCCTGCGGAGGCATCGGCGCGTTTTCCACATGGGACTGCATCGACGGCGGGGAAAACGCCGAGCTGCGCCGGCGCGTGCTTCACGATGAAGGATTATTTTTTTATCAATGCCCCCATTGCCATAGCCAGATACATGTAGAAAGCCCCTGCTTGTACGTCGACAAGTACAAGAAATTTATGGTATGGCATATACCGGACCCGAAAACGCCCGTTACGTCGGAAGAGGTGCGCTCCTTTTTAGGCGGCGATTCGTTCGCGGACTACCGCTGCCGGGCGGCGCTGACCTGGGGCGAATGGCGGGAAAAAATCATCGAAATAGAGAGCGGATATGACGACAGGCTGTATGAAATCATCAAATACGGCGCATACCAGCTCGTCAAGGAAGCAGACCGGGAAAAGCTGCCTCTGGAGGCGTATCATATCGATTTGACTGAAGGCGGCGGCAGGGCGGACGTGTCCCTCGTGTTCCTGGAAAAGGACCGCAAGGGCATAGGATACGTATACGATATTACGCCAAAGGCGAAAGAAGTGACGTCGGATATTTTCCTGCCCTTATTGGAGCGGATTCCCGCTATGAACGAAATGGGGCGGTTCGACCGCTTCAGCTACTCCTGGGCCCAGCAATTTATGGCCCAGGTTTTAAAAGCTGCGTCGTCGGGACAGGAGGCGTATAGCCAGCTCCTCGGATTTTGGGTGCAGACCCTGGGCAAGGAGCTGTTCCATGCGGAGATACAGCCGGCTGAATAAGGATACGATTCGCATAAGAGACATGTGTTTTCGGCGGAAACCCTGCCGGAGGCACGTGTTTTTTATTTTCGGCCCGGAAAATTGACATATGATTTAATAAAAAATATAATAAGCATTATATTTAGAAGCTGTCGGCAGGCAGCAGAATATGTATTTGGATAAGGAAGTGGATGCAGCATGTTTTGTAAATGGCGGCGCATCATGGCAGTCGGCCTGTGCGCCTTGTTTTTAGCAGTCTGCTCCGGCGTAAGCGGGAGCGCGGCTCAGGCGGCGGTACCGTCGACAGGCGCGGAAGCGGCCTGCATGATCGATGCCGACACGGGAACGATTTTGTATCAGGTCAATCCGACAAAGTGGATGCACCCGGCGAGCACCACGAAAATCGTGACGCTCATCACGGCGTTGGACCAGAAAGAAGACGAGCTGGACCAGCCGCTGAAGATTTCCAGCTACGCGGCGAATACGGAGCCTTCTTCGCTGGGCATTGCGCCGGGCGATAAGCTGAGCGTGCGGGAAGCGCTGCGCGGCATGATGGTCGTATCGGGGAACGACGCTGCCGTCGCCGTAGCGGAAACGCTGGGCGGGTCCGTAGCCGGGTACGCCGACATGATGAATGCGGAAGCTGTGAAAATGGGGGCAAAGCACACGCATTTCGTCAATCCTCACGGCCTGACGGCGGCGAAGCACTACACGACGGCCGTCGATATGGCGAAGATGGCCGCCTACGGCATGAAGAAATTCCCGGAATTCCGCCGTATCGTAAGCCTTACGTCGTACGACGTGCAGTATCTGGACGGCCGGACGCCGAAGCACGTCACGACGACGAACCGCTTTTTGACCAGCGGGTATAAGGGCGCCGACGGCATCAAGACGGGCTTTACCAATGCGGCCGGCGACTGCCTGGTCGCATCGGCGACGCGGAACGGCCGCACGCTCCTCGTCGTCCTGTTCAACGACGACAACCGCTGGGAAGATGCGCCGGCTATCCTCGATTACGGGTTCCGGCGTCTTCAGACAGGCAAATAAGTCTTTCTATTCATCTGGCGCAGAGGGGGAATTTCAATGGCGCACATGTTGATTATTGGGGGAACGGGCACGTCAAGTGCCTGGGAAAAAGGCTTTTTTGAAAAGAAGGGATTCGACGTTGCCGCCGCGGCCGGCGGAAAAGACGGGCTGGCGGCGGCGAAGCAGGGAGGGATCGACGTAATCCTGATTCATTCGCCCTTGCCGGATGGGGACAGCATAGGCCTGTGCTGTCAGATTCGCGCGGCCCAGAACGTCCCGGTGTTTCTCGTCGCAGAAAGGGGCTGCGACGAAGAACAAATCAAGGCATTGGAAGCCGGGGCAGACGATTATATTACGGCTCCCGTTTCGCCGGCCGTCATGGCGGCGCGCATCGAAGCGTGCTTGTCTATGCGCCGTCGGCTTCTGGAAGAACGGCGGACCGTCGGCGAAGACGCCGATATCTGCGTCGGCGATTTAACGATTTTTATTCGCCGCCGCCAAGCCTTCCGCGGCCAGACGGAAATCCCGCTGACCGTTAAAGAATTCGATTTATTGGTATTTTTAGCCGGCCATCCTAATCAGGTTTTTTCCAAGCAGGAGCTGTTTAAACAGGTTTGGCATCTCGACGCCAGCGGCGATTTGGCGACTGTGACGGTACATATCAACCGGCTGCGGGACAAGCTGAATCAGGTATCGCCGGCCTTTACGGCCATTGAAACCGTATGGGGAAACGGCTACCGATTTCAAACTGCATAAGCAAATACTAAAAAGACCCTGTCTGAGCCGTTTCAGACAGGGTCTTTCGTATCGTATAGAAGAGTTGAAAAACGTTAGAATTCCGTATCCTCCAGCAAGCTGACCTTGCCGAAGCGGGTTACGAGATCCTTTCGTTCCATTTTCCACTGCGGCGACGCGATGCTGTACGTCGGGTCGTAGTTGGGCGACTGCATGTTGAGGATGCCGCAGACAAATTCATAGGCTAAATCATTGGTAAAGAACTTGTCCTTGTTTTGCTTGACGGCTTCGGCGACTTCAGGGTTGCGGGCCTGATAGCTTTCCGATAAGTAGCAGAACATGGGGATGCGCAGCACCTTGAAGGAGATGTCGTCGGGCTGGCGGCCTTTGTCGGGGTCGCTGCCGTGGTCGGAGAAGTAAATCATGGCGTCCAAGTTGAGATTTTCCTTGGCGTATTCGAAAATCTGCGACAATACCCAGTCTGTATACAAGACGGTGTTGTCGAAATCGGCCTGCTGATTTACCGTGCCGTCGTTAAATACCTGGAATTCCTTGGGATAGCGGTTGCGGTATTCAATGTGGCTGCCCATGAGGTGGAGGACGACGAAGTTCTTTTCGTTCGGGTCGACGCGCTGCAGGAACTGCAGGAGCGCGCCGTCCATCGTCGACTGCTTCAATTCCTGGTCTACCCATTCGGAAACATCGGCGGTCTTGGCGACGAGCGTGATGGGCGTGTCGGCAACGCCGATAGAGCCCTGGTTGCTGAACCAGTACGTCTTGTAGCCGGCCTTTTTCGCCATATCCAAAATGGAAATGGAAGAATTGAATTCCTTATTATTATAGAAATTGGCTTCCGTCAAGGCCCGTTCCAAAACGGGGACGGTGTACCAGACGCAACTGTAGGCGTTGGAAAACAGCGTAAAGTCCGAGTCTTCCTTCATAGCTGTCAGCCATGGCGTATTTTCTACGTGATTCGGGTTGAAGGCGTGCATGAGGGTCCGCGTTTCCGACTCGCCGATGACAACGACGACTGTATTAGGGTACTCGGCCGGATTCAGCTGGACCGCCTGCAGGGCGGCGAATTTGCCGTCATGGTTTTCCGCATACAAGGCGGAGCGTTCCATGTAATCGTGCGTATCGATAAAGGTGCGGATCGGGAAGGCTTGGGGGAAGATTTCTTCGCCCAGCGCGCCGACAGATGGGAAAATAATCAGCAGCGACAGCAAGGGGAGAATCTTTCGGTATACAGGCGTGCGGGGCAAGGTCTTCTGCGTGTAGTTGGCGAAGAGAAGGCCGCCGATTAAAAGCGCTACGAACAATGCGATGAATACGATGCGGCCGACGCCGAGGGAATGGAAGTATTCCAGCGTTTCCGCCGGCCCCGTTTGGAAGATGAGCAGCGCCCCCGACGTGGTAATGCACGAGTGGTACAAGGCGAAGTACACCCACTGCAGGGCGATGATGAAGAAGGCCGCGAACTGCACGGCCGTCATGATGGCCGCGCTGATTTTGCGGTTTAAAAACTGCCGGGCCGCCATGTTCAGACAAAAGAGAATGGCGAAGAGATACAGGCCGACGTAAATATCGTACATATTATTTAAATACACTGTATTTTGCTGTATCAGCGTGATGTAGCTCAGATAAGGCCCCGTCACGATCCAGCTGACGGCGATGAGGGCCGTCGGCACGACGGAGGCGATGCATAGATGACGCCAATACAGGGCCAGGGACAGGACGACGGCTCCTACGGCTGGAATCAGCCCGACCGTCATATGATGTATATTATCAGGCCCCAGGCCGAGGGACACGAGAAACTGCCATTGATAGCACAAGGCGTAGATGACGAAAAACGTACATAGCAAGTAAACGAGCCTGCGTCTTGAAACGGCAGAAGAAAAATCCGCTTTCAACGAAGACAAGGACAACCGCTGCGGTTTGTTGGCGGGTTTTACCATGGAATGTCACCTTTCTGTAAATAATGTAAATACTATGTAAATGCATGTATCGACCTTATTATACATCAAAATACAGGGTTTACATAGTAGCGACAGCCAGGGAAATCGAGATTTTTTTCAGATTTAAGGCGACGTGAAGCCGCGACGGGTCTCACTGAGAAAAGAGATCACGCTTTTATCTCCTTAGCAAGGCCTTCCCAACAGCGTAAGACGCCGAATGTCCTGAGGCGGCAGGGGGATTTGAAAAAAAGAGGCGTGTTCTGCAAAAATTATAAAAAAAGTACTTGCCAAAAGAGCCGGAACATGATAGAATACTTTTTGTCGGAACGCGAGACGTTCTGAAAAGTATGAAACGGCCCCGTGGTGTAGCGGTTTAACATGTCGCCCTGTCACGGCGAAGATCGTCGGTTCAAATCCGATCGGGGTCGCCATATTTTTTGCTCAGGTAGCTCAGTCGGTAGAGCAGGGGACTGAAAATCCCCGTGTCGGCGGTTCAATTCCGTCCCTGAGCACCAACAATTACACATGCGGTTGTGGCGGAATGGCAGACGCGCTACTTTGAGGGGGTAGTGAGCGAAAGCTCGTATGGGTTCAAGTCCCATCAACCGCACCAGGAAAAAGAGTTGTCGAGAAATTGACAGCTCTTTTTTTCGTAATATTCATTATACATAATACTCATGCGAAAGGGCAGGTGACAGCAGAATGATTATTGCAGCTTGCGTTGACGACGCTATGGGGATGGCCTTCAATCATCGCCGGCAAAGCCGGGATGTGCTCCTGATACGGCGTCTGCTGCAGCGCGCGGCGGGCCGGACCGTGTGGATACATCCGGACAGCGCCGTGCTGTTTGAAGCGCAGGAGGCGGGCAGCGTACGCGCTGCCGAGGATTTTCTGCAGCAGGCCGGCATCGGCGATATTTGCTTCGTAGAAACGGCGGCCTTTGCGTCCTGGGCGGACGAGATTGAAGAAATATGGCTGTATCGCTGGAATCGGGCCTATCCGGGAGACGTATTTTTTCCTATTTCCCTGGAGCAGGGATGGAAGCTTGCGGAAAAAACGGATTTTTTGGGAAATTCCCATGCATGCATTACGGAGGAGATTTATAAAAAATGAAAAAATGTATATCTTTGCTATTGACTTTGGTTGCGGCGTTGTGTCTGATTTTGTCGGGATGCAGTAGTACAGAGACCGAGCGTCCGGCACAGGCCAGCTCTGTATCGGCTGCCGCGTCGTTGGCTGACATCCCAGCCTTTTACGGCCAGCCCTACGTCGTTCTTCATGACAATAAGCCGGATTTTTCGGAAAGCGACTTTTCGGAGTCGTCCTTTGAGCGGTATAGCCCTTTAGATTCGCTGGGACGCTGCGGCGCTGCCTTCGCCAATATTGGCAGGGACATTATGCCGACAGAAAAGAGGGGCGCTATCGGTCAGGTGAAGCCTTCAGGCTGGCAAGTGGCGAAATACGACAGCGTCGACGGCAAATATTTGTATAACCGCTGCCATCTCATCGGCTATCAGCTGTCGGCGGAAAATGCAAATAAGCAAAACCTCATTACGGGCACACGGTATATGAACGTACAGGGAATGCTTCCCTTTGAAAACATGGTAGCCGACTATGTGAAGGAAACGGGAAACCACGTGCTGTACCGGGTTACGCCGGTCTTTCAGGGAAAGGAGCTCGTCGCCCGGGGCGTGCAGATCGAAGCGGAATCGGTAGAGGACAAGGGCGCCGGCATTTGCTTTAACGTCTATTGCTATAATGTCCAGCCAGGCATCGTCATCGACTATGGAACGGGCGAAAGCCATGCAGAAGGCGGCGGAACCGTGCCGGCTCATGACGGAACAGCTCCTGTCGGCGCAGACCAAACCGATACGTACATATTAAATACGAACTCTAAAAAATTTCACAAGCCTTCTTGTTCCGGCGCTAAGACCATAAAGAGCCAGAATAAGGAAACCTATACCGGCTCGCGCGGCGACTTATTGGCCCAGGGATATTCACCCTGCGGCAGCTGCAAGCCTTAGATATTTTTATATTGTGCAATGAAAGCCCCTGTCGGCAGTGGGCTTTCATTTTTTTGTAGATGCTGATACTCTTTTGACTGCTTGGCCTTTTGCGGTTTCTTTCGTCAACTGCCGAAGGCACCCCGCGCTGTAAATTCTCACTGACCTTCCTCGGTCTCGCAGAAGGGCAGAATGTTAGGTAAAAGACAGTGGACTATTGCCTCGATTTGATGTTGTGGAATCGTGGTGTTATGGATTCGCATTCCTCTTCGTGCGGCAGCTTTTTTGTGTTTCCAGCCAGAAGGAGGAGTGCTTGGCTGTTAGTAATGATGGAATATAGGTTTAACGATATACGTAAGGATATACGGCGCGCCGCTGAGCTTTCGGACGGCGTCCTTTCTATTTTACGTCCTTTTTACGGGGCGCGTAAGAATTTTTTACAGCTTATTTTCTATTCTTCTTTTTTACTATGTATGGTATAATAAACCAATATAGTACTTTTATTTTAGTACTCAGGAGGGAGTAGATTAGTATGAATGAAATCTTTACCAGACGCAGCGTTCGAAAATTTTTGCCGACTATGGTTGAAGATGAAAAGATAGAACTCTTGCTGCGCGCCGGCATGGCCGCCCCTTCCATGGGAAACCAACAGCCTTGGGAATTTTACGTCGTTCGTGATAAACGGGTGATTCAGGATTTATCCCGCTGCAGCCCCTACGCCGGCTGCGCGGCAAACGCGCCTGCAGCTATCGTCGTTTGCAGCCGCGATACAAACCAGCGGTTCCCGGCATTTGTCAACCTTGATTTGAGTGCTTGCGTAGAAAATATTCTGTTGGAAGCAGTTCATTTGGAATTGGGAGCTGTATGGATCGGTGTCTCGCCGTATAAATCGAGAGAAGTCATTGTTCGCCGCGCCGTAGGCGTTCCCGAAGGGTTTACGCCCTTTGCTATCGTATCTTTCGGTTATCCGAAAGACAGCGGTAATGAACGGCTGAAAGAAGACCGCTACGACCCGTCCCGGGTTCATTATCTCTAAGTATATAATACGACGGCTTAAACAGGTGCTTGAGCAAATCAGGCGCCTGTTTTCGTAAAAAGAGGGGATTGGAGCTATGTTCAACATCGGAATGGGCGAGATGATCGTCGTAGCCGTCGTCGCCCTGTTCGTCTTCGGCCCGGGGAAACTTCCGGAAGTCGCGAGAGCCTTCGGGAAGGGCCTGCGGGAATTCCGAAAGGCCATGCGCGATGTCGCCGACGACATCCATGCCGGGGACATACAGGAAGTAAAAGAGTCTATTCAAAAAGACATTAAAGACGTAAAACATTTAGGAGGAAGTCATGGAGACAAAGCCTGATAAGGCAGAAGAAGTTTCGGCCGCCCAGAGCGTATCGGAAGCAGGCGGCAGCCTCTCGCCGGTTCATGAAGGCTCGGACGGAGAAATGCCGCTGAGCGGACATTTACAGGAATTTCGCAGCCGTCTGATAATCTGCCTGGTAGTAGTAGCCGCTGCCAGCGGCGTTTCCTATAATTTCGTGGAGGAGATTATCGATATCATATCGGCTCCGGCAGGCAAGCTGTATTTTCTCAATCCGGCAGAAGTCTTTTTTTCGTATATCCAGGTAGCCGTATGTACAGGCGTATTGGTGACGCTGCCGATCATTTGCTATGAACTATGGGGCTTCGTCCGTCCGGCCCTGATGCCTTCGGAGCGGGCTGCCGTGTTCTGGCTTATTCCCACGGCGGTGCTGCTGTTTTACGCCGGCCTGGCCTTTTCGTATTACGCCGTATTTCCGGCGGCCGTATTGTTTTTTATGGGCTTTGCTACGGCGTCGCTGCAGCCTATGTTTTCACTCAGCTCGTACCTGTCCTTTTTTATTGCCTTCATGCTGCCCTTCGGCGTCGTCTTCGAGCTGCCCCTCGTCTTGTTTTTCCTGGCGAAGATGGGACTGATTACGTCGGCCTTTTTGAAATCTAAGCGGCGCGTTCTCATCGTCGTCGCCTTTATCTTCGCTGCCGTCGTGTCGCCGACGACGGACATATTCACACAGGTCATGATCGCCGTGCCGATGATCGTACTGTACGAAGCGAGCATCCTGCTGGTGCGGTTTATTTTGAGGAAATAATATAATATTTGCAGAATATTGCAACATGAAGTAAATAGAAATATGTTGAGGAAGACCATTCAGTGCGCTATAAAGACTGGATGGTCTTTTTTCTGCATTTTATAGGCTATCGTTATAAAGCAATAAGTTAATGTTATTTGCTTTTATTTTCCATATTTTACCTAAAAATTACGATATATAAATATAATCTTTGCAAAGGGGACGTATACTGCAACAAGAATGTTGAAAAAGGAGGACATCCCCTATGCTGGAGTTAAGGCATATTGTTAAAAAGTATGATGAAAAAGTGATTCTTAACGATATTTCCCTGACCGTAGAAGACGGCGAAATTATTTCTATCTTAGGCCCGTCCGGCGGCGGCAAGACGACGCTGCTGAACGTCATTTTAGGAATTACGCCGCTCAGCGGCGGTCAACTCTTGTATAAGGGCGAAGATTTAAGCCGCGTTCCCATGCAGAAGCGGGGATTCAACATCGTATTTCAGGATTATGCGTTGTTCCCCAACCTGACGGCCTATCAGAATATCGTGTACGGCTTGCGCAATAAGCCGGGCATTGCGACAAAAGAAGAAGTTGCCGATCTCATTCGTCTTCTGGACCTGCAGGACCACGTCGATAAGCGCATCAGTCAGCTTTCGGGCGGCCAAAAGCAGCGCGTCGCTTTAGCCAGAACGCTGGTGATGAAGCCAAAGATTCTCCTGCTCGACGAACCGCTCAGCGCGCTGGACGGCGTTATTAAGGAATCCATTAAAGAACGCATCCGCACCATTGCCAAGCAGTATCATCTGACGACGATTATCGTAACCCATGACCCGGAAGAGGCCCTTACCTTGTCTCATCGGGTGCTTATTTTGAACGGCGGCAAAATCGCCCAGTTCGATACGCCGGACAACATTATCCATGCTCCGAAGGACGATTTCATCAAAAAGTTTATCTTGTCGCAGCTGCAAATCAAGCGCGACAACATTTACAAGCTGTTTGAACCCGGCGCGATGCCTGCGGCGCGGCAGGCGCAGTAAAGGAGAAGGTCATGGAAAAAGAACGAATAGAGTTAAAGTTTATATTCGGGCTTATATGCGTCGTCTTTTTAGGCGCCGTTTGCTGTCCCTTGGCTATCTTGCTCAGCAAGTCCTTCTTGCAGGCTTCCGGCGGCGTCGGATTGGAAAATTATCTGGCCGTGCTGAACAATGAGGAATTTTTACTGTCCCTGCGCAACAGCTTTGCCGTATCGGGACTGGAAGCCTTCATCACAGTCGTACTGGCCTTTATATTGGCCTATGGGCTTCATTATACGAAGCTGCCGGACCGCTTTAAATCTGTCGTGCAGATACTCATCATCCTTCCCATGTTTCTGCCGACCTTAACCTATGGGTTTGCCGTCATTTATTCCTTGGGCAAACAGGGGTTAATTACTCAGATTATCGGGCACCAGCTCTTTTCCATTTATGGATTTTGGGGATTGCTCATTTCCTACGTTATCTACACGCTGCCGCCAGCCTTTGTTTTGCTGTACAACGCCTTTAAGTACGTAGACAAACATTTCATCATCGTATCGCAGATTATGGGCGACAGCCCGCTGCGCACGTTCTATATTACGAGCGTGCGTCCTATGATTGGGACGATTGCCGCAGCCTTTATTCTTTCCTTCTTCTTATCCTTTACGGATTTCGGTATTCCTGCTTCTATCGGAGGACAGTACACCGTCGTGGCGACGCAGCTGTACATGGTCATGATGGGCGCCGTGCCTGATTTCCAGTCCGGCTCGGCTATTGCCGTCATCATGCTGATTCCGTCTATCGTCGCCGTGTGGCTCCTGCGGTTTACAGAACGCTTCAACTTCCGCTACAACAAGATCAGCACCTTTGAATTGGCCGACGACAAGGTGCGCGATGGTTTCTTTGCCGCCGTGTACGTCGTCGTGATTGCTGCGATCTTCGCTATTTTCGCCATCATGTTTATCGTGCCGTTCATTAAGAGCTGGCCCTATCAGATCGTCTTTACGACAGAAACACTGCAGCGTATTTTGAGCGACCGGTCTATTGAAACGGTGTATACGAACTCCGTCATGGTAGCCGCCGCTACAGCCGTCATCGGCACGGTCCTGGCCTACATGGCCGCCCTGGTCAACGCCCGTTCCCAGCTTCCCGGCGTCTGCAAGATGCTCATGGACGCCTGCGCCATGGTGACGAATACCGTTCCCGGCATGGTCCTCGGCGTGGCATTCTTGTTTGCCTTTACGGGCTCGCCAATTCAGAACACCTTCATCATCATTATCCTGCTGAATTCAGTCCGCGAATTTACGACGCCGTACCTCATGATTCAGGCTTCCCTGTCTAAGATCAACATGTCTTGGGAAACGACGGGGGCTCTGATGGGCGATTCGTGGCTGAAGACGATTTTCCGGGTCATCATTCCCAACACGATGTCGACGGTGTTCCAGATGCTCAGCTATATCTTCATTCAGGCTATGGTCACGATCAGCGCCATTATCTTCGTCACCGGCGCCCGCACGATGGTCATGACGACGAAGATCACCCAGGCCCAGTATTTTGAAAAATACGACGAAGTATTCGTGTTGTCCCTGCTCATTTTCCTGACGAATATCATCGTCAAGGTCATCTTCGATTATCTGTCGAGCCATGACGATATCGTGCTCCATGTCAAGCAGAAATTCCAAAGCATTTTCGGCAAAGAGGCCAAACGGCAGAACGCCGGCCTGGAAGATTTGCCGGAACGCATATAAAAATCACAATATGTATCAGCTACTACGAGGAGGATTTACATCATGAAAAAATGGTACAAGTATTTAATCGCCGGATGTTTGGCCGTGACTATGGCCGCCGGATTTGCCGGCTGCGGCAGCAGCGGCGACAGCGCGTCGGCAGACGAACAAGTCGTCATCTATACCAACGCCGACCCGGAAGCGCAGGACGCCTTCAAGCATGCCTTGGACAGCAACGGCTTTGAAGGAAAATATGTCATGCAGGCCTTCGGCACGTCCGAATTAGGCGGTAAGCTCATGGCCGAAGGCACGAATATCGAAGCCGACTTGATTACTATGAGCACCTATTATATCGATTCGGCCCAGAAGGAAAACAAGATGTTCGCAGACTTGACCTTCGACGCCAAGACCTTGCAGGAAACGCCGTCGTATTACAAGCCGACGACAGGCCAGTTCGGCGCCATCTTCGTCAATACGGAAGTATTGCAGAAGGAAAATCTCCCCATGCCGAAATCCATTAAAGACTTGACCAACCCCGTATATAAAGATAAGATTTCCCTGCCTGATATCATGGGCTCGTCTACATCCTGGCTGCTGGCCCAGGCCGTGTTCGACGCTTACGGCGAACAGGAAGGCGCAGCTATCTTGAAACAGCTCGAAGCCAACGCCGGCCCGCACATGGAAAAATCCGGTTCCGGCCCCCTCAAAAAAGTTAAGGCCGGCGAAGTGGCCGTCGGCTTCGGCCTCCGTCATCAGGGCCTGATGGAAGAACAGAAAGGCTTGCCCATTAAAGTCGTCGACCCGACGGAAGGCAACTTCTTCCTCACCGAAGGCGTAGCCGTTATCAATAAGGCCGACAGCAAGAAGAAAGAGCTGGCTATGAAGATGGCCGAATGCATCGTCAAGAACAGCCGCCAGGAACTGCTCAAATTCTACCCCATGGCCCTGTATGAAGGCGAAACCGTAGACAAGACCTTCGAACCGGCCTATCCGAAGCAGTATAAGGAAGCGCTGACTGTAGACCTCTTGAAAAAGCATCAGCAGCTCATTAAAGGATAATCGAAGAGAAAGCAGGTAACGAATTATGGATAAAAACAAATATAAATTGCTCACTCCGGGGCCGCTTACGACGACGGAAACGGTAAAAGAAGAAATGCTCGTCGACTTGTGCACCTGGGACAACGACTATAAGAACATGACCCAGGAAATCCGGGCGGAGCTCCTCCGCCTGGCCCATGCGGAATCGGGCTATACGACGGTGCTCATGCAGGGCAGCGGCACCTTCGGCGTAGAAGCCGTCTTGTCCAGCATCGTCAAGGATACGGACAAGATTCTCATCGCCGTAAACGGCGCGTACAGCAAGCGCATGGCGGAAATCTGCCGCTATCACCGCCTTCCCTACGCTGTCGTTGAAACGGCGTACGATACGATTCCCCAGGCGGACGCTATTGAAGAAGCCTTAAAAGCCGACCCGGCCATTACCCATATTTCCATGGTCCACAGCGAGACGACGACGGGCATTCTCAACGATATTGCCGCCGTCGGCGAAGTGGCGAAGAAGTACGGGAAGAAATTCATCGTCGACGCTATGAGCAGCTTCGGCGGTGTCGATATCGACGTGCCGGCTCTGGGGATTACGTACCTCATCAGCAGTGCCAACAAGTGCATCCAGGGCGTGCCGGGCTTCTCCTTCATCATTGCCAAGGAAGCTGATTTGAAGGAAACGAAGGGCACGGCCCGCAGCCTGTCCCTCGACGTATACGCCCAGTGGGAAACGATGGAAAAGGACGGCGGCAAATGGCGCTTCACGTCGCCGACACACGTCGTCGCGGCTTTCCGCAAGGCGCTGGAAGAACTGCGCGCCGAAGGAGGGATTGCGGCCCGTCACGAACGGTACGCCCGCACGAACGCCGCCCTTCGCGAAGGGATGGAAGCCCTGGGCTTTACGGCGTATATCGACAAGGACGTGCAGGGGCCGATCATTACGACCTTCCTGTACCCGGAAACCATGTCCTTCGACTTCCAGGATATGTACGCCTTCCTGAAAGAACGGGGATACGTCATCTATCCGGGCAAGCTGACGGCTCAGGATACGTTCCGCCTCGGCAATATCGGCGAAATTTACGACGAAGACGTACAGAAAATTCTGCAGATTTTCACAGATTATATGAAGGGATTGAAGTAAGACGATGAAAATAGAAGGAATTATCTTTGACTGGGCAGGCACGACGGTCGACTTCGGCTGCATGGCTCCTGTCCGGGCCTTTATGGACAGCTTTGCCGCCAACGGCGTAACCGTTACGGAAGAAGAAACGAGAAAGCCCATGGGGATGCTCAAGCGCGACCACATCCGCACGATGCTGTCCATGGACCGCATCGGCGAAGCCTGGAAAGACGCAAACGGCAGCGCCTGGGCGGAAGAAGACGTAGAAAAAGTTTACAGCCATTTTGAACCGGAGCTGTTGTCGACGCTCGCCAATTATTCGAAGGTAAAGCCCGGCGTCATCGAGACAGTAGCCAAGCTTCGGGCTATGGGGCTGGCCATCGGCTCGACGACGGGATATACGGACGTCATGATGGACATCGTCGTCAAAGCCGCGGCGGACCAGGGCTATGAGCCGGACTGCTGGTTTTCCCCTGATTCGACGGACGGCAAGGGACGCCCGTATCCCTATATGATCTTTAAAAACATGATGAAGCTGGGTTTGTCGGACGTGCGCTGCGTCGTCAAGGTCGGCGATACCGTGTCGGATATTAAAGAGGGCAAGGCCGCCGGCGTCTGGTCCGTCGGCATTATCGACGGCAGTTCCGTCATGGGACTGAACGAAGACCAGTTCAACGCCTTGAGCGAAGAAGAAAAAACGCAGAAGCGTCAGGACGTGCGGGCCGTATTTGAAGGAGCCGGCGCAGACTACGTGATCCAGGATATTACAGAATTACCAGCTGTCGTCGAAGCGATTCAGCATCGGTAACGCCTCTCCCTGCCTGCCGCGCAGCAATGTGCGGCGGGCTTTTTATCATTTTCGGAAGGATTCGGGGATAACTCGGCAGTTCTTATTTTGTATACAGTATTTATTCCGTATATAACGATTCCTTCTCTTGTAATGTTTTCCTATTTTGTTATAATTAAAACTACAGTGAAAAGAAAAGGTAATATACCTATCATTCATTGTTATGTACTGTAAATCATTACTCAGGAGGGTATTTTCATGAGAAAAATTCGTTCGGTTTTAGTGGCCAACCGTGGGGAAATCGCTATCCGCGTATTCCGTGCCTGCAACGAGCTGGGAATCCGCACCGTAGCTATTTACTCCAAAGAAGATTCGCTGTCGCTGCACCGTTTCCGTGCAGACGAATCCTATCTGGTTGGGGAAGGTAAGAAACCGGTAGATGCATATTTAGATATTGAAGATATTATCCGCATTGCCCATGAACACGACGTAGACGCTATCCATCCGGGGTACGGCTTCTTGTCCGAAAATGCCGATTTGGCAAAGCGCTGCGAAGAAGAAGGCATTATTTTCATTGGGCCTAAGGTCGAACATCTCATCATGTTCGGCGATAAAATCAATGCCCGTATTCAGGCTAAAAAAGCGGGCATCCAGTATATTCCCGGCAGCGACGGCCCGGTTATGAATTATGAAGAAGTCGAAAAATTCGCCCGCGAAGAAGGCTTCCCCATCATGCTCAAAGCCGTCAACGGCGGCGGCGGCCGCGGCATGCGCATGGTCAACCGCATGGTTGATTTGCGCGAAGCCTATGACCGGGCAAGGTCAGAAGCTAAATTGGCATTCGGCAACGACGAAATTTATTTGGAAAAATGCATCGTTAACCCGAAGCACATCGAAGTTCAGATTATGGGCGACGAACACGGCAACGTCATCCATTTATTCGAACGGGACTGCTCTATTCAGCGCCGTCATCAGAAGGTTGTCGAAATCGCCCCGGCCTTTTCCCTGTCGGAAAAGCTCCGCAAGGACATTTGCGACGCGGCGATCAAGCTCATGAAGAACGTCAACTATGTCAATGCCGGCACGGTCGAATTCCTTGTTACACCTGATGAAAAATTCTACTTTATCGAAGTTAACCCCCGCGTACAGGTAGAACATACTGTCACGGAAATGATCACGGGTATCGATATTGTACAGACCCAGATAAAAGTGGCCGAAGGCTATGCGCTGGACAGCAAGGAAATTGCCATTCCGTCGCAGGAATCGATTCATTGCCAGGGCAACGCCATCCAGTGCCGTATTACGACAGAAGACCCGATGAACAACTTTATGCCGGATTCGGGCAAAATTATGGTATACCGCAGCGGCGGCGGCTTCGGCGTCCGTCTCGACAGCGGCAATGCGTATACCGGCGCGATTATTACGCCGTACTATGATTCCCTTCTCGTTAAGGCTACGACATATGCGCTGACCCATGAAGGGGCTGTGCAGAAAATGCTGCGTACGCTGAAAGAATTCCGTATCCGCGGCGTTAAGACGAACATCGGCTTCCTCATCAACGTGCTGAAATCGCCGGAATTCGTGGACGGTTCGTACAATGTCAACTTCATTGACAACCATCCGGAACTGTTTAACCTGCCCGTCGTACAGGACCGCGGCACGAAGCTGCTGAAATACATCGGTGAAACGACGATTAACGGCTATGCTGGCACTGGTCATCAGGAAAAACCGGAATTCGAACGATTGGAAATGCCGACAGCTGTAGCAGGTGAGTATCCTGCCGGCACGAAGCAGATTTTCGATTCCATGGGGCCGGAAAAGTTCTCCAAGTGGATTCTCGACCAGAAAAAAGTTTTGGTTACGGATACGACGATGCGTGACGCCCACCAGTCCCTGATGGCTACCCGCGTCCGCACCATCGATATGCTCCGCGTCCTCGAAACGGCATCCAAGAAGCTGCCGCAGTTCTTCTCCTACGAATGCTGGGGCGGCGCGACCTTCGACGTTGCCTATCGCTTCCTCTATGAAGATCCGTGGGAACGCCTCCGCCAGATGCGCGAAAAAGCGCCGAACATTTTGCTTCAGATGCTCATCCGCGGCGCAAACGCCGTAGGCTACACGAGCTATCCGGACAACGTCGTCAAGAACTTCGTCGAATTGTCGGCGAAAAACGGCATCGACGTATTCCGTATTTTCGACAGCCTCAACAGCCTGGACAACATGTACGGCACGATTCAAGCCGTCCGCGAAACGGGCAAGATCGCCGAAGTCGCCTTGTGCTACACCGGCGATATCCTCGACAGCTCCCGCACGAAATACGACCTGGCGTACTACGTCAACATGGCGAAGGAACTGCAGAACGCCGGCGCCAACATCATCGCCATCAAGGATATGGCCGGCCTGCTCAAGCCGGAAGCGGCGTACCGCCTCGTTTCGGCTCTGAAAGAAACGGTCGACCTGCCGATACACCTCCATACGCACGACGGCTCGGGCAACGGCGTCGCGACATTGAGCCGCGCCGTGGCTGCCAACGTCGATATTGTCGACGCAGCCTACTCGTCCTTTGCCGGCGGCACGAGCCAGCCGAGCATGAACACGCTGTACTATGCGTTGAGCGGCACCGACCGCCAGCCCGACTTGGACATCGACGCCATGGAAGAAATGTCCCGTTACTGGGCGACGGTACGTCCGTATTACAAGGGCGTAGACAAGGCCGAACCGTTCCCCAACACGGAAGTATACCAGCATGAAATGCCTGGCGGACAGTTCTCCAACCTCCGTCAGCAGGCGAAAGCCGTCGGCCTCGGCGAAAAATGGAACGACATCAAGAAGATGTACCACGACGTTAACATGATGTTCGGCGATATCGTCAAGGTAACGCCGTCGTCTAAAGTCGTCGGCGACATGACGCTGTTCATGGTACAGAACGGCCTGACGGAAAAGGATATCTACGAAAAAGGCGATATCCTCAACTTCCCCCAGTCCGTCGTAGAATTCTTCGAAGGCCGTCTGGGCATCCCCTATCAGGGCTTCCCGGAAAAACTGCAGTCCATCATCTTGAAGGGCCGCAAGCCGTTGACGGAACGTCCGGGCAAGAGCCTGGCTCCCGTCGACTTCGAAGCCGTCCGCAAGAAACTGGCCGGCGCAGGCTACAAGCACGAAGACGAAGATATCAACGCATACTGCCAGTACGAAAAGGTATTTAAGGATTACAATGAAAATATCAAGCTGTACGGCGACGTAAGCGTATTGGATACGCCGACCTTCTTCTTCGGCATGAAGAAAAATGAAGAAATCCACGTTGAAATCGAAAAGGGCAAGGATTTGGTTATCACGATGATCAACATCAGCGACCCCGACGAAAGCGGCATGCGTACCATTACGTTTATGTTCAACGGCGTCGAACGCGAAATCCAGGTACAGGATAAGAGCGTCGACATGAAGACCGTGACGAGACGCAAAGCCGACCCGTCCAAGGTAGGCGACATCGGCGCCACCTTGTCCGGTTCCGTCGTCAACGTCCTCGTATCGCCGGGCCAGAAGGTCAAGAAAGGCGACGACCTCGTCGTAACGGAAGCTATGAAGATGGAAACGACGATTACGTCTCCTATCGACGGCACTGTCGGCGAAATCTACGTCATCAAGGGCCAGGCCATTATCAGCGGCGACTGCCTCCTGGAAGTATTAGCCTAATAGAATATGTACCTGCTGAACAGGCAGGCAAAAAACGCCAAGCATGCATTCCGTGCTTGGCGTTTCCTTTAGACAGAGTGCCTCTGTGGTTACGGCATGAAAGCTGCGGCAGGCAGGGGAAAATCGATTTTGTTGCAGGCGGCCGAAGTATGGTATAATGAAACACACCTCATGCCGCAGGAAGCGGCAGAGCTGGTTGCATTAAAAGAAAAGGAGCATATATGACTACGAAACATCATATGGTTACCCTGTATATATTGGGAAAACGATGCACTGTGCCTGATGATTTAACGATCATGCGGGCCATGGAGTACGCCGGCTTCCGCCTCGTGCGGGGCTGCGGATGCCGCAGCGGGTTCTGCGGAGCCTGCGCCGTCGTGTACCGCATTCAGGGCGAGACGAAGCTGTATTCCGCCCTAGCCTGTCAGACGAAGGTAGAAGAGGGGATGTGCGTTGGACGCCTGGAATCCTTTCCCATCAATAAAAAGGATTACGATATCAACAATCTGCCCCTGGCCGGCAACGTCGTAGGGCAGTTTTACCCGGAAATCTACAACTGCATTCATTGCAACGCCTGTACGAAGAGCTGCCCCCAGGGCATCAACGTCATGAAGTACATCGCCTTGGCCCAGCGCGGCGATTACGAAGGCTGCGCCGAAGAATCCTTCCGCTGCGTCGCCTGCGATATCTGCGCCTCCCGCTGCCCGGTAAAGATCAGCCACAGCGCAGTCAGCCTCATGGTTCGCCGCCTGACGGGCCGGTATATCGCGAAAAAAAGCGCCCACCTGGATAAGCGGGTTCAGGATATTGAGGCTGGGCTGTACGATGAGGAACTGGAACGTTTTATGCATTTGTCCGATAAAGAAATTCACCGGCTGTATGAAGCGCGGGACATGGAAAGGTAGGCGGCACCATGAAATATACAGAAGAAATGCTGGCGTCGCAGGCCTGCGTAGACGCTACGCGGAACGAGCGCCTGTATGCGGAGCTGCGCCGGTATACGGCTCAGGAAAAGCAGGAGCTGCTGCGGAATTATCATCCCGATTACAGCCATAAGGATTTTTCTATTTTGATGGTCGGCCCCAATACAGGCGATAAGGTGCCCAGCGAGCTGGCGGCGGTTCTGGAGGGAAAGAGCCGCCTTCTCGGCGCGGACTTTGACTTGAGCCATATCGAGCACGATACGGACGTCCTCATCATCGGAGGCGGGGGCGCCGGGGCCGCGGCGGCTATTGAAGCGCGCCAGCACGGCGCGTCCGTCCTGCTGGCGACGAAGCTGCGTCTCGGCGACGCCAACACGGGCATGGCTGAAGGCGGCATCCAGGCGGCCGATAAGGAAAACGATTCGCCGGCTATCCACTATTTAGACGCTCTGGGCGGCGGTCATTTTAAAAATGTGCCGGAACTGCTGAAATGCCTCGTCATGCAGGGGCCTGCGGCGATCCAATGGCTAGGCGGCCTGGGCGTCATGTTTGATAAATACGACGACGGCACGATGGTCACGACTCACGGCGGCGGCACGTCGCGCAAGCGGATGCATGCCTGCGGCGACTATACGGGAGCCGAAATCATGCGGGTCCTCCGCGACGAGGTGCGCGACGAAGGCGTAGAAGTCCTGGAATATTCGCCGGCTGTAGAGCTCATTTTAGATGAAGAAGGCAAAGCGGCCGGAGCCGTATTGTATGACTTCGATACGCAGGAATACCATGTCGTCCGGGCGAAAAGCGTCATCATCGCCACGGGCGGCGCCGGGCGGCTGCACTATCAGGGATTTCCTACGTCCAATCACTACGGCTCGACGGCAGACGGGCTGGTGCTGGCCTATCGGGCCGGCGTGCCTCTGGTATACGCCGACGCGATACAGTATCATCCGACGGGAGCCGCTTATCCGCCGCAGATTTACGGCGCCCTGGTGACGGAAAAGGTCCGTTCCCTCGGCGCGATGCTGGTCAACAAGGACGGCGAAGCCTTCCTGCATCCGCTGGAGACGCGCGACGTCGTAGCGGCGTCGATTATCCGCGAATGCCTGGCCCGCCATAAAGGCGTCCATGCCCTTCACGGGCCTGCGCTGTGGCTCGATACGCCAATGGTAGATATGATTCACGGCGAAGGGACGATGGAGCGGCGGCTGCCGGCGATGATTCATATGTACGAGCGGTTCGGCATCGATATTCGCAAGCAGCCTATTTTAGTATATCCTACCCTTCATTATCAAAACGGCGGCATCTGCATCGACGAGCGCAGCGCGACGAAGATTCCCGGCCTGTATGCAGCAGGGGAAGACGTCGGCGGCATTCACGGGACGAACCGGCTGATGGGCAACAGCCTCCTCGACATCATCGTCTTCGGGCGCATTGCCGGCAGGGAAGCGGCGGCCTACAGCCGGACGGCGTCTCTGGGGGCGCTGACGGTAGCGCACGTGCAGCGCTTTGAAGAAGAGCGGGAGGCGGCCCACGTGAAAAACGGGACGCCGTCGCCGAAGCTGCTGCCGAACTATACCCATAACCGCGGTACGAGAGGATGACGGCGATGAGAGAAAGGAGCATGTCATGAGCTGGCAGATTGAACGGAAATTAGCCGAACGCCTGGCCGACGAGACGGGATATTACAAGTATCCCTTCGGCACGCGGCGGGCTATGGCCCTTTGCTATCCCAATACGTATGAAGTCGCCATGAGCAACTTGGGGATGCAGATCATTTATCGCGAAGTGAACGAACGGGCCGACTGGCTGTGCGAACGGGCCTTCCTTCCCGATAAAGAATTGGCCGCCTTGTACGCTAAAGAGCACTCTCCTTTGCTGACCCTGGAAAACGGCCGGCCTCTCTGTGATTTTGAAATCATCGGCTTATCCGTTAGCTTTGAAATGGATTATTTTAATATTCCGGCTATGCTGGAGCAGGGCCGCGTGCCCGTGCTGGCTGCGGATCGGGAGGAAATGGACCCTCTCGTCGTCATGGGCGGCCCCGTAGCGTTTTTTAATCCCGAACCCTTGTCTCCTTTTGTCGACGTCTGTCTGATCGGAGAAGGCGAAGGGCTGATCCATTCTTTTTTAGACGCCTACACGGCGGGCCGCGAGGCCGGGGAAAGCCGGCAGGCGCTGCTGCGGCGGCTGGCGAAGGTACCCGGCGTATACGTGCCATCCTTGTATCGTCACGAATACGACGAAGACGGCCATTTGCAGGCCATCGTTCCGGAAGACGGCGCGCCGTCTTCGGTACGGCGTCAGTGGCGGGAACTTACCGGGCCGGGAGAAACGGTCGTGGCGACGCCCCATACGGAGTTCGGAGCGATGTACCTCATTGAGATCGCCCGCGGCTGCGGCCGGCACTGCCGGTTCTGCATGGCCGGCTACTGCTACCGGCGGCCCCGCGTGCGGCCACTGGAATACGTGAAGGAAGCCGTGCTGCGGGGCAAGCGGCTGGGCAAGAAAATCGGCCTCATGGGCGCAGCCATATCGGACTATCCCTATATCGACGAGCTCGTCGAATTTATCCGCAGCCAGGGGCTGGCGTTTTCCTGCGCCTCCCTGCGGGCCGATTCGATTACGCCGGCCATCGTTAAGGGGCTGGCCGAAAGCGGCCAAAAGACGATTACCCTGGCGCCGGAAGCGGGCAGCACCCACATGCGCGACATCATCAATAAGGGGATTACGGAAGAGCACCTGCTCCATTCCATCGACCTGGCGACGGCCGCCGGCATCCGTCACGTCCGTATGTACATCATGATTGGCCTTCCTATGGAAACGGACGAGGATATCGAAGGCATCGTGACGATGACCCGGCGCGTGCAGGCTCATATGGCTTCCATCGGCAATAAGGGAAAGATTACCCTGAGCATCAATCCCTTTATTCCCAAGCCGTGCACGCCCTTTCAGTGGATGGCCATGACTAACCAGAAGACCGTCGAAAAACGGCTGGCTTATATAAAGAAGGCCTTGGACAAGGATAAGCAAATCGAAATATTGGCCGAGCCGCTGCGGCAATGCTATATTCAGGGCGTGCTGGCCCGCGGCGACCGGAGAGTCGGCCAATTGCTGGCCCTGGCCCATCAATACGGCGGCGTAAAGGGCTGGAAGCGGGCCGTGAAAGAGCTCCGCTTCGACGTACAGGGTTTCCTGTATACGGAGCGGCCTGTAGACGCCGTATTGCCGTGGAACGTGCTGGATATGGGTTTAGATGCGAACTACTTGGTGAAAGAGCTGGAGCTGGCTCGCAAGGGCGCGTTTACCATACCGTGCTTCGACGGCTGCCGGCGGTGTCACGTATGCGGAGGCGGCGATGGCGACGGAATGGATTAGCCGCGATGGCCTCGGCTGGGAACAGAGTCGCCTGCTGCGGCAGGCCGGCCTGCGTCACGGCGCGACGGGCCGCTGCGGCGGCGTGAGCCAGGGGGCCTATGAATCGCTGAACCTGTCGTTTCAGACTGGGGACGCTGCGCTGCATGTGCTGGAAAACCGCCGTCGCTTGTGTCAGGCCGTCGGCATGGAGCTAACGAAGCTGACGACGTGCCGCCAGACCGGCGAAGGCCACATCGTCGCCGTCGGCCCTGCCGAAGCCGGCTGTGGCGCCGGCAGCGTCCATACGGAGCTGGCTCATACAGACGCCTTGATGACAAACTGCGCCGGCCTGCCCTTGGCCGTTTTTACTGCAGACAGCGCTCCTGTCATCCTGTTCGATCCGGCCCATCATGCCTGTGCTGTCGGACGGGCCGGCCTGCAGGAAACGACGACGAGGCTGCCTGCGAAAATGGTCCTGGCCATGGAACTGGTATACGGTTCTATTTCCGCCGACCTGTACGCCTACGTCGGCCCCTGCGCCGGCGCGGACCATGTCGAAATCAGCGAAGGCTTCGCCCAGGCCGTAGAACGCATGGGGCCTGCCTATGCCTGCTGCATCGGCCGCGGAGCCCGGCGGACGATCGATTTGAAGCAGACCGCGCGGCAGCTGCTGACAGATGCGGGACTTTTACTGGGCCATATAGATATTTCTCCTTCGTGCGTATACGAGGAGGAGGAACGATTTTTTTCCTACCGGCGGGACTTCGGCCGTACGGGCCGCATGGCGGCCTTCGCCGTTCTGTAAGGGAAGCGGGGACGGCTGACGAAGACGAATGGACGGAGTGAGAATTTTTTATAAAAATTACTAGCATTTGCAGCGTTAAATATATATAATAGAAACAGTGTAATGTTTTATGAAGTAAGTCATGTACCCTACTGAAACTATGGGCGCTACGGAGGGATTACGCTTGATTAAGGATAATATTGAGGCCGTACGGCAGCGGATTTCCGCAGCAGCCGCCCGCGTCGGGAGAACCGATGCGATTACGCTGGTCGCCGTGACGAAGAACCACCCGGTCGAATTCATGAAAGAAGCGGCCGCAGCCGGTATTACCGACGTAGGTGAAAACCGTGTGCAGGAAGCTCTGCAGAAACAGAAGGAATTTCCCGATAACGGATTGACGTGGCATCTGATCGGTCATTTGCAGACCAATAAGGCCAAGCACGCCGTCGAACACTTTGATTTGATTCATTCCGTCGACTCGGAGCATTTGCTGCGGGCCGTCGACAAGGAAGCCGGAAAAATCGGCAAGGTTCAGGACATTTTGCTGCAGGTCAACGTGGCCCGGGAAGAAACGAAGTTCGGCATGGAAGTGGAAGAGTTTCCCGCCCTGTGCCGATTGGCCGGCGAGCTCCCTAACGTCCGCGTGCGGGGGCTGATGTGCATCGCGCCGAATTTTGAGCAGGTAGAGGACGTTCGTCCCATCTTCCGTATCGCTCGCGCGCTGTACGACGACATGAAGCTCAAATTCCCTGAAGGCCAGGTTCAGTATCTGTCTATGGGCATGACCCATGATTTTGAAATAGCAATTGAAGAAGGCGCGAACGTAGTCCGCGTAGGCACGGCTATCTTCGGCGCGCGTAATTACTAAGGAGGATATGACATGGGATTGAAAGATGTTTGGAATAAGGTTACGAATTCTATTAGCGGAGTAAACGACGAAGACGATTTCGAAACGGATGAATTCGAAGACGAAGAAGACGTTGTGGAAGAACGGCAGAACCGCCGCTCTGTCGCTGCGCCCCATCGTCCTGCCTTAGGATACGGCGCACAGCCGGCGCAGCCCCTGAAAATGATGATCGTCGAACCGGAAACCTTTGACGATTCGCAGAGCATCGCCGATTTCCTGCGGGAACGCAAGCCCGTGGTCATCAACTTCGAATCGACGGCTCCCGACGTGTCGAAGCGCGTCGTAGACTTCATCAGCGGCGCGACGTACGCTCTCGACGGCAACATCCAGAAGGTCGGCAAGGATATTTTCCTGTGCGTCCCGAGCAACGTGACCGTCGACAGAAGCAAGCACGACTACGGCGATTTCAGCGCGGCGCAGCTGGCCTGGAATAACGGCGACGACACGCCGCAGAAGTAAGACATAACGAGGGATTTTTGTGAAAAACAGAGATAGAATTATTCGGTATTACCAAGGCACGGATAACGGGGAACTGGCGGCCCGGCTGATTGATTTGGCCGACAGCGCCGCCAAGGGCCGTCCCTATGCCGTCAGCGAATTCGTTTCGCCCGGCGCGGTGCAGATCGGCGAAACGATTCAGGCTCATGCGCCGGCGCTGGTACTGCGTACCTTCGGCGGCTATCAAGGGGCGGAACGGGTAAAGTTGGCCTTTGTCAGCGCCGATTACGACGGCCCGGTGGATTTTAACCTGACGGCCTGCCGCGTCAAATGGGATTCCCGCTACCGCCTTCTCAGCCATCGCGACGTGCTGGGCTCTCTCATGGGACTGGGCATTGGCCGCGAACGCTTCGGCGACATCATCATGCAGGACGACGGCGCGGTCATTCTGGCCGATACGGCGCTGCTGCAGTATCTGAAGCAGAACTTCACCAAGGTGGCCATGGTGTCCGTAACGGTCGAAGAAATGCCGCTGAGCGATATTGCACCGCGGCAGGAAAAAGTAAAGGAAATCAAGACGACTGTAGCGTCCCTGCGGCTGGATGCCGTCGCGTCGTCGGGATTCGGCATTTCCCGTACGAAGGCGGCTGAAGCGATTAAGGGCGACCGCGTGCAGGTAAACTGGCAGCCGGCAAAGGGGCCGTCTCAGGACGTGCAGGAAGGCGACGTCATTTCCCTGCGCGGCAAGGGCCGTATGGAACTGGCGCAGATTACGGGGACGTCCCGCAAGGGGCGCATCGGCGTGCTGCTGAAGCGCTATATGTAAGGCGTATTGGGTTGTAGTAGATCTGATTCAAGGAGGAATTTCGTCATGCTGACACCAATGGATATTCATAATAAAGAATTCAAACGGGGATTCCGCGGATATAGTGAAGAAGATGTAGACGCTTTTATGGAAAGCATTGCCGCCGACTATGAAAAGGTCTATCGCGAATATTGCGATCTGAAAGAACGGTGTGACAAGCTGCAGGACAAGCTGACGCAGTATGAAAAGATGGAATCGACGATGAACAGCACCCTGATGCTCGCCCAGCAGACGGCGGAAAACGTCAAAGTTACGGCCCGCAAGGAAGCAGAACTCATCCTGCAGGAAGCGTCGAATAAGAAAAAGCAGATGCTGAACGAAACGACGATGAGCCTGCAGTCTTCGCAGCAGGAATTAGACAAGGTAGTCGCCCAGACCCGGGCGTTCCGTGAAAAGTGCCGGGCTATTTTGACCAGCCAGCTGCGGCTGCTGGACGATATGGCCTTAGACAGCAAAAAAGATGACGACGCAGCGGTTAAGCCGGTGGAAGAACCGCCTGCGGAAGACGCAAAAGCAGAAGAATAATAGGAACGAATATGCTCTCTTTCAGGTATGACGACGCAGTTAGACCCGGCAGGGAGTATATTTATTTTATGGAGGTATGGAAGAATGAAGCGAATTGCCTTGCTGTTCATAGCCGCCGCCGTGCTGCTGACCGGCGGCGCGGGAGCCTATAATCCCTACGCGCCCAATCCCTTTGACGCGATGGAACGAAACTCTTGGGAATATCAGTACGTATACGAGTTGACGAAGGACGGCCTGACCGACGCCGACCTGTCGAAATTTTCGCCGTCCTATCCCCTGACCCGGTTTGAAATGGTGCCCATGGTAGAAGCGGCCCTGCGCAACCGGAATCAGGCGACGGAAGAACAGCAGAAGAAAATAGACCGGCTGGCCGAGGCCTTTGCCGACGATTTGGCTCTGGCCGGCGTATATCCGTCCCAGCTGGCGCCGTCAACGGGCGGTCAGCCCTTCGAGTGGAAGAAAGGAGACGTACAATGAATACGCCGAAATCAGAGATACGAATGATTGCCCTCGATTTGGACGGCACGCTGCTGCGCAGCGATTCTTCCGTGTCGCCGCGGACTCTCGGCGCGATTCAGGAAGCCTGCTCGCGCGGCGTCGTCGTGGCCATCGCCACGGGCCGCATGTATGCGACGGCCAGCCCTTACGGCAAGCTGCTGGGCCTGGGAGATATTCCGATGATGCTCTATGCCGGCGGGCTGATCCAGACGGTCGAATCGAAACGGAAGCTGTTTGAACAGGCCATTGACGTGCAGGACGCGGCGGGACTGCTGGCCCTGACGAAACGGATGGGCTGGCAGATGCAGACCTACATCGACGACGTGCTGCGCGTGGCCGAATACGACGAATGGATTCAGGACTATGAGCGCATTACCCATTGCCGGGCCGTCGTCTGCGGCGACGATTTTTATACTCCCCAGGGCGCGCCCAATAAACTGCTGAGCCGCGGCGAGCACGAAGAGCTCGTACGGCGCAGGGAGATCATCGAAGAAGCCATGCCGGGGCGGTTTACTATCTTGTTTTCCGACCCGACGTTTTTGGAAATCATGCCGAAGGGCGTGAATAAGGGCATCGGCCTGCATCGCCTGGGCGAGCTGTTCCAGGTGCCTGTCGAACAGATTATGGCCGTCGGCGATTCGCCGAACGACGTCGATATGCTGAAAGAGGCGGGCTTTGCCGTCGCTATGGACAACGCCTCGTCGGCTGTAAAAGACGTCGTGGACTATGTCACGGCCGGCAACGACGACGACGGCGTCGCCAAGGTGATTGAGAAGTTCGTTTTATAGACAAGGAGGCTCTTATGGACCAATTCCATCTGATCATCGTAACCGGCATGTCTGGCGCCGGTAAAAGCCAGGCCGTACAGGCATTGGAAGATATGGGCTATTTCTGCATCGATAATATTCCTCCCGTCCTCATTCCCAAGTTTGCCGAATTATGCATGAAGGGCGGCGAACGGGTCCGTCACGTAGCCCTCATCGCCGACATACGGGGCGGAGAATTTTTCGACGCCATGAGCCAGTCGCTGAAAGAATTGAAAGCCCAGGGCGTTTCGTATGAAATCGTATTTATTGAAGCGTCGGATCAGACCCTCGTGCGCCGTTATAAGGAAACGCGCCGCCTGCACCCGCTGGCGCCGCACAGCCGGCTGAGCCAGGGGATCGCAGAAGAACGGAAGCGGCTGGAATCGCTGCGGAAGCACGCCGATTTCATCATCGATACGACGAATTTGAAACCGAAGCAGCTGAAAGAACTGCTGGTGAAGAAATACGCCATCAGCGAGGGACGGAAGGGCATGAACGTTACGGTCGTATCCTTCGGATTTAAGCACGGCATGCCCATCGATGCCGACATTGTCGAAGACGTCCGTTTTCTGCCCAATCCCTTTTACATCGAAGAATATCGGAATAAGTCGGGCCGCGTCCCTGCCGTCCGCGAATACGTAGAAAGCTTTCCTATATCGGCGACCTTCAAGGAAAAATGGTTTGACATGATCGATTTCCTGCTGCCCAACTACGAACGGGAAGGAAAGAGCCAGCTGGTCATCGCCGTCGGCTGCACCGGCGGCATGCACCGCAGCGTCTGCATGGCCGAGGCCTTGTACAAGCACTTGAAAGAAACGGGCGTAGACGTATCCATCGAGCATCGGGATCTGTATAAAAACGACGTAGAAGAAGACGCGCCGGGCTACGAAGGAATGTAATGGAGGTGTCGGAGTATGCGCTTTTTTAAATGGCTGCATCCGGGACTGCATATCAAGCGATGGCTGTTTCTTTTCGGCTTGGGAATGATGGCGACCAGCTTCGGCCTGGTCCTGACCTTTAACTACCAATGGCTGGGGCAGGTTGAAGAGTGGATGTTCCGCCTGCTGTATGAAATGACCGGCCATTATAACTATACGGTGCTGGCGACGATCGGCATCCTCGTCATCGCGTCGGGCCTGTTCCTCATGGGATGGGCGACGCGCCGGCTTATACGGACGATGCTGGGCGTCGTCATGCCCAACGAGTCGGAAAACATCAGCGATTTGATCTTGTCCAATCTGCAGCTGGCTAAAGGGCCGAAGGTCGTCGTCATCGGCGGCGGCACGGGGCTGTCGGTCATGCTGCGTGGGTTGAAGACCAAAACGTATAATCTGACGGCCGTCGTTACCGTAGCTGACGACGGCGGCTCGACGGGCCGCATACGGCAGGATCTGGATATCATCGCTCCCGGCGATTTGCGGAACTGCCTGGTCGCCCTGGCCGATAAGGAAGGGCTGATGGAAAAGCTCTTTGCCCACCGCTTCGGCGGTTCCGGCAATTTGACGGGCCACAGCTTCGGCAACTTATTTATCGCCGCCTTGATCGAAGTCCTCGGCGACGTAGAAGAAGCCATGGATGCGACGAGCAAGGTCTTGAAGGTCCGCGGCAAGGTCATTCCGGCGTCGGCGGAAAAGATACAGCTGAACGCGGAAATGACTGACGGCCGGATCATTTGCGGCGAATCGCAGATTCCCCACGCCCACGGCAAAATCAAGCGGGTGTTTACGACGCCTGAACAGCCTAAAGCAATTCAGTCGGCCGTCGAGGCGATTCGGGATGCCGACGTCATCGTGCTGGGGCCGGGAAGCCTGTATACCAGCATTATGCCGAACCTGTGTGTCCCCGATATAGCGGCGGCCGTGCGGGACAGCAAGGCCAAGAAAATTTATATCTGCAACGTCATGACCCAGCCCGGGGAAACGGACGGCTACACCGTGTCGGACCACGTCAAGGCCATCAACCAGCATGCCGGCCAGGGAATCGTCGATTTCGTCATCGCCAACAGCGGCGATATTGACACGGCCGTGCTGCAGCGGTATGCCGACGCCGGCTCCCAGCCCGTGGTCATCGACAAGCGGCGCGTCGGGGAACTGGGGGCGACATTGCTGTCCGCTGATTTGGTAAACGCTGAAAAAGGCGGGACCCACGATCCGAAAAAACTGGCGAACGTCCTCTTCGATTTGATCAACGCCCTGCGGACCGACCTGTCGCCGGAGCTGCTCCACTATTATTTGAAGCGGTATGAGTTGAAGCGCAATTTAAGACGCCGCTAGAGGAGGCATACCCTATGTCCTTTGCTGAACAGGTTAAAAATGAGATTGCTCACTGCAAGCCGGAAAACGCCGCCTGCCGCTATGCCGAATTGGCGGCTCTGCTGTGCATGGGCGGGTCCCTGATGCTTGGCTCCCGCGGGCATGTGGGCATCGAATTCAGCACGTCGAACAACGCCGTAGCCCGCAAGGCCCTGAAGATGTGGATGGAATCCTTTGCCGTTCGTCCGGAAGTGCGCGTGCGCCAGGGCCTTCGGCTGCGCAAGAAAAATTATTATATACTGCGCGTTCCGCCGTCCTTTGCCAGCACGAAAACGCTGCAGCAGCTGTCGCTGTTCCCGAAAGACAAGGAATTTTCAGCTATTGATTTGAAAAATCCAGCCTGCCAGCGGGCCTTTCTGCGGGGCGCTTTCATGGGAGGAGGCTCCGTCAACCAGCCTAAGGGAGATTACCATCTGGAGCTTTTGACAGGAAACGAATCCTTTGCCCAGAAGCTGCTTAAAATTATGTGCCGGTTTCACCTGCCGGCCAAGATGACGGACCGCAAGGGCGATTATCTCGTGTATATAAAAGAGGGAAACGGCGTGTCAGCCTTTTTGCAGCTCATTGGGGCTGACCAGGCCTATATGAAATTTGAAAGCGTCCGTATCGTCAAGGAAATGCGCAACAACGTCAACCGCGTCGTCAACTGCGAAACGGCAAATTTGCAGAAAACCGTCGATGCGGCCATACGCCAGCGCAGAGATATCGAAAAGCTTCAGGCTTCGGGCTTGTACCTGCGCCTGACGCCTAAGCTGCAGGAAGCGGCGGAGCTGCGCATGAGTCATCCCGAAGCGTCCATGAGTGAGCTGGCGACGTTGTCGGGATTGACGAAATCAGGCCTTGCCCATCGGTTTCGAAAGATTTCCGATATGGCAAAGCAAATTGAGGAATGAGAGATAGGATGAACGTAAAGAAACTATATCGAGCCGTTGCGGCGGGACTGCTGATGGCCGGTGCCTTGTGGGGTTCTGCAAGCGCGGTTGACCCGGCCGATCCGGCGGTGATGGGGAAAGTCGTGCGCTTTCCCATGAAGCATATTGCAATGAAAGACCCCGTTGACACGGGGACGCTGATTTTTTCCGACAGCCCGGAATATCCGGAGCGGCCGGGGATTTTATACGGCGACAAGGTAAGCGGCGATTGCCGGGTCTATTTTTATCACATGAACCAGAGCTGGGAGACGTGCAATGTCGTCGTCATGGCCTATAACCCGGCGGACGAGCCTGTCGACGCCGTCGTCAAAGGATGCCAGTACGCCCGGCCCAGCTCGTCTATTTACAGCGTCGGGAAGACATTGTCGACGATGTATTATGAAGGCGACGAGACGATCCATACGGTGAGCGTCCCGGCCCATGGGTATGCGCTGCTGGGCGAACGGCTGGACCACGTCGTCATTTGGCGGGGACAGCTCTTTTCCGGCATTGTCGACATAGAGCTTCCGTCGCCCATGTATGTGTCGACAATCATGGTGCCGTCGGAAGAAGACCCCATTGCGTTCGTGCAGAAGCAGATATACCTGCCCAGCGATTCCGTTAAGCTGCGAGGTACGTTTACTGGCAAGGATCGGGAGTGGGATGCCTTGTTTTCCTACGCCCCGAAAGACGGCCCGGCCTATATCAAGGTCGGCGGCGAAGACGACCGGTATTTAGTGGGGCGGGACGTCATGGACAACCGCCGGTCTGTCAACGTGGGAAATTACGGCGTTGAATATCGTATCGGACTGCGCACGAAGGGGAAGGGCGACCTGCATTTGTATTTTAATCCCCAGGGCGGCGAATATGCCGGCGTAATGGAAGTCACGTATAATCAGGGAAAAAAGGACGAGGTACGGAAAATCGTCGAGCTTCCTCCCCATGCCCTCAGCATTGGCAAGGAGGACGTGTACAGCATGCAGTACGTCGATACCTTTAAGGCTGGAACGGATATGAACATTCGGTTTATGCCGCCGGGGGCGGCGAACTTGCCGGTACGCTTCATCATAGTTCCTGATGAGGATTTGCGGTCTATTGCCGGAGAAGCAAAAACAGATGCATAGCAATGCGGTGCAGATAACAAAAAAACTCCCGAAAGGGAGTTTTTTTGTTGCCTTGCGGCCGTTTCTATTAAAGCGCAGGTTCTGTGCCGAACCATTTTTTGTATAATTTGGCGTACGTGCCGTCGGCTTTCAATTCCTTCAATGCGTTGTTTACCTTTTCACGCAATTCGGGTTTTTCTTTGCTGACGGCCATGGCGACGTTGCGGTCCTTGATCAAATCGCCGACGAGCTTCAGGCTCTTGTCGCCGCCCTGTTTTAAGTAATACATGGCGACAGCGCTGTCGATCGATACGGCGTCGCACGTGCCGGCTTCCAGTTCCATCCAGCCCTGGCTGTTCGTGTCGAATTCTTTGACCGTTGCGCCGTGTTCCTTGGCGTAGAAGGCCGCCCGAGAGCCGACCTGGGCGCCGACGGTCTTGCCGGCCAAGCTTTCGTAGCCCGTAATATCCGTGTTGTCCTTGCGGACGACGACGGTATAGCCGCCGCTGAAGTATACGTCGGTAAAATCAACTTGCTTCTTCCGTTCCTCCGTTGCGTCCATGCCGGCGGCGATGAGGTCGATCTGGCCGCTCTTCAAGGCCGGGATCAAGGCGTCGAAGCCGAGATTTTTGACTTCCATCTTGTAGCCGATTTTATCGCTGATAGCCTGGAGGAGGTCGATGTCGAAGCCTACGTCCTTGCCGTCTTCGGTAAATTCAAAAGGCGGGAAGGTCGGTTCCGTGCCGACGATGAGCACTTTTTCTTGGCTGGCGGCGCCTTTATTGTCCGCAGAATCGCTGCCGCAGCCGGTGAAGAGAGACACCGCGGCGACAGAGGCGGCGAGTATGGAAAGATATTTTTTGTTCATGTTGAACACCCCTTACAAAGTAAAATTACGCAAGTTCGCTTAAATCCTGCATGATTTGAACGTGAGGCAGACTGGCAAAGGCGGAAGCGCCGGTCGTGCCCGTCGTCACGGCGGCGAAATCGACGCCGGCGCGAAGGGCCGTTTCGGCGTCGATAAGGCTGTCACCGACGTATAAGATGTCGGACGGCGCGAGATTGAAGCGCCGCTGAATCTGCTGAATCCCTTCGGGAGACGGCTTGGCCTCGCTGACATCTTCCATGCCGATGACGCAGTCGACGAGCGATTCCAGATGTTCCTTTTCAATGGTCTGGTTAATGCGCGACCGGGTCTTCGTCGAAACGATGCAGCAGCGCGCACCTTTTGCCTTTAAGCGGCGCAGCATAGGCACTGTCTGCGGGTACAAATGCGTATTATCTACCATGTAATAGTCGGAATAGCGGACTTTATACAGGTAGATGAGCTCTTCGATTCGCTCCGGATTCGTTTCGCCCGTCAGCCGGGCCATGGCGTCGTACATCGTCATGCCGATAGTCCGGCAAATGTCTTCGCGCGGAACGGGGCCGTACCCCTCGTCGGCAAACAGCATCTCAAAGCACATGACGATGCCCTGCTCCGAATTTGCCAGCGTATAATCAAAATCAAAAATATATGTCGTATACATAGAGATTATTTATCAGCAGGCGGTTCTACGCCAAACCATTTTTTATAAATTTGAGCATAGGTGCCGTCGGCCTTGATATCGGCAAGGGCCTTGTTGACCTTTTCAAGCTGTTCCGGCTTTTCTTTGCTGATGGCCATCGCCAGGCCGTCGTTGAGAACTTCCGATTCGCCGACGATCTTCAAGTCCTTGTCGCCGCCTTGCTTTAAATAGAACAGGGCGACGGAGGTATTGATGACGACGGCGTCGCAGGTGCCGCTGTTCAATTCCATCCAGCCCTGGCTGTTAGCGTCGTACTGCTTGACCGTTGCTGCACCGTGTTCTGTTGCGATGTCGACAGGCTTCGTGCCGACCTGGGCGCCGACGACCTTGCCCTTCAAGTCGTCAAAGCCGTTGATCGTCGTATTGTCTTTGCGGACGACGACGGAATAGCCGTCAAAGAAATAAGGCGTAGTGAAGGCGACCTGTTTGGCCCGTTCGGGTGTCGCGTCCATGCCGGAAGCGATCATGTCGATTTGGCCGCTCTTCAGGGCCGGGATCAAGGCGTCGAAGCCCATGCTCTTGACTTCCATCTTTACGCCCATCTTATCGCAGAGGGCCTGAGCTAAATCCAGATCGAAGCCGACGTATTTGTCGTTTTCCGTAAATTCAAAAGGCGGGAAGGTCGGTTCCATGCCGACGATAAACGTGGCGTTTTCCTTCGCGGCGCCGGCGTTGTCCGACGAACCGCAGCCGGCGATACATGCCGTAGCCGTCAATGCCGCGGCAGCCAACATAAGCTGTTTCTTCATCATGTTACCATCTCCTATTGATGCGACTGTATGTCTATATCATATATTGCTTTTATAAATTATACTATATAATGCATGAATTTACCAGAATGAAGAAGAAAAGTTGTGAAATTAAGTTGCGCGCTGCATAATACCCTTTATATATCCGAAAGTTAATGCAATGGCTGCGAAACGAAACGGGGGACGGTACGGGTGATGCATATCTCTTTGTAAATTTCTCTTGACAAAGTAAAGAGATAAAGCTTATAATATAAAAGCCGTTGAGGCAAGCCAGAAATTACAAAACGTAATTGTTTGGGAATTGTCAAAAGAACTTCAAAAAAAGTACTTGACAAGCCCGGGCGAGTCTGGTAAGATATACAAGTCGTCGCGAGACGGCATGGCCTTTGAAAACTGAACAGTGTGATACGAAACAATACGCCAGAGTGCGAGGTCTTAGCAATAAGATTTCAAAACAGGTAACACCAATAATAAGTAAGAACGAGCAATCAGCTCTTCACATATCATGGAGAGTTTGATCCTGGCTCAGGACGAACGCTGGCGGCGTGCTTAACAC